>Ga0208625_100503_pt1 | contig 10209 bp, 8 predicted proteins | sample LakWasMeta8_HOW4_2_FD_183858 | JGI IMG/M metagenome (GOLD analysis project Ga0208625, IMG submission 183858) | Freshwater sediment methanotrophic microbial communities from Lake Washington under simulated oxygen tension - Sediment Metagenome... | ecosystem: Environmental > Aquatic > Freshwater >... | reverse complement strand
CACAGCGAACAGGGTCTGGCGTTGGAAATTGAAGATACTTACCAGGGCAATGTCCGCCGTCTGCCCAAGACCCTGTCCGGCGGCGAGAGTTTTGTCGTGAGTCTGGCGCTGGCGCTGGGTTTATCTGAGCTGGCCAATAACGGCAAGTCCGTGGATTCGCTGTTTCTTGACGAAGGCTTTGGCAATCTGGATGCAGAAACGCTTTATACGGTGATCAGCACCCTGGAAGGCCTGCATACCCACGGCAAAACGGTGGGCGTTATTTCGCATGTGGAAGGCGTGCAGAAACGCTTCAAGGCGCAACTGCAGGTCGTTAAAAAACCCAATGGCATGGGCGAGTTGAGGAAAGCCTCCTGACGGCACGCTTTGGGTTGATGGCCTTGTGCCTGCTTTTTATTTTTGGCGTATTTTCGACCATAAAAAAAGCCCGGATGAAATTCAACCGGGCTTTTTTTGTGTCCTGCGGAAAGTTCTATTTCCGCATTTCTTTCTTGAACATTTGATTCAGATTTCTGTCCGTTTCTTCCCTGTATTGATCGGTATGATCAACGACATTGGCTCTGGGATCCACCACCAGAGGGGCGGCTGCAGGTTGCGCAACCGGCATGGGGGCTATCGGTTGTTCGGTTTCCTCTGCGAAATCGAGGTCAAATATGTCGCAGAACGTGGTATTCCTATCGAAATAATCGTTCCAGGGGTAAATGGGGTCGACGTTCGGTTTTGTCGGTAAAGGGAAAAAGACCAGATCAATCATGCCCGCACCCATACGTCCGGCGGTGTAAACCAGACCTTTGAAAATGCCGCCGATAATGCCATAAAAAGGATTGCTTATATTGCTGATTTCGATGACGCTCTTCGGAATTTCCATAGGGGATAAGACAATATTGGTAATACCCCTTAAGGCTTTATTGCCTATTTTTGAACCGTAAGACTGACCGGCTGGGACTGTCGGTGCGCAGTACTTATGCTGTCCAATGTCGTCCAACTCTGAACCGTAAGTTTGCATCCCGGCAGCGCTACCCAGCGGTGAAAAGGCGGCTAGAAAAGCAGTCAACAGGGTAATTATCAGAACGTGTTTATGTGTTTTCATAGATTATCCGGCGATGAGTAAGGTAATAATATAAAGTTTCTGATCCAGTATAGCAGAGCTTTTATGATTTACTTTTTCAGCGCCTTGGCAAATGCGTTTGCCATCAGGTTCTGTGCGGGTGCCTGGGGTTTGGCTTTATTGGCCGGTTTTGAAGGGTTGCGTTCGGCCCTGGGTTCTGCGGCCGTCGCTTCTTTTTTCATGGTTAAGGAGATGCGCTTACGCTCGACATCGATTTCCAGCACTTTCACTTTAACCATGTCGCCGGTCTTGACGACATCGCGCGGGTCTTTTACAAAGGTATCCGACAGATGCGAGATATGCACCAGGCCGTCCTGGTGCACGCCGATGTCGACAAAAGCCCCGAAGTTGGCGACATTGGTCACCACGCCATCCAGGGTCATGCCGGGCTTGATGTCGCTGATTTTTTCGATGCCTTCTTTAAACTGCACGCTCTTGAATTCCGGGCGAGGATCGCGGCCGGGCTTTTCCAACTCCTGCAGAATGTCGGTGACCGTGGGCAGGCCAAAATGCTCATTGGTGAAATTGGCTGGGTTCAGGCTCCGTAAGAAGCCGCTCTGGCCTATCAGGTCGCGTATGGATTTGCCCGTGCTGTCGATAATGGCCTCAACCACCGGATAGGCTTCAGGATGCACGGCGGAGGCGTCCAGGGGATTATCGCCGTTCATGATGCGCAGGAAACCGGCCGCCTGTTCGTAAGCCTTATCGCCCAGACGCGGCACTTTTTTCAGTTGCTTGCGATTGGTGAAGGGGCCGTTAGCGTCCCGAAAGGCGACGATGTTTTCACTGATGCTGTTCGATAGACCGGACACCTGCTTGAGCAGCGCGACCGATGCCGTATTGACATCGACGCCGACCGCGTTCACGCAATCCTCAACCACGGTATCGAGACTGCGGGCAAGCTGGGCCTGATTGACGTCATGCTGATACTGACCCACGCCGATGGATTTGGGGTCGATTTTAACCAGTTCGGCCAAGGGGTCTTGCAAACGCCGGGCAATGGAAACGGCGCCGCGCAAGGAGACGTCGAGATTGGGAAATTCCTTGGCGGCCAATTCTGAAGCCGAATACACCGATGCGCCGGCTTCTGAAACCGTCAGTTTGGTGAATTTGAGTTCGCTGTGCCGTTTCATGACATCGGCCACCAGTTGGTCGGTTTCCCGGGAGCCGGTGCCATTGCCGATGCTGACCAAATCGACCTGATACTGCTGGATCAGTTTGGCCAGCGTCGCTATCGATTCATCCCATTGCTGGCGAGGCTGGTGCGGGTAAATGGTATCGGTCGCCAGCAATTTGCCGGTGGGGTCTACGATGGCCACTTTAACCCCGGTGCGTATGCCGGGATCCAGGCCCATCGTGGCTTTGGGGCCGGCCGGCGCGGCCAGGAGCAGGTCTCTCAGGTTGCTGGCGAAAACGCGAATGGCCTCCAGTTCCGCCGCTTCGCGCAGGCGCAGTTTCAAATCCAGATCAATGCGCGTGAACAGCTTGATTTTCCAGGCAAAGCGGGCCGTTTCCGCGAGCCAGGCGTCGGCCGGTTTTGATACGTCCGTGATGTTAAGATGTCGGGCCACAAACTGGGCGCACAGATCATGTTCTTCCTTGTCTTCCGCACCGGGTTTGAGATTGATATTCAATAAATCTTCATTACGGCCGCGCAATAGCGCCAGCGCCCGGTGCGAGGGAATTTTATTGATGGCTTCCTGATAATCAAAATAGTCCTTGAATTTGGCCGCTTCCTGCTCTTTTCCGGGCACAACCGTGGCGTGCACGATGCCTTTTTGCCAAATGCGTTCGCGCAGTTCGGACAATAACTCGGCATCTTCGGAAATGCGTTCCATGACGATTTGCCTTGCGCCCTCCAAGGCTGCAGCGACGTCGGGCACGCCTTTTTCGGCATCGATAAAGCCTGTGGCTATCTGCGCCGGGATCAGGCTGCGGTCGTTTAACAGGGCGTCGGCAAGTGGCTCCAGGCCCGCTTCGCGTGCAATCTGGGCTTTCGTTCGACGTTTGGGCTTGTACGGTAAATACAAGTCTTCGAGCAGGGTTTTGGTTTCTGCATTCTTGATAGCCAGTTCCAGTTCAGGCGTCAATTTGCCCTGGCTCGCAATGCTGTCCAAAATGCTGTTGCGGCGCTCGTTCAATTCGCGTAAATAAGTCAAACGTTCCTCCAGTGTTCTTAACTGGGTATCGTCGAGGCCGCCGGTCGCTTCCTTCCGGTAGCGGGCAATAAACGGCACTGTCGCGCCCTCATCCAGCAACAAAACGGCGGCGCTGACTTGTTTGCTGGTAACAGATAATTCTTCGGCTATGCGTTGGATGACGTCCATTTTGAATGCTTGTTCGGCTAGAAAAAGGAATGCATTGTAGCAAGTAAGGCGTGAAACGTAATCAATCGACAATACAAAATCCGGGATTGGCGACCGGACTGCAACGCGGCCCGCCAAGATAGTGGAAAAGTTTCTCCTGCCTTGCTATGTCGGCCGCTGCCATTCAGGCAAGTTTAGCGGGAGCCTGGGGCTAGAATAGACTTCATATTTTTTGCACATTTGAGCGTCACAATAGACGACACAGCCTGGCTGCCGAGCGATCCCATGCACAAATCCATTCGATTCAAATTATTTTTAACTTTTTTGCTGACGACGCTCTTGGTCGTTGCCGGCATGTATCTGTTTATGCGCTGGTCCTTGGACCGGGGCTTTACCGAGCTTATCGAAACAAGACAGCGCGAACGCGTGGAGAGCCTGATCGAGGAGCTGAGCGACTATTATGCCGACAACGGTAGTTGGGAGCCGCTGACCGGCAATAAACGGCAATGGATTCAGTTGTTGCTACAATCCGATAATCATCGTCACCGCCATCCGGCGCCCTGGATGAAAAAGGCAGCGACCGAAACGGGGGATAGGTGGCCGCCGGACGGGGCCGAGGCGAGCGCAAAAAGACGTTTCACGCCTTTGGAGCTGCGTGTCATGCTATTAAACGCCGATAAGTCGATTATTTTCGGCCGTATCGAGGCGCTGCCGCAATTAACCCTGCATCCGATTCGGTATCGGGAGCAAGTCGTCGGTTTCCTGGGCTTGTTGCCGGGAAAACCGGTTAATCAGCTCGGCGAACTCATGTTTATGGAAAAGCAGGCCAAGGCGTTTGTCCTGATTGCGCTATTTATGATTGTGCTTTCAGCAGGGCTTGCTTTATTGCTCGCTTATTTCCTGGGCCGCCCGCTCAAGCGCATTACTGCGGCAGCCAAGGCGTTGGCAGTGGGCCGGTATAATATCCGGCTGCCGGTTGAATCGGGCGACGAACTGGGGCAACTGGCCAGGGACTTTAACGAAATGGCTGCCGCCCTGGAACAGTCGGAGCAGGCCAGGCGGCGTTGGGTGGCCGATATTTCGCATGAACTGCGCACACCTTTGGCTGTATTGCGCGGCGAACTGGAAGCCTTGCAGGACGGTATTCGTCCTCTGAGCCGTGAAGCCGTCGATTCACTGTTCGGCGATGTCATGCGCCTTAACCGCTTGACCGAGGATCTTTACCAGCTGTCGCTGTCCGATCAAGGCGCTTTGACTTACCGCAAGACGCTGATCGATCCGGTGGCCATCCTGACAGAGGATATCAGCGCGCTGAAGCCCGAGTTTGACAACAAACAAATGAACGTTCAATTGGTGAATAAGTTATCCGATAAGGTCCATCTTTATGCCGATCCGGACCGCTTGTCGCAGCTGTTCCGGAATTTGTTGAAAAACAGTGCCAACTATACCGACAGCGGCGGCCGGCTTGACATCACTGTTGCAAAAAAGGCCGGGACATTATGGATCGAGCTGGCCGACAGTGCGCCAGGCGTGTCTGAACAGGAGCTGGATAGGCTGTTCGACCGGTTTTATCGGGTCGAAAGCTCGCGCAGCAGGGATTACGGGGGAGCCGGACTGGGCCTGGCGATTTGCAGTAACATCGTTGCCGCGCATAACGGCGTCATCAGGGCGCAGGCCTCGCCCTTGGGCGGGCTCGCCATTCACATTGAAATACCGGTGCAATCATGACGATACCTGAGACAAACCGTATTCTGATCGTCGAGGATGAAGAAAAGCTGGCCAAACTGGCCGCAGACTATCTGCATAACGCCGGTTTCGCCACCGACATATTGACTGACGGCGACGGCGTTGTCGTCTGGGTCAAACAGCATCATCCCGATCTTGTTTTACTGGATTTAATGCTGCCGGGCTGCGACGGGCTGACTATCTGCCGCGAAATCAGAAGCTTCAGCACCGTGCCGATTATTATGGTCACGGCGCGCATCGAGGAGATCGATCGCTTGCTGGGCCTGGAAATGGGCGCCGACGACTATATTTGCAAGCCCTTCAGTCCGCGCGAAATGGTGGCGCGCGTCAAGGCGGTGTTGCGCCGATTGCAGCCTCAAGCCGCGGATCATCGCCCTCAGGCCTTAACCCTGGATGCCCACAGTTTTCGGGTGTTCGCCGAAGGTCATGAAATCGAATTAACCTCGGTTGAATTTCAATTGCTGCAGGCATTGTACCGGCAGCCCGGTCGTATCTTTTCCCGGTCCAAGTTGATGGACCTGATTTATCAGGATCAGCGTATCGTCTCCGACCGGACCATCGACAGCCACATCAAAAAACTCAGAAAAAAACTGGCCGAACTGGCGCCTGGGCTGGAGCTGATTCATTCGGTGTACGGCGCCGGTTATCGTTATGACCCTCAGCCGGAAAGTGATGATTGAATGTGCACAATATTTCCACAATTACTCCAAATTGTTTGCGATTTTGATCGCTAAAGTAGATACCGAAGACGGAGATAAACCGTTTGATTTCCACTAAACAATGAGAGAACGAAAATGAACAAGAAAATCATGACATTGGCACTGGCATTAGCCCTTCCCTTGACCGTAGCCGCATTTCCAGGCGGTGGCGGCGGCGACCATTTTAAAGGTCACCACAGGGGCGATAGATTGGAATATCTGGACAAAGAGCTGAATTTGAACGATGAGCAAAAAAGTAAACTGGACGTTATCTTTAAAGAACAGCGGGAAAAACTCGATGCCATCCATCAGGAGACTCACACCCGCATGCAGGAGGTATTAAATCCTGAACAGAAGGTTAAGCTGGACGAACTGAAGAAACAGCGCCACGAGCAATGGCAAAAAAGACATGAAGAATGGAAAAACAAAAAACCAAGCGAAACGCAAAATTAATATCGCTGTAATTGAAATAACGGGCTGCGGTCCAGGGACGGAGCCGCTGCGCTGACCCGAAAGGGTTCTTGAGAGGTTGTCATGAACACACTCAATCGGAAAATCGTATTCTTTATTGGTCTGCTGATGCTGTTTGGCCAACAAACCGTTTTTGCCGATAACAGGCCGCATACGCAGCGGGACGCGCCGGCCAAACGCTGGCAAGCCGCCCCCTCACCCCGGCATGACTATCGTTTTGACAGGCGCCGGGAGGCTCCACGGCCTGTCTACAGGCACTATTACAAACCCGGTTACCGGTTCAGTCCGTTGCCTTACGGGCATAGCAAAATCTTTGTCAACACCGTTCCGTATTACTTTTTTGACGGTTATTTTTACCGGCCTGCCGGTTCCGGCTATGTCATCGTCGAGTCGCCGATGGGCGCGATCGTAGCCTCTCTGCCTCGCCTGCATCATATCGTCCATAGGCGCGGTGAACCTTATTACATCGTCGGCGATACCTTCTACCGCCGGCATCCTAGGGGCTATGTCGTGGTACCGGATCCGGGCTTCGGGTACAGGCGCTGGTAAAGGGACTGAAACACGCTCAAGCTGAAGGCCGGCTGATTTGGCTGGCCGCTTGCATCAGTCCGAAGCCGCAGCTTGCTCCGGAGTCAGCAGAGAAAAGGTTGTGGTCCTGCGCTCAAGAATGAAGCGCTGTTCCTTTCGATGACGATTCTGACGGCTCGTACACGTGCAGGAGGCGATCTTCCATGAACCCCGCGCCGACGGGGTCCCGGCTCTGATTGGGTCGGCTTTTTACGACACCCTTCATAAAGCGGCGCCCGCGGCGCCGATCAACTCTAGAATAAAAGCAAACTGAACGGGACGAGTTTCCGTAATCCTGACAGGCATCTTTCTGCTTGCCGTTAACCTGGACAAATTGTTGTAATACCTGCACATTTATAGATAACAATAAAGGGGAGTTTATTGATGGCAGGTTTTTTTTCCAAACAGCGCACCGTAGCCAAACCCGGTTATAACCGCTGGATGGTGCCGCCGGCGGCTTTGTCGGTTCATCTGTGCATCGGTCAGGCCTACGCTTTCAGCGTCTTTAATAATCCGCTGACGCGAGTACTCGGGATTACCGAGTCCGCTCCGGACGACTGGAAATTGACCACTCTGGGCTGGATTTTCAGTTTGGCCATCGTTTTTCTGGGGCTTTCGGCGGCCTTTGGCGGCAAGTGGCTGGAAAAAGTAGGTCCCAGACTGACGATGTTCGTGGCGGCCTGCTGCTTCGGCGGCGGCTTCTTTATATCGGCTTTGGGCGTTTACCTGCATCAAATCTGGTTGATCTATTTGGGCTATGGCGTGATCGGCGGCATCGGCCTGGGCCTGGGTTACGTTTCGCCGGTTTCAACCCTGATCAAATGGTTTCCCGATCGCAGAGGCATGGCGACAGGCATGGCGATCATGGGCTTCGGCGGTGGAGCAATGATTGGCGCGCCGCTATCGGTACTGTTGATGGATCATTTTAAATCCGCCACCTCGGTCGGCGTTATGGAAGCCTTTATCGTCATGGGCGGGATTTATTTTCTCTCCATGTTCATTGGTTCCTTGACCATTCGAATACCGCCCGAAAATTGGCAGCCGGCCGGCTGGGTACCGCCGGTGGTCCAGAATAAAATGATTACCCAAAATCATGTGCATATCGATCAGGCCTTAAAAACACCGCAGTTTTATTTGCTTTGGCTAGTGCTTTGCCTGAACGTGACCGCCGGCATCGGTGTTCTGGGCCAGGCTTCGGTGATGATTCAGGAAATGTTCAAAGGCGCGGTAACGCCTGCGGCGGCGGCCGGTTTTGTCGGACTGCTCAGCCTGTTCAATATGGGCGGGCGGTTTTTCTGGTCTTCCGCATCGGATTTCATAGGCCGCAAAAACACCTATTTTATTTTCTTTACGCTCGGCATAGCGCTTTACGCTACCATCCCTTCGGTAGGCACGGCCGGCAACATGGGCTTGTTCATCGCCTTGTACGCAGTCATTCTGAGCATGTACGGCGGCGGGTTTTCGACGATTCCGGCTTATCTGGCCGATATTTTCGGCACCCGATACGTGGGCGGGATTCATGGCCGGCTATTGACAGCCTGGTCAACCGCCGGCGTCCTGGGGCCTGTACTGGTCAATTACATTCGCGAATTTCAGATTGAGCAGGGTATTGCCAAAGCGGATGCCTATAACGTGACGATGTACATCATGGCGGGAGTTTTATGCCTGGGCTTTTTCTGCAACCTGATGATACGACCCGTGCATGAAAAGCATCATATGACGCACGAAGAGTTCGATGAGCTTGACGGTGTTTTTCCGCGTGACGCCGATTTATCGTCCAAGCTGGAATTGGAGCATTAGAATGTCGACGAATCAATCGAGTTCTGGAGAGAGTATGAACAGCTCAAAGCCCGCCAACCCCTTTGGCTTTTTATTGTTGTTGCTATTCTGGTTGTATGTCACGATTCCGCTCGCGTGGGGAATTTGGTCGACCATACAGAAAGCGCTGGCCTTGTTTCATTAAACAAGGGCTCAATCAAATGCCTGCCTCCCATTAAGTAAAGCTGAGAACATGAATACAACTCCGGCAAATCCTTCACAGACGCCTTCTTCCAGCAGAGCCGAATCCATGCTGAAAGGACAGATGAGTGACCTGATTGTCATCGCCAAGGTAAAAAAGCAGATCGCCGGGAATCGATCGCCAAACAGATCGATATCGGCACTCAGTGCCGGGATGTTTCTATGTCTATGTCTATGGATAATACCGAGCCGCTACGCCGTATAAAACTATCGCCATCAAGATCAGCACCGTAAAGCCAAACTGCATGGCAATCAGGGTGGCGAGTATGGCGCTGATGACAGATGCGCAACCGTTAATGCCCCAGGCCCAGGGTATCAATGCCGGGGCCGTCCGGCTGAGTCTATCCAGGGCCATGGGAAAGGGCATGCCCATACAGAAGCCCAGCGGCGCTATCAAACAAATGGAAAACACGTAGCGGCTTAAACCGCCGGATTTCAGCAGAAATCCGGTGATGAATTCAAAGCTCAGAATATACCCGAGGCTCAATACTGCAATTACAGCTATCGGGAGCATGATCATCGACTTTTCATCATTGACGGATAGTTTTTTCGAGAACAGGCTGCCGGCGCCGGCCGTCAGGAGAAAGCTGCTCAGCACCACGGTAATCGCATAAAGCGGGTGATGCAGAATAAGAATGAATTTCTGGATGAATGCGATTTCAACAAACAAAAAGGCCAGTCCAAGGCAGAGAAAATAGACCAGGATACCGCGGTAATTGGCTGTGTTCGGGTTCACGTCAGTCTTTCCTGCCTGACGCCCTTCGGGTAAATGCAAATCTGTTCCAGACAAATTTGTGATGCCGAGCTTGCTTTTCCACAACCAGAGCGGCAAGGCAATCAGCAACAGACTGGCGAGTATGGCCTGCACTAGGGCGGCGATCAATAATAAATAGCCGCTTTCCAGTAAAAAAACGCCGCCGCTGCGCAATAACGGCTGGATTTCGGGCAAGGTCTGCCATTTAAAAAAATGGAAAAAGTAGGGTCGATTGTCTGTGGACGGCTGAATATTGAATTTGTAATTTTCAATGAAATCCTGGCTTTCAGGACTCAACAATGCCATCGCCGCCTGGTACAGATAGGGTTCAGGCTGAATGTTAAAGCGATTGACTTCCTGGATGGAGATGCCGGGGTGATAAACCAGGTCGAAGCTGCGATCGTTGCAAAATTGTTTTACCCGGCTGATTTCTTCATCGGTAATTGCGCCGTTTTTGACGATTAAGGTACTGGTTTGCCAGCTGCGGATCATGATGATTTGCCGGCCGGGATCCGCCGCCTTGGCCTGTTTGAGCGCACT
>Ga0208625_100501_pt1 | contig 10240 bp, 9 predicted proteins | sample LakWasMeta8_HOW4_2_FD_183858 | JGI IMG/M metagenome (GOLD analysis project Ga0208625, IMG submission 183858) | Freshwater sediment methanotrophic microbial communities from Lake Washington under simulated oxygen tension - Sediment Metagenome... | ecosystem: Environmental > Aquatic > Freshwater >... | reverse complement strand
TTACTTATCATGAAGAATGCTTAAAAGTGTTGTTGGTAGAGCGCTCGAATCATCCTGATCAAGGCAAATGGGGCTTGCCGGGTGGCTTTGTCGACCTGGAACGGGATAGCACTCTTGAAGATACGGTGCGGCGCAAGCTGAAAGAAAAGACCAGCATCGAACCGCCCTATCTGGAACAACTACAAAGCATAGGCAACGCTAAGCGCGATAAGCGTGGCTGGTCGGTAACAATTGCCTATACCGCGTTGATGGCTTACCGGAGCTGCGAAGCGCATATCGCCACCGTCACCGATGCGCAATGGCTGGCGTTAGATATGGTCAGTCAAATGGACCTCGCCTTCGATCATCAGGCGATCATCGGCTTGGCGCGGGAGCGCATGCGGCAAAAGGCGCTGTATTCGATCGTACCTGCTTACGCGCTAACGGAAACGTTCACACTGCCGGAGCTCCAGCATTTGCATGAAGTGCTGATAGGCAAAAGCTTGCAGAAAAAATCCTTTCGTCGCCGTATCGAGCAGGCGGAATTGTTGATAGATACCGGAGAAAAACGCTCGGAAGGTGGCCGCCCCGCCGCACTATACAGAATGAAACAAGCCTCCGGCGCTTATACCTTTGTGCGTAATTTGGAGGATTGAGAATCTGTAAGTTTAAGCAAGCTGCTCAACTGAAATCGGGTAGGCAGCGCTGCCGGTTTTCTCAAAAGTGGTAACGTTTTCTATCGTCTTTTTGGCGATTTCAGTAAGCGCATCGTGCGTAAAAAAGGCCTGATGCCCGGTAATTAACACATTCGGGAAAGTAAGTAGCTGCGCAAATACATCATCGCAAATTAACGTATTGGAAAGATCGCGGAAAAATAGACTGTCCTCCTCCTCTTCGTATAATCACCTCAGACTTTAAGCTCGAACACTTCCCGATGAGTTGGCGCATTTGCTATTAGGCAAGATGCGCTACCGGCTTGAATTGGATGAAAATTTTGCATGATTAGTAGCGGGGATTGGCAACGGATGGTTTTGATATAGCCCTCAGACCAGACTCTGAGTGTGTAGGAGGTGCATCGGTCGCGATTGATGCGCTTCACTGTGTTCAGCACATCCTACGAACTTTTTCTCTCTTCGTTTCAGCCACGCAAAACTCCTGTCGCATAACATAAAAGTGAGGGGCTGCGCGCTTTTGCGCAGTCCCTCTCGACTGACGGGTTAACTCTATTCTGCATTGAGAATAAGCTCAGACATTCTTGCTGCCAATTGAAGATAGCGATCAGCCTCATCTTGATTGAGGCTGAAATCAGGCAAATGCGCGGCTTGATTTCTGAGCCTGCGCATTTGGTCAAGCAAAGAACTACTGCCATTGGGTAGCTTACCTAGACGAACCAACTCATCAACGAATAAATGAGGATTGACGCGCGGAATTGCGGCACCTTGGACAAAACCGGATTTTCCTGCGGCATCTTCGACCAGCACCCACGCTTCCATTATGGCTGCACGCGGAGATACATCTGCGATGCGACGCAACAGCTCAAGTTTTGAAGTGATCTCTGGACGTGGGAGGGCAGAAGGTGCCGATTTTTCAATTGCAATTACTTTAGCTTCAGCCTCAGCAAGGCCAATTTCAAACTTAGCCTCAACGTCTTTATATTTCAGTTGGGACATTCGATGTAGTAATGACCGTAGCTCACCCTTAAACAGATATGCAATCCAAACCACGGCAACAGGCCAGGCAATTCCAGTCAGTAAAGTTACCAAAAGTTCCATAGTGATACCGTAAGAGCTAACGTAGAGCTAAGCCGACCGCTGGAGCGTAGCGGAAGCGGGTCGGCTTGAGCGCCATGTTATGCTTTGAAATTAAGGACATTCGATGGCTCTCCAGCAAAGGGTTCTTTACCACAAGAATAAGTTTCTTTATTTTTATTCTTGAACTGGCAAACAGTTTCTGCCGACATTCTGTAAACAAGGAAATCACCCTCAACACTTGAATTTCGCAAAAGACTATTCGGCCCTAGAACAATTAAAAGATTTTGATACTCGTTGGGATTGCCTAAATCAATATTAGTACGGGTTGTCGATCCGTGATATTTAACTTGCACAAGCCCCTCGCTATCTATGCCATCGTAGCCTGGTTGCCTTCCACTCTTTGCTAATTCGATGTTGTAGAAATACTGGCTTATATATTCACCTAAGTCGCCAAGATATTTATCAGAGCGAAACACACCGAGTTGTTTAAGTTTTTCAATTGACTCAAAAAACTGCGAAATTGCCTGCTTAGTTTCATTATTCATGGGTTGGTCCGTGGAGGCATAACGTAGAAATAACGGGACGCGGTGGAGAGAATGAAAATTAAGCATAGATTATGTCCGCGTTCCCGTTGATTGAAATGTTAGGGGTTAATGATATGAAAAAAAAAGGAAACAATATTATGAAAACAACAGAGGAAGCGGTTTTAGGTCGCAACTATCAACAACAGGTGAGTCTGGGAGACTTCGTACCTCAAATCCTGGTGTTTCTTGGGAAACACCCTCAATCACGGCTTTGGGCAGCAGGATATTTGCGTAATGAAACTTTTCGCCAGGATCGCATTTCGATGGGCGCGGACTCAATGAGTCAACGCGAATCATTCGCTCTGGCGTGGCTTTTCCTGTGCTCAGGTTTTTCAGCCATGCGGTTACAAGCCACAACTTTTCTTCGTGCTCGATTCCGTAGTACGGTAGAACAACGCCGTCATCACGACCAACAAGTAGATTTAGTATCTTCAATGGAAACCCCTAACTATTGATTATCAAGCAAACCTGCCTATACAAGTCGATATTACCCGCCTTTTCGGGCACTTTTGCTTTGATAATTAGAAAACCGCGCATAGTTGCCTCGATAACTTAATATTGGCTGTAAAAACAGGCAAATTTGCCTGCATATTTAATTTGCGCCTCACTATATCCGGTAACATATCTATGTCAAGCCAAGTAAGGTATGCACCGCAAACCTTTTACAGCTTTGGAATAGCAATAATATTTAGTCCGTAGGATGTGGTGAGTTTACGAACCACATCAATCGCTTTATTCGCCAGCTGAAATATCAGAAACATCGATATTCCCACCCCAATGTTTTGGATAAACTCCACGTTCAAGATAACGATGAAAGCTGGAATGAGGCCAATCTACCACTTGCTGAACCCAGCCATGTTTCACTGGATTCCAATGAATGTAATCGATGTGTCGCTGAAAATCGGCTTCGTCGCGAATCATGTGCTCCCAAAAGCGGCGTTGCCATAATCCTCTTTCGCCTCGTTTTTGCCGGCTTGTTGAAATTCTCTCACCCTTTTCAATAGCGCGAGAAAAGGTCGCCTTAATTAATCCCCATCGCGTAGAGAAGTCGGCATCGTTTGGTGGCAAGGTCCAAATGCAGTGCAAATGATCAGGCAAAATCACCACAGCATCAGTTTTGAAGGGATGTCGAGATCTGACAATATCAAAAGCATTTCGTAAACAGTCAATATTTTCTACCAGAAGATTATTATCTTTCCGCTCAGCCAAGTTTACGGTGAAAAACCATGTGGCTCCTGGCGTGTAAATACGACGGTAATTAGTCATTGTTTATAATCCAAAGTTGTCGGCAATTTTGTGCTCGAATGATACCCAGATGGCACCAATGCGGTTCGTAAACTCACCACATCCTACATTTTACGCCCTCCGAGTCTTCCCCATCATCCACCTAATCCCGGCTGCCATGCCGCTCCTAGCTAAGTAGGGTATGCACCGCATACCTTTTACAGCTTTAGAATCGCAATAATGTTTAGAAATGGTGGGGCATAAATGCGTACCCTACTTTTGTAAGCAGTCACTTCAGATTTACTTTCAAACTTGAGGATGGTCTTCTTCCTTATTCACCGCGTTGCTTGGACTATCAATCCAGCCGATTTTCAATAATCAACAGCCACGGCCTAGCGCTGCTAAATTGCAGGTAGCCTTCCGGGGATAAGGTCAGGATGGTTTTTGAGACGGAATTGCGGACATTGCCGCCGATGGCTTGCAAGGTTTGGCCGGTGGTTTCCACGACGATATCGCAATGCAGCTTTGCCTTGAGTGTGTCCGGGAGTTCTTCTATCGCTTCTGTGGGCGCGTCTTCGCCCCGGTTGGCGCAGATCAAATCTCCCGGTTTAGGTTTGTATTCTTGGATGGTATGGGGGATCAAAGGCGCGCCGGGGTTGTGGGCATTGGCAAGAAAATGATTAAGGTAAGATTGGTGGGCAATGGCCCGTGGGAACAGAGTTTCCGAGACACCCGCCGCCTGCATGATCCAACCGATGAAGGCGGCGGACCATGGCTGGTTACAGTCGTTGCCCGACAGCCAGTACTCGCCGACCGCGCTCCAATACTGGTTGATCCGGTCGCTGTGGCTGGCATCGGCGTCCTCCCAAATCCCGACATGGGGAATGCTTTCCTCCTCTCCGTCGATCACGACTTTCTGCCGACCGAAGAATATCCATTCATCCTGCGCGGCCTTTACGATCTTAAATTTCCGAGAATTGACAGGCAGCGATGCCAAACTGTCGGTACCGGGTTGGCTTTCCTGCGTCTTCTGCTGGTCTTCGGGTTGCTCAGGTTTCTGCGGTGCCGAGCTGCACGCGGCTAAAGCAAGAAATAACACGATAAGCAGAGGTTTTACTATCATTGTCGACGCTTGGGTATTGTCAGAAATTAAATTCAGCTGGCGACATAAGCACCCTGAGGATTAAGGCCTAGCAGCTTTCCTTCATCGTGTCGGCCGTCGAGCCTCGCGGAACCAGATCCGGTATTGCTCCATTTTCGCCCGCTGTTCGGCTGGCGCGTGGCGGCGGCAGGTGGCATATTCCTCCGTATCCGGCTGCGCACCCCAGCGTATTTCGGGGCAGTCGTTGGGATTATAAGTCATTTCATAGGCGGGCTTGCGTGCCAGCACTTCGGCTACAGCAAGCTCCCACGGGCTGCCATCCGTGCGCGTATAGCGAATGCTGCGTTCCTGGATGCGCTTGGCGTGGTACTGTTCGATTTCGGCCTTCGCCTGTTCCGGGCTGCTGCCGTTCATCACAAACAATTCGGGGTGACGAACAATCTTTTCGGGCAAACCATTCAGCACGTTGATGGCAATAATCAGGCGCATGTCACGGGAGGGCGTGGAGTAATCTTCCCAAGGGCCGATAGTCTGAAAAATCGCCGCACCGTTTGGCATGGGGATAACGCTGCCGGGGTTGTTGCGGAAATATGCCTCGCCGTTGTCAATCGAACTCACGCGGGTCTCGATTTGCTCCACCAAGGCGTCCAATGTGGCTTCGTAAGCTTGTTTGGGATCAAGGCCACTGGGGTTGATGAGCTTGGTCATCCTGGCGTAGAAATCGTCGGGCGAGAGTTGATGCTGCTCTAAGGAAAAGGAGACGAAGCCGGGGTGATCGACCAGTTCATCATTAGTAAGCGCCCGCCATCCGCCCGAAGCAGTGCGAGCCAAAGGTCGGAACGCCTTGAAACCCGCCCCGGCACTGGCGACGTTGTCGAACAAAAAAGTGCCTTCCCAAAAACGCTTGCGACTGACCGAGTTGTCCGGTTGGGCATCGACGGCCAACAAACTACCAGGACGCCCCGTCGTTTGCGGCACCCATTCAACCAATACCAGCACATGGCCGTAAGGGTCGGCATAGACCGTCCCAGGCCAGAGCGTTTCACGGCTGAGAGGTATGGGGTACAGATCTGTGGACTCGTCCTCAAGCCCGGTCCGTGCCGAGCCCGAATGGACGGCATCCGCCAACTGCCTGCTGACATTTTTGAAACTGGCTTGTGGGCTGATGCTGTTGATGAAATCGGTCTTGATGGTGGCCGCGTCACAACGTGGCGGCGCGTTGGCCGAGCCACGACTGCAAGCACGGAAAGCGATGGGCAGGCCGACCTTCCAGGCAAAATAAGCCCGTAAGGTGTAAGGTAGGTCGGCGCAATCGGGAGTGAGCGGCAGGCTTTTGTCTTCGTTGAGGCCAAGGTGATTGTGCAGGAAGTTGCGCTCAGTATTGCGCAACACCGGTTCCAGGGACGGGAAACTGAGGTTTTCCTCAGGCGATGCACCAAACAATTCTTCAATCCAAGCCGAATAAAACGCTTCGGTGGCAAGCCCCCAGGTTTTGGGCCTTTCTTGTGCGCCTGACCCGCCGATGCTGAGTGGATGGCAGGCGGCAAGCTTGCCATCCCGGCTCGCTACCAGCCGATAATCCCCGTCGTTTATGCCTTCCAAAGTGGCAACCATGCTCCAAGGCGGGCCGCCTCGGCGGCGGAATTGCACAGGTTTGTGCTGACCTTGGCTGTCAATCAGGGCCAGTTCTGACACTGGGCTGTCCGTGGACACGGCCATGATCTTGACCGGTTGATTGGCTTTGGGATTGAGGGGAGAGATCCAGATATGCGTATCGCCGGTTTCTTCGCATGCAAAATCCTCAGCCCAAGCCGTCGATATGCCGACGCATGTCAGCAGGCATGCGAGGAAATAACCCGTCAGCTGGGTTAGCGACCCCGTTAAGTTGCTTAACCTCAGCGCTATTAATAAGCGGTCTTGCAGTTTTTCCAGGATTGATTTTGACAAGGGTAGCGTTGTCATTCAGGTACTCCAGTGTGGGCTGTTTCTTTGCAGATTTGAGGCGCCGAGGTTGGGCTGAGTTTATCACCCAATAAAATTAAAAATGTCTGCTTTCATCAGTTTGCTGAGGAGCAAGCAAACCACCATAGCGCTGTCTCATATTTTCCATGTGCGAGCCATCCCAGTAGATGCGTCGGCAGGCGGTGCATTGGTAGAACTCTTCATAGTAGCGGCGGGTCTTCGGTTCGAGTCGTTCCAGAATATCGGCCTTGGCGACCGCAGACAATACGCCATTGCAAACCAGGCAGCGTGCAAAGGGCTGAATGGCATTGCGCAGTTCGAATCGCCGCAGCACTTCATCGACCTGGTTTGTGACCTTGACCGCACGCACCCAATAGCCATGGATGATCTGCTTGGCATATAAAAGGCGACGATCTCGCGTCAGCACAATGCGCTGCTCGTTTACCGCAATATTGGCCACTTCTGCATCACTATAATCGTTGCGATAGAGACTATCGAAACCCAACAAGCGCATGTGCTTGGCAAGTTTGCCCAGATTTACATCCATGATGAAGCGCGAATTGCTCAGGGGTTTTTCACGTAGTTTAATTTCGGGGCTGATGTCCGGTCTTTCAAATATTGGGTAAACAGCAACGCGGTCGTCGTTTTGCAGCTGATAGTCGAAACCCACTAACTGACCGTTGACGATGATTAGTTCTACTTCGGTATGAGGCACACCGAAAACCTCAATGGGGTCTTTAATGCCGGGATGGCCGCTGAATCGATAGGCAATCGTTTGCTGGCGTTGCGACGGCGGCAGAAAATCGTTTAGTTCTCCGTAAAAACAAAACTCCGCGGTATGGTCTGGTTGCATGTTGTCCGCCTCTTACTGATTTCAGCTAATTTGGTGCCATGCACTGAAAATAGGAAATCTCAATTAACAAGTTAATTTGAAATAGAATCCTGGGCTCTTTTTTGGATTTGCTCTATTAGCTCGATGATTTGCTGATCCAGCATAAATCGAAGTTCCCATTCCATTGCCAGGTCGGCCGGTAAGCTGTCAATACGATGGTGTTCGCTGTAGCTTTGTTTCAGTTGCCTGTGGATGTCGGCAAGCTCAGCCCACGTCTCTTGACGCTGACCTTGCAACACTAGCGACGCATTCTCCAAAGCGCTGGCCAGCGCCGCATCGAAAGTACGACTATGTTGTTGTAGCTGATCCGGAAAACTGCTGAATTGTTGACCGCTGAGTAATCGATAGCGCCGCCGGATCTGTAACAAGCTGGATAAGTTACCGGCTTCATTAATAATCACACGCAGTGCCGTTCTTTCATGGACTTTGTGATTTAATCCGGCATCCGGTTCCAGGACCGCGTGAGCGACCAAATCCTGGGCAACCGCCAGATCTTTTTCTGCCGACAGGCGCAATGGCAAGGTAGATTTAAACATCTGGCTCAGATCCGGCAGCCGGGTGGTGAACTTGGCGAGGGTGTGCAATGCCGCTACGCTATGGTGGCGAGCAAGCACAATCGAACGTCGCGGCCATAGCGCGTAGTCGATTACTCCCATCACAATGAAGCCAAGCAAAATGCCGAGAACGCGGTCTCGCGGTAGATAGAGGTCGGTGGCCGGGCCGAAATCGTGCAAAACAAACATCGCGAACGAAAATCCGACCTGCCTACCCAGATAGGCGATACGTTCACTACCGGAGGAAATCCAGGCCGCAAGTGCCCAGACCGGCGCCGTTGCCAGTGCAAAACCGGCGATAGTCTCGAACTGGGATTGGAATACCAGCACATAAAAATAGGCGCAGAGCCCACCCAGTGCCGCGCCCGATAAGCGTAATATCGATAGCCGGTAGTCGGCACCGAGACTGGTTTGTGCCGCGACCAAACAGGTGGGGATGGCGGTATTAAGGCCCGGCCAGCCTAAACTTTGCACAATCAGCGCGCAGAGCAGGGCGCCCAGGGAAAACTTAATCCCGAATTGCAGACTGTCGGCATGCGTCGCCCAGAACTCATAGCCAAACCAGTCCGGAAGCCAGGACTCTGCTTCGTTGCTGTCGGTTTCGTCTTCTATGGTTTTAATGTCCGGCGCTGCTGTCGGGTTATATAAGTGATGCATCAAACCGGCGATTCGTTGCAACCCCCGCCACATGGCGGTTAACAGTGAAGGGTTGGTTTGCAGCGAATAACTGTGCAGCACGGCATCGGACAACAGCGTTTCTATTTGTCCGGACACATCGCGCGATGCTTCCACGCCTTGCCGGAGCATTGCGCAGGCGTTTTGTAAGGTTAGGTAAACATTTAATTTTTCCTGGTTCATCGGTTGCGCGCGATACTCTGCCGTCAATGCCTGATCCAGCCAAATGGCGAGTTGACGCAAGCCGTCGATTTCCAGCAGCAGGGCAAGATAACTATCATGCTGTTGTCGCATAGTGGGATGTATCAGTTCCGCGTTTGCCAGCAATCCCAGTATTTTGCCTAAATTGCCGACAGTGGCATGTTTGCGGTTTACCGGCTTATGGATATTGACGCCGCTGTCGGCCATTCGGGCGGTGAAAATGCTTTCTACGGCCGCAAGTTGTTCCGCGATACTTGCCTTTAGTAATTTGAGAGGATCTTGCGGCTTGATGGTCAGATGCACCACCGTCCATGAGCCGATAGCCAGTACGCCAATGATCGGGATATTCCACAAGGCGCTATAGATATTTTCATCGGGCGTACTGGGGCTATACAGCACGGCTACCGAGTACCACAGCGCAATGCCGGTCGGCCAGGCGATCAAGCGGGCATGAAATAGGGCGAGGGCCATGATTACCAAGGACAAAGGTAGCAGCAGCCAGGCCTCGTTGCCGGCAAACATCAGCGTAAATACCGATACCAGAGTAGTGAGGATGATATAGCCCAGCTGGCGCAGTCCGAACGCCAGAGATTGACCGGCATTCGCATAAGCGTCATAGCTCAAGCAGATAAGAACGGCAATCGCCCCCAGCGGTGGCACGTGCAGGGTTTGGCTGACTAGGGCAATGATCAGTGTAACGATGAATAGGCGCAATGCAGCGACGCGCCGACCCGGAAAATCCCTGAGTTCAGTTTTTAGGAATTGTGCGAGGCTGGTGCCAAACCAAAGTTTGCTTCGTTTTTTGTGCAGATCGGCAGTGTGCCGGGTGTCGCCGGTATTCATTACCGAATCCCGGCGTTGCTGGCTCCATTTTCACTGGCTGGCGTATGTCCCGGATTCTCGACGGGGCGATCCAGGACGGTGACAAAAGCGGTCATGCCCATGCGCAGCGGATGCTCGGGGTCGCGTTCGCTTATCTCAATTCGCACCGGAAAACGGGAGGCGAGAACAACCCAGTTCAAGGTACGATCAACCTCCGGCAAGACGCCTTGTTGCTTGATATTGTCCGGGGAATTGGCCCAGCCGATACCGGTCACCACGCCCCGGTAACGCTTGCCGGGATAACCCACCAAAAATACGTCGGCTTCCTGACCGGGTTTGATGGACTGTAGATACGTTTCCTTGAAGTTGGCGATGGCATACCAGTGGCGGTCATCGACCAAGGCGAACAGCTGTGTGCCGGCCTTGGTATATTCACCTTCGCGTGTATTCAGGTTGGTGACGTAGGCATTAAAAGGCGCGCGCACCGAGCAATA
>Ga0208625_100500_pt1 | contig 10244 bp, 8 predicted proteins | sample LakWasMeta8_HOW4_2_FD_183858 | JGI IMG/M metagenome (GOLD analysis project Ga0208625, IMG submission 183858) | Freshwater sediment methanotrophic microbial communities from Lake Washington under simulated oxygen tension - Sediment Metagenome... | ecosystem: Environmental > Aquatic > Freshwater >... | reverse complement strand
GTGGCGTATTGATAACTCTTTACTTACATACCGTTGCGGGGGCAGCGTCGGAATTGGTGTAAACCTTACCGACTTCCCGTTTAACCATTGGTTTTAAAAGGCCAATGGAACCTGAAAGCAGGCGGGGATTATAGTGAATTGAGTGGATAAGGCAAGCTGCAATTGTAAAAGGTTTGGACTTCAGTATCAGTATTCTATACAGCCTATCTAAGACATTTAGGGGCTTGTCAAAGCCCGCCCAGTGGTAGGGAGTAGTGTTTTACGATTAACCAAAATAATCGGTGATTGCTGTTATGATATTGATATTTTGCAATCTTGCACTCAAAGCGCTTGGCAAAAAGGAATGTTTGTGATGTTATATTGTAACAATTAAAAATAACCAACCTCCTCTTGGATAAATTATTGATGAAAGTTTACAAAATCCATAAAGCTATCGAAATAGCTGCGCGCGCCAAAAACACGTGGGCTGCTCCTTGCACGGTATCGCTGTTAATAAAGTTGGCTAATCAATCAGCCAACAGCAGCGTGAGTACAAATTCATGACTGAAAAACGTTTACCCGTCACTGTGTTATCCGGCTTTTTAGGCGCCGGCAAAACCACGCTGCTCAACCACATTCTCGCCAACCGCGAGGGCTTAAAAATAGCGGTGATCGTTAACGACATGAGCGAAATCAACATTGATGCCGCGCTCGTTAAAAACGAAGTCACTCTTAATCGCGCCGAAGAAAAAATGGTGGAAATGAGCAACGGCTGCATTTGCTGCACCTTGCGCGAAGACTTACTGGTGGAAGTCGGGCAATTAGCCAAAGAAGGTCGGTTCGATTATTTGTTGATTGAATCCACCGGCATCGCCGAGCCCATGCCGATTGCTGAAACCTTTACTTTTAGAGATGAAGATGACGTCAGTTTGTCGGACATTGCCGTGCTGGACACGATGGTGACGGTAGTCGATGCAGTCAACTTCATGCGCGATTATTTAGAGGCGCAATCGTTAAAAGACATCCATGCTGAACTGGGCGAGGAGGATGAACGCAATATCGCCGATTTACTGGTCGAGCAGGTTGAATTCAGCAACGTGATCCTAATTTCCAAAGCCGATTTGGTCTGCAGCGATGAGTTGGCGAATTTAACGGCCATTCTTAAATCTTTAAATCGCGAAGCAGAGATTATTTCGATGGTGATGGGACAAGTGCCTCTGCAAAAAATCATCAATACCGGGCGTTTTAATTTTGAGCACGCCGAGCAAGCGCCCGGTTGGTTACAAGAAATGCGCGGCAGCCACACCCCGGAAACCGAAGAATACGGCATCGCCAGCTTTGTTTATAGCGCGCGTAAGCCGTTTCACCCTGAGCGGTTTTACGATTATCTGCATCGTGACGATTGGAATAACGGCACCTTGCTGCGTTCCAAAGGCTTTTTCTGGCTGGCGTCACGGCCCGAATGGGTAGGCAACTGGTCGCAAGCGGGCGGCACCATGCAACATGGCTGTGCCGGTCGTTGGTGGGCGTCGGTACCGGAAGCGGAATGGCCGGAAGAGTTTGTTGATGATATTCAGGCCAATTGGCAATCGCCGTTTGGCGACTGCCGCCAGGAGTTAGTGTTTATCGGCCAAAATATCGACGCTGACCAAGCGCGCAACGAATTGGATCAGTGTTTATTGACTGATGCTGAATTATCCGCCGGTGCAAGCACATGGAAAACCTACCGGGATAATTTTCCGGGCTGGTTTGCCGATGAACTCGCTTGATCAGGCTGTCCACACGTTAGGTACGGGCTTATTAATCAGCCTGGGCATGTTATCGCTCCGGATTGAGGACAAACGTTTAAAACGGATTGTTACGAGGAGCTTCGTTTTAGTGTTGGCGGTGCTTTTAGCAGATGCAGCCATGCACCTGCTGCCCAATGCGCTTGCCGGTTTTATTTACCGGACACGTTAAGGGAACCTCTAAAAATTATCCATTCATGCCCTTCGGCTATGCTCAGGACAGGCTTCGACAGGCTCAGCACGAACGGATAAGTAATTGATTTAATGTACTAACCGTTCGTGCTGAGCTTGTCGAAGTGCAATTTTTAGAGGTCCTCTTAAAACTCTACAGTGATAAATAACGATGAATCTTTCATTTGAAGTGGTTGCGGGTGCTATCGGTGCCAGTGTTTTAGTCAGTCTCACCTCATTATCCGGATTGTTTGCGTTATGGATTGAGCCTGCTCGGCTACAACGCATTATTCCTTACCTGGTTGCCTTGGCCGTGGGGGTGTTGTTAGGCGATGCCTTTATTCACCTGATTCCCGATGCGGTAGCCCGGCAAGGCTCGATTTCAACCGTTTGTTTAACGGCATTACTGGGGATGTTTTTATTCTTCGTGCTGGAAAAACTGGTGCGCTGGCGCCATGACCACCACATTCCCGTGGCCGATCAAACCAGCGATATTCGCCCGATAGCCAAGATGAATTTGATGGGCGATGCGGTGCATAACTTTGTCGACGGCATCTTAATCGGCGGCAGTTTTCTGGTCGATCCGGTGCTGGGGTTTACCACGACGCTGGCGATTATTGCCCATGAAATTCCGCAAGAAATCGGCGATGTCGGGGCGCTGGTGTACGGCGGTTACTCACCGGCCAAAGCCGTACTGTACAACTTTTATTGCTCGCTGACCGTGGTGGCGGGCGCCATTTTTACGCTGATGTTCAGCCAATTGGCGGAATCATCGTTAGTCTTCTTACTGCCGATTGCCGCGGGCGGTTTTATCTATATTGCGGCCACCGACATGATCCCGGCGTTGCATGAACATTCATCGATAGCCAACCTGGTCTGGCAAACCGCCATATTCGGCTTGGGCATCGGCTTTATGCAATCAATCATCGTTCTGGAGCACGCATTACTGAGCCAATAAGCGCCGCCAGGGTGGCTTAAGTCAACAGCTCCCAAACCGAAAAAATCATTTATCCCCATTAACTGCAAAGAGAAGCTAATGTCTGATTCTAACTATTCCACAGCCGTACCCGTGACCATTTTGACCGGTTTTTTAGGGGCAGGAAAAACGACCCTGTTAAACCGCATTTTGTCTGAACAGCACGGTCATCGTATTGCTGTGATTGAAAATGAATTTGGCGAAGCAGGCATTGATAACGACCTGCTGATTCAAGGCGAAGAGCAAATCGTAGAGATGAACAACGGCTGTATTTGTTGCACCGTGCGTGGCGATTTGGTGCGCATTCTGGGGGAGCTCGCGGAAAAACGTGAGAACGGATCGCTGCATTTTGACCGGGTCATTATTGAAACCACCGGCCTTGCCGACCCCGCGCCGGTCGCCCAAACGTTTTTTGTTGAACAGGATATTGCTGAATATTATTTGCTCGATGGCATTATTACGGTGGTTGATGCCAAACACGCGCTTAAACAGCTTAGCGAATGTCATGAAGCTGAAGAGCAGGTGGGTTTTGCCGATCGATTGGTATTATCCAAAACCGATTTGATAACACCGGCAGAGGTGACTGAATTAGAAGCACGCTTACGCGCAATCAACGCTCGCGCACCCATCGCCCATGCGCATTTTGGTGAAACCGACATCAGTGAAATTCTCGATATTCGCGGCTTTAATCTCAATGCAATTTTAGAGATTGAGCCTGATTTTCTGGATGACGTCGGTCATGAACACGATGCAGGGATCACTTCATTTGTTTACCGTACCGATAAAGCACTGGATGCTGCAAGAATCATCGGCTTTATGGATGTGATGATCCGCGATTACGGTAACGATTTATTGCGCTATAAAGGCATCGTGCATATCGCGGGTTGTGATCGTAAGGTGATTTATCAAGGTGTACATATGCTCCTCGGAGACAGTATTGGCGTGCTTTGGGCAGATAATGAAGTCCGCCAGTCGGTGTTAGTCTTCATAGGCCGCAACCTGCCTAAACAAGAAATTCACGCTGCATTAGACAGTTGCAGGATCATTTAACGTGTTGACGCGCTTAACAGGCGGGCGAATTTTTGATCCTGCCCAAAGTTTAAATGGCACGGTTCAAGACCTGTGGTTTCGTGATGGCTTGATGATTTCCCCGCCCGAAGCCGGTGTTGTGCCGGATGTTGATATTGATGTTTCCGGCAAAGTGGTAATGGCCGGTGCCATCGATATTCACAGTCATATCGCCGGCGGCAACGTTAATACCGCGCGTTTGTTGCTGCCGGAACAGCACCGTAACTTTATGGCCAGAAAGCTAGGTCATGCGTTTAGTACCGCGCGTTGGTCAACGACCGAAACCGGCTATCGTTATGCACGTATGGGCTACACTACCGTCGTCGAACCTGCCGTGCTGCCCGCCAATGCGCTGGATGCGCATTTACAAATGGCCGACATTCCGATTATCGATACCGCAGGCCTTGCGATACTCGGTAACGATGATTTTTTACTGCGGCTAATGCGGTCAAAAGCCTATCAAAACCAGATCAACGATTACGTCGCCTGGACGCTGCAAGCCACCCGCTGTTTAGGCCTTAAAGTGATTAACGCCGGTGGCGCCAATGCGTTTAAATCGAACGTGCGCAGTTTTGATTTGGATGATGTGGTGCCCGATTACGGCGTAAGTTCCCGGCAGATTTTGCAAACCTTGCAACGCGCCGCTTGCGATATAGGACTGCCGCACCCGGTACATGTGCATTGCAATAACTTGGGCATGCCCGGCAATGTCGATACCGCCATCGCCACCATGGAAGCAGCACAGGGCTTGCCCATGCACTTGGCGCATATCCAGTTTTACGGCTACGGCAACGAAGGAGACAAGGGCTTTTCTTCGGCCGCGGCGAAACTGATTGATGGCTTTAACAAGCATCGCAATATCACCATGGATGTCGGGCAAGTGTTGTTTGGCCAGACCGTGACGATTTCCGGCGACGTGATTGCTCAATACAGCCGCCGCAATGATGCCAGCCCCAACAAATGGGTGGTGTGGGATGCCGAATGCGAAGGCAGCGGCGGTGCAGTGCCGTACCGTTATCAGCAAAAAAGTTTTGTGAATAGCCTGCAATGGCTGATCGGCCTGGAAATATTTTTGTTGGCCGAAGACCCGTGGCGGTTATTTTTTACCACCGATCATCCCAATGGCGGGCCGTTTACCCGGTATCCGCATTTGATCCGCTTGCTGATGGATGCCGATTTTCGATTAGAGTGCATGGCCGGGTTACATCCTGATGCCATTGCTATGAGCTTGTTAAAAGACCTGAAAAAAGAGTTTTCTCTTTATGAAATCGCCACCATGACCCGCACCGCCGCCGCGCGCATGTTGGGCTTGCATGATCGCGGACATTTATTGCCCGGCGGCATTGCCGATATTGCCGTCTATAGCGAACAAGCCGATAAAGAAGCCATGTTTGCCGATGCGCATCTGGTCTTCAAAAATGGCGAATTAGTGGTTAAAAACGGTGTGGTTCAACAGCGAATTCGTGGCCGCACGCAAACGATACAAGCGCAGTTCGATCCGCATATCAAACGCGACATCCAAGCTTATTACGACCGGTTTTATAATTTAAGCCTGGATAATTTTGCGGTAGGTGAGGTCGGTTTTAATCAAACAGATAACGAGCGTTTTGTGTGGCATGATTGCGGTAAGCCGTATCATGTGTAATTTGTAGGCAGCACATTAGTTTAAATGAACCCAACTAAACCCATCGAACGTATCCCAGTTATTGTTATCAGCGGATTTTTAGGCAGCGGCAAAACTACCTTGCTTAATAGTTTGTTGCAGCATGCACCAAAGTCGGCGGTGATTATCAATGAATTCGGGTCTACGCCAATCGACCAGCAATTGCTCAGAGAGCACAACGTACCCATGTCGGTGTTGGCGGGCGGTTGCTTGTGCTGTCAAGTGCGCGGCTCGTTAACGCCGGTATTAAAAAATCTGCGTATGGCCTGGGAGGCTAAGAATCGCCATGCCATTTCCCGACTGGATGATGCCATAAACACCATCTCTAGCGATAAATCATTTGATCGAGTCATCATCGAAACCAGCGGTGTTGCCAATCCAGAACCGGTGCTGGATACCCTGTTAAGAGAGCGTTGGCTATCTGCCCGCTATTATCTGCATGGAGTGATTACGACGGTATCAGCAGTCAGCGGCGCAGACACGCTTGAGCGCTTTGTCGAAGCGCAAGCGCAATTGGGCTGGGCGGATACCGTGGCGCTTACCCATAGTGATTTAGCTAGTTCGGCACAACTGGCGGCGACCAATGCCTGGCTTGATAAACTGGCACCCAGTGCTGCCAGATTGAATATCGTGCAGGGATCGGTAGCGCCGGATTTATTACTGGATTTGTCAAAGAAAATGCGCCCGCTAGGGCAAATGCAAAATGATGTCGAGCATCGATTTAACAGCATCAGCCTTCAGCTGGATGACCCTATTGCCTGGCCGCGTTTTCAGATTGCACTGGAGTCTTTACTCAATAAATACCCGCTGCAGTTAGTACGTCTAAAAGGCGTTGTTTTTACACCGGAATGCCCTGAACCGTTATTGATTCAGGGCGTTGCCAATAAGCTTTATCCACCTGTCCGGCTGCCCGTTAGAGCAAGCGATGACGGTAAAAGCCGCTTGGTGTTTATTACCGTAGGTGATGTTACGAGTTTGGCCGAAGATTTAATGGCTATATTGCGTGTGAATTTCCCTAATAAGTCGCCGATCTATCAGCAACCTGACACTCAAAGAGGTTATATTTTCACTGCCTGAATGACTGAAATTGACCAATTAAAGATGATCAGCGCACAGTAAATGTATTCATGGCTATTGGCTGTTTTTATTATTTTGGAGGGCAGCATCGTAGCGGTTTATGGTGATGGCGGTTGTCCTGACGCTAAGCGGTTGCGGGCTAATTGAGCAAAACGACCGGTTGGGTATTGGCTTAAATAAGCTTGAAATTCGGCGGGGTTATTGTTCTTGATGCTATCCCAAAACAATAATTCTTCCTCATTTGCTGAATTTGCGGATGCGGTTTCGGTTGAGGCTTACTTGTCTTGGGCATTGGCGTTTAAGCGTTCTAACTCCTGCTGCTGGTTGCCCCTCTCCAGTTCTTCTGACATTTGTTGGTATTCGGCATCGCGTTGCTTTTGTTCCGCCTCGGCTCGAGTGATGTATTGGCTGTTTTCGGCGCCTAGCGCTTTGGTGTCGGCATTAACCTGTTGTTTACTGATTACCTGACAAAATTCGCGGCCCCGCTGGTCAACCAAGCATTCTTCAATAATTTCGGCGGCTTTTTTGGGGTCGCGCTGGGCTTGTGCTGGATGGGTGGTGAATAATCCCTGACAGATCAGCAGCAAGAGTAGGGTTAGAAGGTAGGGCGATTTTTTGAAGGTCATGCGGAGATTCTCGGTTTTTAGGGGAAGATTGGTTCTATGCAACAGTTACAAATGTCAGGTAAATCATCAGGGAGCGTATGTTTACATTCCAATTATTCAACTGAAGTGACACCATATCAAATGCAGGCAGGTAAACTCAATTCAAACGAATCGGCCTTATCGGCAGCGCGCGGCATAAGGGAATGATTCCTCTGATTAGGTAATATCAGTTACCAATTTTAGTTAATACCAAACCCGCATTCCCACCACAAAGCGCACGCTGTGGTGATGTTCTAGTAAGGATTTTTCTTCGACATAATCAAAGCCTAAGTAGGGTGCAAATTCGCGTTCGATCTCGTAGCGTAAACGCACGCCGGTTTCAAATTCGGTGACACCGGCTTTAACGCCTCGGTTGCCAATGTCCGAGGCTGCGACATTGACTTCAATGCGCGGCTGTAAAATCAGCCGTTGTGTGAGTAGCAGCTCATAACCCAAGCCCAACCGGCCCAAGACATTGCCATTATCGGTGATGAACATGGCGCTTTCGACTTCGATGAAATACGGCGCTAAGCCCTGAAAACCTATTACGGCATCGTAAGTGCGTTCGGGCTCAAACGCTCGCCGCGCGCCGATTTGAAAATCCCAAAAGGTGCTGATGTTACGGCTGTACAGCAACTGCAAATCGGCGCGGCCGAAGATGTTTTGCTCGCTGACATAATCGCCTTCAGTTTTAAGCCATAACTTGTGTTTGTCGTTACCGATCCAATTCTGCACATCCCATTTGAATAAGCTCAGGTTTTCGTTGCCTTCATATTCCAGGCGCTCAGCTTTGAAATGGTTGAAAATCATTTGGTCTTCTTGCGCTTCGGCAACGCTAACAGTCATTGCCAACAGCAGTAATATCAAGCGGCTAGTCATGATGATGCTCTGCTTTTTCCACAATCAACTTGCGGAACATGCCGGTATCCATGTGATACAGCAAATGACAATGAAACGCCCATTCGCCCTCGGCATCTGCAAGCACATCGACGGTGGCTGTTTGGCCGGGTTTAACGCTGATGACGTGCTTTTTCGGGTTGTACATGCCGTAGCCGTTATCCAGGTACTGCCACAGGCCGTGGATATGAATCGGGTGATTCATCATGGTTTCGTTGACGTAATGAAAGCGAATACGCTCGCCGAATTTGACTCTGATCGGCTCGGCATCGGAATATTTAACATCGTCGAACGACCAGATATAGCGATTCATATTGCCGGTGAGCCGTAAGGTGATTTCACGATCCGGTTGCCCCATTAACTGGTGCTCCGGTTCGACTGATTTTAGCGCTTGATAACTTAGCACGGGGGAAGACGCTATCATCTGGGGCATCGGCATTTGATGCCCGGCATGAGGATCATTTTCTGAAAGTGTATGTCCTGCGTGACCGGTGGCCGGTTCAGCGGCTGGACTATTATGTCCGACATGCTGTTCTGAAGCGTCGGTAGCGGCGTGCTGATCATGTTGCTGATGCTCGGCATGACCGCTATGGACGCCGCCCATGTCTGCCATCGTTAATAAAGTCCGGGGGCGCATTGGCGGCGGCACTGCCTGTAAATCACTGCGCGGCGTCAGTGAAGCGTGGGCAAAACCACTGCGATCCATGGCTTCGGCAAAAATGCTGTAAGCCTGTTCGGTTTGCGGCTCGACTAACACGTCATAGGTTTCAGCCACTGCAATGCGAAATTCCTCGACATCGACTGGCGCCACTTGCTGGCCGTCGGCGGCGATTACCTGCATTTTTAAGCCGGGGATACGAATATCGAAATAACTCATCGCTGAGGCATTGATAAAACGTAAACGCAGTTTTTCACCGGGCTTAAACAAGTAGGTTTTATGCATTTCCGGCGTTTGGCCGTTGACCAGAAAATGATAGGTTGCGCCGGTGACATCGGCCAGATCGGTCGGCTCCATACGCATTTCTCCCCAAGCTAAGCGGTCTGTGACGGTTTCCCTAAAGCCGAGATTTTGAATATCGGTAAAGAAATCGCCGACGGTGCGTTTCTGGAAGTTGTAATAATCGCTCTGCTTTTTTAAACGGGCCAGGGTGCGATGTGGGTCGGCTTCCGGCCAGTCGGACAGCATCACCACATAATCGCGGTCGACCGGCTGATGCTCATGTTTGGGAGCTATCACCAGCGCGCCGAATAAACCTTCTTGCTCCTGCATGCCGGAATGGCCGTGATACCAGTAAGTACCGCTTTGTTTGACTGGAAATTGATAGGTAAAGGTTTGGCCGGGTTCAATACCGTCAAAACTGATGCCGGGCACGCCATCCATTTGATAAGGCAGCACAATGCCGTGCCAGTGAATTGAGGTCGGCACTTTTAAGTGATTGGTGACATTTAATGTGACCAGTTCACCTTCTTGCCAATGCAAGGTTGGTGCAGGCAAGCCGTCGTTGCCGACGATGGCATGTTGTTCTTCACCAATTAGATTGATGGATTTTTCAGTCACCGCCAGCTGATAACTGGCCGCAAAAACCGGCTGCCGGCTAATAAATAAACTAAAGCCAACAATTACAAAATATGAAATAAGCCACTGCCGATGATTTGCCATTGATCTCCTAAAAACTGGGGTTACCATTTTGAAATGACTGCTGTGTTCAGAGAATATCAAAAAGCATTCTGTAAATATTTAAGTTTTTTGATCTAAGAAGGTTAATCTTATCGTCTACATTGGTAATCAATTACGATGGGGCAGCCAAGCAGGTTGACTTTTTTGATATGCGGGCATTAAATCAAATTGCCGCAAATTGAAACTGATTGTTAATCATAAGAAATGAATTTCTAAACGCTAATAACTTAATCAGTTTTCTTTAAGATCAGTTTTAACACAGCCGATGATTTTTAACGGCAAACGTTTATTTCGCAAATAAGGT
>Ga0208625_100499_pt1 | contig 10250 bp, 8 predicted proteins | sample LakWasMeta8_HOW4_2_FD_183858 | JGI IMG/M metagenome (GOLD analysis project Ga0208625, IMG submission 183858) | Freshwater sediment methanotrophic microbial communities from Lake Washington under simulated oxygen tension - Sediment Metagenome... | ecosystem: Environmental > Aquatic > Freshwater >... | reverse complement strand
TTCCAGTTTATCGAGCAGTTTCAGCTTATCATCCAGTGCTTTCAGTTTGGCATCCAGACGCTTTTCGATTGCCAGAAGCTCTTCCTTGTATTGTTCCGGATTTTGAGGTTCTGCCGCCGCAATGGGACCTGCCTGCGCCAGTCCGAGCAGCGTCCATTTGACTGCGCTGGACAACGATCGGGAATTGAGCCGCCTGTTCATAGATTGCACTCTCTTCGTTAACAAAAAAATCGAATTATGACACAGCGTAATGGGATGAGATACGGTCTGTTTTTTCCACGCTGGCTGCTGTGGCCCGGTATCCCGGCGAATACTGATTCGCTTGATATTGGCATAGTGTTCGTCATGGTCTTGCGGGCAAGCCGGTTGTCCGCCCCCGGCTTGGCTGATACAATCCTGATGCCCGCCTCATCAGCCTGTTCATCGGCTTTTCAAATTAATAGCCAAAATTAAAAACTCTCGAAATGATAGATCAACCTTTTTTACAGTTACTGTTGCTGCTGGGATCTTCCGTGGCCGTGGTCGTTCTTTTTCAGAAGCTGCACATTCCGTCCAGTCTCGGATATCTCTTGGTCGGCGTGCTGTTCGGGGCGCATACGCCCGGCCCCGTTATTGAAGTTCAACAAATTCGAGAAGTCGCCGAGTTCGGCATCGTTTTTCTGCTGTTCACGATCGGCTTGAGTTTTTCCTTGCCTCAGATCCATGCCTTACGAGGCCAAGTATTGGGATTGGGAACCGGACAGGTTTTGCTGACGACGGCCGTGATCGGGGGGGCAAGTTGGTGGCTGGGCTTGCCTCCGGCTACCGCTTTTGTCATCGGGGCAGTGTTCGCGCAATCCTCGACCACGGTTATCAGTAAACAGCTCGCCGAGCAAGGCGAGGAGCACACCCGCCATGGACGCCTGGGTGTGGCGATGTCTGTGTTTCAGGATGTGACGGCGGTGCCTTTCGTGGTCATTATCCCGGTGCTCAATGTCATCGATGGCGATGCCAGCGTCTTGTTCGAGGAGCTGGATTGGGCATTGGCCACGGCTGTTCTGGATTTTCTGCTGGTGTTTTTTCTCGGACGCTGGCTGTTGCGGCCTTTATTTCATGCCGTTGCCGCAAGACGTTCCGCTGAACTGTTTACGTTGACCGTGCTTTTTGTTTCATTGTTGGCAGCCTGGACGACCAGCAATCTGGGGCTTTCGATGGCGTTCGGCGCTTTTTTGGTCGGCATGATGCTGGGTGAAACCGAGTTTCGGCATCAGATCGAGTCTACGATCAGACCGTTTCGCGATGTGCTGATCGGTTTGTTTTTCGTCAGTATCGGGATGCTGTTCGACCCTTCCGCGATACCACAGAATTGGCAATGGGCTTTGGTCGGTGTAACCGCGATGCTGGTATCGAAAACGCTGCTGGTCGCCTTGATCGTGCGTTTGTCAGGGCTCGACGGTCTTACGGCCTGGCGTACCGGACTTCTGTTGGCGGTAGGCGGCGAATTCGGTTTCGCCTTGCTGGCCATTGCGCTCGACGCGCATATCTTAACAAATCAACACGCGCAGATTGTATTTACCTCGGTGTTGTTTTCGATGATCGTTGCCCCCTTTCTGATTCGCTATAACCATGCCCTGGCCCGATTATTCGTGTGGCAGCCGAAGCTAGCGGCTGACCCGGAGACCTATCCGGTCGATGCGGAAACAACGAAGCATCTTCGCGATCACACGATTATTTGCGGGTACGGACGTATAGGTCAGAGCGTCGCGCATTTTCTGGAAGAAGAAATGATTCCCTATGTCGCTCTCGATCTGGATTCGTCAAGGGTCAAAGCCGCGCATATTGCCGGCGAGCCAGTTTATTACGCCGATTCGTCTGAACGGGATATTCTCGAAGCGGTTGGCCTCGATGCCGCCAAGCTGATCGTTATCAGCTACGACGATGTTGTGTCGGCAAAGAAGATACTTCACCACGTTCGCGCTTTGCGCCCGGATCTGCCGGTTATGGTTCGCACGCGCGATGAAACGCACGTTGAAGAATTACGGCAGGCCGGTGCAACGGAAGTCGTGCCGGAAGTACTGGAAGCCGGCCTGATGATAGCTGCTCATGCCTTATTGCTGCTGAATGTGCCGTTCCCCCGCGTCGTGCGCCGCATGCAGCATCAACGAGCAGGCCGTTATCGGCTGCTGCGCGAATTTTATCGCGGCGAAGAGATATTTTCGGATGATGCCGATCTGCTTGTGGCCGATGGCCTGAGATCCGTATCTATTTCTTCGGGAAGCTGCGCTGTAGGGAAAAAACTGACGGAACTGGCATTGGAAGGCGTGACCGTATCGTCGCTGGTCAGGCAAGGCCGTCGGGAGTCTGAACCGCTCGATATCGTTATAGCGGAAGACGATGTAGTCGTTCTGTTCGGGGCGCCCGGTGATTTGGATCGTGCAGAAAGACAGCTGCTCGGCTAAGGATTCGGTCGGCAAGCTATTCTCGCTTTGCACGCATACACTCGCTCAGTCATCACTGATTTGACAGTTGTTTATGCGGGTAATGTTGCTGAACGCCGGGACCAGCCGCTATTGCTTGATAATCGACAGGCTACGAATCGTTTTGCTTGCGGTCCTCTGCAAAACCTGCCAACTCTCGCAGGGCCGCCAAATCCTCCGGCAGATGCGGCGCCTTCTCTGCCAAGGCCAGCGCTCGCCTTGCGTGGCGCATCGCGGCATCTTGCATCGAGGAATCACCCAAGGTTGCCAGCGACGATAATGCCTTCAGCAGCCTGATTGAGACTTCAATCGAGCCGGCCCCGTCCCGTGCGATAGCCGTGAAGGCATCATCAAACATGTCCTGCACCGACAACTCGGGAACGAATATGCGGTCGAAGTACACTTTAGGCTCGTCCTGCCCTGTTCGCGGCTGACCCCACAACACAAACAGACGAACCATTGCGCCAATGATGTCGATGGCCGTGCCAGGATCATTGATCGCCGGTGACAGCGCGTGGCCGGCAATTTGCGATAGAACGACGAGACCGAAACGAGGGTCTTCCTCGAATGTACGTTCATTGCCGATCAAGAACTTTTGGGCTATTTCTTCACCGTCATAATCGCTCTTCGCTGGGGACACCCCGTGGACATAAGCGATCACTCTTCCGGGTGCAACGAATGCACCTGGCAAGACCGCAACCTCTATCTTTGCCTTGGCGTTTTCCGCACAGGACTGCAGACCGCCGATGTCGATGTGTTGTACGTAACCCACTTTGTTCGAAAATACCGCCCGTCCTCCCGCCTGGTAAAATCCCACGGTAATGCCGTTAAGCAAGGGGGCGTCTTTCCGTTTCTCCAGCGCTGAAGCCGTCGCTCTGGCCACCTTATCAATGGTCATTCCAAGGCGCCCGAGCCGAGCAATGCGGTCAATCCAGGTTACGAATGTGAGAATGACTAGGGCGAAAATAAATACAGTCAGCAGAAAAAGGATGAAGCGTCCGGCCGCCTCGTAGTAGCCGTTCTTGGCGGCGAGCAGGCCCACGATGCTGAATATGAATGCGCCTACGAATATCGATAGCGCGTATTGCGAAACGTCGTCGGCAATCACAAGCGGGAAGGCCCGAGGCGATGCCGTGTTGCTCACCGATGAATAGGCTGACACCATGGACGCCACTGCAAGGGTTGCAATTACCAGCATGCTGGAAGCCATGATCGACAGCAGGGTCTCGATGGATTCCGCCGTGATCTGTGGCAAGACGTGCACCAGACCGGTGCTGTCCGCCGCCTTGGCGACGAATACCCCGGCAATCGACAGCGCACATGCCAGCAAAGGCTTCACCCATAGCTTTTCGCCCAGACGACTGAGGAAAAATCTTAACTCCGACTCAAGTTTTGCATATGGCATATTGATCGCCTTCCTACAGCCTGTGCAACTGTATCAACTGTTTATGTTCTATTTTCATGAGTGTTCCCTCCTCTTGTAGCTGCGAAAACAGAAGTCGGTTTTTAAAAAAACTTGTCCGCATGCGCCTTTATCATTTCGGTGCTGACTCAGAGCCTCGTCAATTGATCAGAAATTTTCTTCTGATCAGTTTTTCAATTTCTAAAATGATGAACAAGGTCAGGCCAATGCCGGCGATTTCCAGCGCGTGTGCAAAATCGACCGGACGGGTATGAAAAAATTCTTCCATGAACGGCGCGTAGGTAAATATCAACTGTAATGAGATCACAACGCCAATGGCGATGATCACCGCACGCGTATTGAACAAGCGCTTGATATTAAGCGCGGAAACGCGCAGATAACGGACGCTCAGCAAATAGAAAACCTCCATCACCACCAGGGTGTTGACCGCGTAGGTGCGGGCTTCTTCCAGGGTGGAGCCATGTTGCTGACTCCAGCTGAAAATGCCGAATACTCCCGTAGCGAAAAGCACGGAAACCAGCACGATGCGCCATAACAAAAAGCCGGAGAGTATGGCTTCATTAGCCGGGCGCGGCGGGCGGCTCATACTGTCCGGTTCGGCAGGGTCGAACGCCAACGCCATCGCCAGTCCAACCGAGCTGACCATGTTCACCCACAGGATTTGCAGGGGCGTGATCGGCAAGGTGAGACCGAACAAGATCGCGGCGATCAGACTCATCGATTCGCCGCCGTTGACCGGCAACAAAAACACGATGGCTTTTTTCAGATTTTCGTAAACGGTACGCCCTTCCTTGACCGCGTGCACGATGGAAGCGAAATTGTCGTCGGTGATGACCATTTCGGAGGCTTCCTTTGCGGCCTCGGTGCCTTTGTGGCCCATGGCGATGCCGACATCGGCGCGTCTGAGCGCCGGCGCGTCATTAACGCCATCACCGGTCATCGCGACAATCGCGCCTTTATCCTGCAACAAGCTGACCAGATGCAGCTTATGCTCAGGGCTGACCCGGGCATAAACGTCGACTTCCTGCACCCTGCGGTGCAGTTCTTCATCGCTGATGCGGTCCAAATCCTGGCCGGTGATCGCTTCCTTGGCGTTGAGCAGACCCAGCTGTGAGGCAATGCTGCAGGCGGTGACGCTGTGATCGCCGGTGATCATCTTGACCCGGATGCCGGCGGCCTGGCACTCCTTGACGGCCGCAATCGCCTCTTCGCGCGGCGGGTCGATCAGGCCGAACAAACCCAGTAGGACCATGCCGTCCTCCAGCTCGGCCGGCGTCAATTCCCGCAGATCCCTCGCCACGGATTTATAAGCGATCCCCAGCACGCGCTGGCCCTGCTGCGCCAGATGCTCGATCTCGCCGTGCCAGAAGCCGGCATCGATGGGCTCGTCGCCGCTTTGGGTGCGCTGATGGGTACACAACTGCAGCAATTTTTCCGGCGCGCCTTTGAGGAATATCATGGCCTCGCCATCGGCATTATGATGCAGGGCCGCCATGTATTTATGCTCGGACTCGAACGGAATCACATCGATACGCGGACAGGCCTGGCCAATTTCGTAAACGTCGATTCCGCCTTTCATCGCGGCAATCAATAAAGCCGCTTCCATCGGGTCGCCGTGCACACGCCATTCGTTGCCGTGTTTTTCGACCGAGGAATCGTTGCAGGCGATCGCCGCATGCAGCGCCAGGGACAGAATGGGGTCGTCAGCCAGACTGATGTCCTTATCGTCCTTAACGAAACCGCCTTCGGGATCGTAACCGGTGCCGGTGACCTCGAAGCGTTCGTCCGAGGTGATCAGCGCGCGCACGGTCATCTCGTTGCGCGTCAAGGTGCCGGTTTTGTCGGAACAAATTACGCTGACTGCGCCCAGCGTTTCGACCACCGGAAGACGCCTGATGATCGCATTGCGCGCTGCCAGACTTTGCACGCCGATGGCCAAGGTGACCGTCAAAATCGCCGGCAAGCCTTCGGGAATACCTGCGACCGCGAGCCCGACCACGGTCATGAACATTTCGACAGGCGGATCGTTGCGCACATAAATGCCGAAGACGAAAATGAGGCCCGACAACGTCAAAACGACGGCGGTGATCCAGCGGGCGAATACCGCCATTTGCCGCAGCAACGGAGTCGTCAGCATTTCAACCTGGGAGACCAGCGTACTAATATGGCCGATTTGGGTGCTGGCGCCGGTCTCAACCACGACGCCAGTGCCGGTGCCAGCAGTGACCAAAGTGCCCGAAAAAGCCATCGACAGGCGGTCTCCGATCACCGCATTTTCGGCAACCGCCTCGGCGCGCTTAGCCACCGGCACCGATTCGCCGGTCAGGGCCGCTTCCTGTATCTGCAGGTTTTTCGTGTTCAGCAGGCGCAGGTCGGCCGGGGTTTTGTCGCCCGATTGCAGCAGCACAATATCGCCGGGCACCAGCTCTTCGGCCGGAATCGCGAAACGCTTGCCGTTTCTCAGCACCATCGCTTGCGAGGACAGCATGTTGCGAATGGCCGCCAGCGCGTCCTCGGCCTTGCCTTCCTGCACGAAACCGATCACCGAATTGATCAGGACCACGCCCAGGATCACGACGGTATCGACCCAGTGTCCGAGCAAGGCCGTGATGACGGCGGTACCCAGCAGGACATAGATCAAGAGATTATGGAATTGGACGATGAACCGCAGCAGCGGTCCTCTGGATTTGGCTTGGGGTAAATGGTTAGGCCCGTATTGCGCCCGCCGCCGCTCTATTTCTTCGGAACTCAATCCGTGTTCGGCCGTGGTCTTGAGTTCGCTCAGTACGGTTTGCGGCGCGAGCGCATGCCAGCTCTTATCCGATCTCGAAGCCTGCCGGTCTGCTTCGGCCTGCCGTTGTTTGTTGGCGCGACTGTTAAAAACAAGGAACGCAATGAGCGCGGCGATCAGGCCGAAAATAAAAACAGCCGCCAGGACCAGGACAACCGGAGAAAGCGTTGCGATTTGCTTTCCTAATTCGTTTAATTGGTTTGGAAAAGTTGTCTGGATTGAGTCGTCGTACATGGCATTTTCCTTTTAGACATTGCTATTTCGATTGTCATGAAAACTTCGATGTGAGCAGCTATCGAGCTGATGTCAGGGTATGGCCGTTACCGAACCCGAAACTAAACCGAGGTACTCATCCATCTCCAAAACCAACTATATCATGTCAACAGATTGAGTCACCTACAACCGGGACAGTGGCATTTCTCACCTATTGGCACCGTCCGTCATCCCGAACGATCTTAATCGCCCGCTCACTTTGTTTCCATAACAAGCCATCAGTGAATGATATAAAATTTAAGACGCTTGGCTCCAATCCTGCGTACTATTACGATGTCAAATTGATAATGACCTTTTCGAGAATCGGATTATGTTGAAAAAAATCATCGCTAAAATCATCGATATCTTCTTGGGATTTTGGGTTACCGTTTATATCGTTCTGGAAGAGTTGGTTTGGGAAAATATTGCCGAGCCGATTTATGTCTATATCCATAGTCTCCAAATTCTGCAAAAAGCCGAAGCATCGATTTATAAACTCAATCGCCATGCCTTGCTCTTGCTTTTTTTAGCCTTATTCACCCAGGTGGAATTGCTGGGCATATTTGCGCTGAAGCTCATAGCGACCGGCAACGTAATCACTGGGGCGACGCTGTATGCTGGAAAAATTCCGGTGGCCGCTTTTACCTTTTGGCTGTTTCGCATATCGAAAGTCAAACTCATGAGCTTCTACTGGTTTAAACAAGCCTATGATGGGATCATTACAATCATTGAAATGATTAAATCGAGCGCGATTCACCGAAGAGTCGCCGCAAGACTTAAAGCGGTAAAGGAATGGCTCAAAAACCGGCTATTCAGGCCCAGGCTATTTATTCAAAAGCTTTTCGAAAAGCTCAAAAGTCTGAAACTTTTGAAACCCTACGAAGATTAATTTTTTCCGGAGCACCTTATGATAAGTCATCGGTAGAATTGCAATGAATCAGGCATAACTTAGGTTTGTTTCTCTTCGCATAATCTGAACTTCTCATGAAATACAGCCCCTAAATTATGTGCTGGCATCATTGATCAATGAGTAAATTGCACATTAATAAGTACAAAATTTTTGGATAAAAGCTATATCGAATATTGCGGTGCAAATTCATTGGCCAGTTATCAACAGTTATAATCATTCAATCATCATTTTGATCGATAACTTGGACATGTATTGATCCGACAGCATTGATTGGACCGAACAATCTATTGAGCCAACTTTTGAGGAATTACCATGAATATATATAACCACAAGTATATCGCGCCATTGCTGATTTCACTCCTGACTGCCGGCTGCGCCGGCGGCGGGGGAAGCGGCCAGAATCTTCTGGGCACCGTAGACAGCGGTTTGGCGTCAGTTGGCCAGACGGCGGCAACAGGAAGACAAGTCATCGCAGCCGGTACGGCGACCACGGCGGGTGTGCCGACAACCCAAGCCGGTTTGACCGATACTTTAGTCAGTCAATTAGGCGTTTCTCAGCAACAAGCGCTCGGCGGCGCCGGAGCGATTTTTCAGGCTGCCAAGGCGAACATGGCGCAGCAAGCTTTCGCCAACATGTCTCAATCCATTCCCGGCATGTCTGAAATGCTGGTCGCCGCTCCGCAAGTCAGTCAACCCTTATCCGGCGCCACCTCGATTCTCGGAAGCACCGGCGCTACCGGTACTGGGGGGACTATGGCATCGCTCGTCTCTTCGTTTCAACAATTGAATATGTCGCCCAACATGGTCAACCAGTTTATTCCCGTGGTTGTAGACTATGTCAGCAAAACCGGCGGACAGATGACGGCGAATCTTCTTCAATCGGCTTTGACGGCGCCTTAAGCTCAAGCTCAAAAGGAATAGCCTTGATCGTTGGGGTGGCTATCACCATCCCAACCCACATAGCGCGTAACCCATCACTTATTGCCCCGTTCGCAGAGTTTCGACGTGGTTCAAAAACGGCAGTTGAGCCAGGGCATGGGGAAAGGAAGGTGGGTATATTCGTGGGAACACGGCTAACGCCGCTTCCGACTTACGGCCTTATACCCAAAAACAATGCTAGTTATTATCCCAGCAAACAACAGAACGCTCTGTATACCTAATGCGCCAAAATAAGCCCAACCCTGTTCATTAAGTATTGCCTGTTGCATCGCTTTTTCGTTCCAAAGAGAGTAGTTTTCTGTACTTATTGCCAAAGGAATGGGCATCAATAACAGCCCCAAAAACCAACGAAAGCGGGCTATAAGAACTAATCCACCACCCACTAGAAAGCCAGATACCAATATTGATTGTATAGGCGGAATCTTATCGGATACTTCTGCCAGAGATATTGATGGAAACCAGCAAATAGCGGCAATAACTACAAAACAGGCTTTTTGCTTAAAATTCATTTAACAAAAACCTGAACTTTGCCATCAGGACGACCCGATGTTGCTGGAAAATAATATAATGATCGGCCTGATTCTGGGTAAACAGACATCATTTGTGTCCCCGATTCGTAAAAAATTATTGTAAGACCAAACGGGTCGATGGCATTAACCGGATTACCGCCGACATAGGCATAAGTATCCAGTAAATAGGATGGGCCAAACAACGTGCGGCCCATCCCTATCGTGCTACCGACAAACAGACGGCTTTCCATCTCTTTGAATTATGTTATCACCTTCATTCACAAAGCCAGCTTTGCCATCATCAAGGCGAACTTCATAAATAAGATAGTGCTTAACATCAATGCAAGAAATTAACCTTACTTTTTATTGTGGCATCAAGCTAGTTAGAGCTTTCTCTTTTGGCAAATACATAGCGTCCTGCTTAGTCTCAAACACAGGAACCATATTTTTCGCGACTAAAAAAAGTGGCTGCCTTGGAAAAATGAAAAATAACAGCAACAAAATACAAAACCCTATAATTGAAAGCGCTGTTATCCATAGCGATTTATTTTTCATCTTGCCCAAAACCCACCATCCCAAAATCCACGTTCAGAACCTGGATAGAAAGTTGATCCGCCATAATAGGCGTATCTAGCAAATCATTGCCTGTGCTTACAGGAAAGAATGAATCAGAAACAGATATACCTAATGACTGTCACATATGCCATCTTTGTAGTTCCAGCGTCCGCCGCCATCTAAGCAGCTATCAATTTGCAACTGTGTTTGTACCCCAATGCTGCCGATTATTAACATAATGAGAAGCACAGCAAAGACAATAAATTTCTTAATTAACATCACGAATCCATCAATAATTCATCGGTAACCCATTAGTCATATCATTACACACAAGTCGCCCTGCCTGAATCTCCCGCGCAAAGCTGAGGCCAGCAGCAAAGTCCATCACGCGCTGTAAACCCAGCCAGATGGTTTT
>Ga0208625_100496_pt1 | contig 10313 bp, 9 predicted proteins | sample LakWasMeta8_HOW4_2_FD_183858 | JGI IMG/M metagenome (GOLD analysis project Ga0208625, IMG submission 183858) | Freshwater sediment methanotrophic microbial communities from Lake Washington under simulated oxygen tension - Sediment Metagenome... | ecosystem: Environmental > Aquatic > Freshwater >... | reverse complement strand
CTGCGCATTTGGCTGCTAAGAAATTACTTCTTATTGATCCACCAAAAAATGAGCCCTCTCGTTAATTGTGGGTTCGTTACGCATCACCGAAATATTTTATTCACTGCAAGGTGAGTCCAATACCGTCGGATTACCGACGGTATTTATTCGACTAACCGGCTGTCCGCTCCGCTGTGTTTATTGCGATACCGCTTATGCTTTTACTGGTGGTAGCAAGATGGACATTAATGCGATTCTTGATCAAGTTAAACAATATCCAACACTCTACGTTACCGTTACTGGCGGGGAACCGCTTGCTCAGCCGGCCTGTATTGAATTGATGAGCAAATTAGCCGATCAGGGCTATCAGGTGTCACTGGAAACCAGTGGTGCGCTGGATGTATCTAAAGTTGATCCACGTGTTGTTAAAGTGATGGATCTTAAAACGCCCAGTTCCGGTGAGTTAAGCAAAAATTTATATCAAAACATCGATCATCTAACGGCTAACGATCAGGTCAAGTTTGTGATCGGCAGCGACGAAGATTACCAGTGGTCCAAACAAATACTGACGGAATACACTCTTGCTGATCGTTGCCAGATTTTATTTTCGCCAGTGATGGGGCAACAAAGTCCTACCGAGCTTGCCGAAAAAATTCTCGCCGATTATTTGCCGGTGCGTTTCCAAATTCAATTGCATAAACTGCTTTGGGATGATGCCCAAGGCAAATAAACAGCTAAGTTACCCATGCCCAAAAAAGCCATTGTTCTCCTGTCGGGAGGATTAGATTCGATTACCGTGCTGGCCTTGGCAAAGCAGCAAGGTTTTACCTGTTATGCGTTAAGTTTCGATTATGGTCAAAAACATAATGCAGAATTAATAGCCGCCGCCCAGATCGCTTCTGATTATCAGGTGGCCGAGCACAAAGTCATAAAATTGGGCTTTGGCTCGATTAGTGGTTCTGCGTTGACGGACGCGGATATTGCCGTGCCGAATACCCTCCAGCAAGGCATTCCAGTGACTTATGTGCCGGCGAGAAATACTATTTTTCTCTCGTTTGCTCTGGGTTGGGCTGAAGTTTTAAATTTGCAGGACATTTTTATCGGCGTCAATGCGGTCGATTATTCTGGTTATCCCGATTGTCGGCCGGAATTTATCAATGCTTTTCAAAACATGGCAAATTTAGCGACTAAAGCCGGTGTAGAAGGCCAGCGTTTTTCAATACATACGCCTTTAATGAAGCTAAGCAAAGGCCAAATTATTCAGCAGGGTGTCGCGCTTGGCGTGGATTACCAACGGACCGTGTCTTGTTACTCGGCCGATGAACAGGGTAGGGCGTGTGGTGTCTGCGATGCTTGCAGGCTAAGAAAAACTGGATTTATTGAAGCTGGCATTGCCGATCCGACTCGCTATCAGTAAGTTGGCAGCGGGTTAAAGCTCAAACGTCCCATTCCTGGAGCGTTTGAGTGGGCACTTGCTAAGAATTTTTATAGTCACCTTCCTCTACAAAAGCATGCCTACGTTATCTAAAAGCCGCCTCATCTGGCTCAAGGTTCATCTTTATCTAGCTTTAATATGCGGTTTCTTTTTTGCGTTACTGGGCTTAAGCGGCAGCGTCAGCGTTTATCGCGAAGAACTAGACGGCTTATTAAATCCGCATTTGGTGATAGAGCAGCCACAAGGTAAATATCAATCATTAGATAAGATAATGGCGGCGGTAAAAATTGCGCATCCGCAACGCTACGGGTCCTGGACCTTAGAAATGCCGCAATCGCCGCATGGCATGATAACAGCCTGGTACGAAAAACCCAGAGAGACCTACTTTGAGCTTTATGCGCCATTGATGGTGACGGTAAATCCCTATACCGCCGAAGTCATCACGAGTCGTTTTTGGGGACAAACAGTGACCACATGGATAGTGGATCTACACACGCAGTTGCAGCAAGGTAGCTTTGGCTGGCAGGCCGTGGGCGTGCTGGGTGTGATACTGATTGTTTCTGTCGTTACTGGCTTGGGTTTATGGTGGCCCGGTTGGTGCGGCATTGGGCAGGCATTAAAAATTAATATTAATGCCGGTGTTATGCAACTTAACTTCGATTTCCATCGATTGCTTGGTTTGCTAGTCGCACCGGCTTTGCTCATGCTGGCATCGACGGGCGTGTTGTTAAGCTATCCTGGAATATTGGAAAGTTTAGCCGGAGGCTCCGGTATGGCTCATGGTGAAACGGGCCGGGATATTGTCAGCACCGCGATCCCCAATAATCACCCCACCAGTCTTGAAGCTGCGGAATTTGTTGCGCGCGGTTCATTTCCTCGCTCGGTGCTTAGACGTGTGACTACACCAGCCGGTGACTCAGGTATTTACCGCATCAATTTGCGTCAACCGGGTGAAATTAATCAACGACATCCTTTTACTACCGTATGGATAGATCGTTGGAGTGGGCAGACTAGGGAAGTGCGTAATCCTGCCCAATTTTCCACCGGACCCACCATTGCAACCTGGATTTGGCCGTTACATACCGGCGAAGCGTTGGGGCCAAAAGGACGACTAACTTGGTTTATTGCCGGACAAAGCTTATTTTTGCTGTATGTCACAGGAATGGTGCGGTGGCTGTATCGAATCGGCAAGATTAAGGATCGATCGATGGATTTGTCTGCGTTAATACCGATAGCTAGCCGGTTGCTCAAAAAGACATCTTCTTGGCTTGCTGGTTACATTATGCTGCTGATAAAAAGGTTACAGCCCAGTTTAACAATCGGCTATCGGGCGTTGCAGCAATGGCTCATTCAATATCAGGCAAAAGTTGCCGCACAACAAAAACGCAACGGCAAAAGCGATTGGGATCTGTGAGGTGCAATTCCATAGTCGCTTAGTCGGTTGTTGTCACTGTATGGTAATATTGAGGCCTTGATTTTTAGGCGCAGCCTTATGACAGATACCAACTTGCCAGCGCACTTACCAGCGCAATTGATCGATCGTTTCGGTAGAACAGTGGATTATTTAAGAATATCCATCACCGACCGCTGTGATTTTCGCTGTGTGTATTGCATGTCGGAAGACATGACGTTTTTACCGCGCGCCCAAATTCTATCGCTGGAAGAAATTTATACCTTGGCCAAAGCCTTTGCTGAGTTGGGCGTGAAAAAAATTCGTATCACCGGCGGTGAGCCTTTGGTCAGAAAGGGTGCGCTGGAATTGCTACACAACATCGGCCAGATCGAGTCATTAAAAGAGCTGGTGATTACCACCAACGGCTCGCAACTTGAAACGATGGCTCAAGATTTGAAACAAGCCGGGGTTAAGCGTATCAACATTAGCCTGGATACCTTGGATGCCGACAAATTTAAAGCCATCACGCGGACCGGTGATTTACAGCAAGTGCTGCGCGGTATCAAGGCGGCCAAAGCCCAAGACTTTGAGCGGATTAAAATTAACGCGGTCATTCTTAAAAATCGAAATCATTTGGAAGTGAATGATTTAGTTCAGTTTGCTGTCGATAACGCCATAGACATCAGTTTTATCGAAGAAATGCCCTTAGGCATAGTCAGCAACCATGATCGATCGGAGGCTTATTACTCCAGCGATTTAATCAAAAAAGACTTGGCGCGACAGTTTTCATTGATGGCGACCACCGAAAACACCGGCGGCCCATCCAAATACCTGAATGTGATCGGTACTCAAACCCGGGTGGGATTTATCTCGCCGCATAGTGCCAATTTTTGCAGCAGTTGTAACCGGGTAAGATTAACGGTTGAAGGCCAATTGTTGCTGTGTCTGGGTAACGAACATTCGGTTGATTTAAAACAAGTGCTCAGAGAGCATCCAGGCGACTTGGCAGCGTTAAAACAGGCCATCATCAACGCCATGCAGATAAAACCGGAAAAACACGAATTTAATCTGCACGAACAACCCATCATATTGCGGCACATGAGTGTCACCGGCGGGTAAAAATTCATAAATAACTGGTGGGAGCGACGCCTACGTCGCGGCGTGCATCCTAAAGGGCATAAAGGCAGCGCTCCCACATAACTCACCTAACATTACTTCTGAGGTATTCATGTCATTTCAAACACTCGGTTTAACCGAAGATCTTCTTAAAGCGGTCACCGATCAAGGCTACAAAACGCCGACTCCGGTACAACAAAAAGCCATTCCGTTAATCCTGGAAGGCCGAGATGTGTTGGCCGGTGCGCAAACCGGTACCGGCAAGACCGCCAGTTTCACCTTGCCGTTATTACAACGACTGGCTGAAAATCATAATCCTGCGCAAAAACCGCGTCGCATTCGGGCGCTGATTTTGGTACCCACCCGGGAATTGGCTGCGCAAGTTTATGAAAGCGTTAAAACTTATGGAGCGCATTTACCTTTTCATACCGAGTTAGTCGTAGGCGGAGCCAGTGTCGGCTTGCAAGTCCGGCAGTTACGCCGCGGTTGTGACATTGTCGTGGCGACGCCGGGACGCTTAATCGATCATATTCGCCAACGCGTGGTGAGTCTGGCTAACATAGAAATTCTGGTATTGGATGAAGCCGACCGTATGCTGGATATGGGCTTTCTACCGGACATTAAGCAAATCATGGCGCTACTGCCTAAACAGCGACAAAGTCTACTGTTTTCCGCAACCGTTTCCAATGGCATCAAGTCATTGGCATCGCAGTTGTTAAACAACCCGGCTGAAGTTGAAGTTGCCAAACAAAACGCGACGGCAGACACAGTATCTGAGCGCGTTTACGGCATTCCTCGAGAAGTAAAACGCGAGTTGTTGTCTTATTTGATCGGCAGTAATAACTGGAAGCAAGTTTTGGTGTTTGTGCGCACCAAGCATGGCGCTGATCGTCTGGAAAAACAACTGATTGAAGACGGTATTCGCTCAGTAGCATTACATGGCGATAAAACCCAGGGCGCGCGCAACAAAGCGTTGGAGTATTTCAAAACCGGTAAAGTCTCAGTGTTGGTGGCAACCGATGTGGCTTCAAGAGGCTTGGATATTGACGACTTACCGCATGTGGTGAATTTCGATTTACCGCAAGTCCCGGAAGATTACGTGCATCGTATCGGCCGAACCGGTCGGGCCGGAGCGAGCGGTGTGGCGCTATCGTTGGTCTGTCCTGAAGATGCTTATTTGCTGGTAGCTATCGAACAATTGCTAAAACGACAAATCCCGCGCGTCGCTGATACCGGCTATCAACCAGTGTCGTTAAAAGTTAATGATGCCCCCAAAAAGCACGCTCCTAACAAAGATACCGGCAAAAAAGACTTCAGACACAGTAAAAAACCAGCTGCGAAAGCAGGCAAGCCTGCCGCTGGTGTGCGCGACGGGGCAAAAAACAAACGGAAACCGGCAAGTAAAGGCAGGGGATGAGTTTGGGGAGCTGATAATCCAGAACGTAGTCCGAATATATTGTCAAGTTTATAAGGGCTGGGCGGTAGGATGGGTAGAGCGCAGCGAAACCCATCAAAACCAGTTCAATAGATGCAAATACCAAGATGAAGTAACCAAAAAATCATAACCATTATGAAGCGTGGTTTGTTTAACCTTTATGGGTTTCGCTGCGCTCTACCCATCCTACCAACTACCAACCCCATCTACGCATTGTATTAATCTACCTTCGATTACACCTTTCCTCGGTATGTTATGATTTAGTTATCACCTCAGTCGATAAAACAAATACAGCATGATTCGCGAACTGCAAATAAACAATTACAAATCCCTGCATGAGCTGACTTTAGAAGTCGGACGCTTTAATGTGTTGATTGGTGAAAATGGCTGCGGAAAAAGTAATTTGTTGGAAGCGATTGCTTTGGCTGCGGCTGCAGCAGCTGATAAGTTGGATAATGAGTTTTTGGTATCAAGAGGGATTAGGGTTACTGAACCGCAATTGATGCGGTCGGCTTTTGTCGAAGAGGCTCGGCGAGAGCCTATAAAAATAGCAGTCGAATTTTCTGGAAAATTTAAGACAGAATATTATCTTTATAACGACAACGAGCCCTATTCAAAATGGGAAGTATATCCCTCTGAAGAGACGCATTTTCTTATTAAAGATAGGCCGTGGGAATATATTGAAAGTGATGGCGATCAACAACCAAAATCTTCTTTAGTGAGTGATAAAAAAGACAGGAAACCAAATTTAATTCCTGGCTTACTTAAAGAAGAATTTGAAGATTTTATTGCTCGTTTTTCTTTAGAAGGAGTTGTAACTGGGCATAAATCCGAAAAGGAAATTAAAAAATTCATCATCTATTCCCCCGAAAACACCGCATTAAGAAACTTTTACGAAGGGCAAATTGAACCATTAGGTATTAATGGCGCAGGTTTGTTGAAACTATTAAAAGTTATTCAAAATAAATCGCCTAACCAATTACAAGAAATCTACGAAAGCTTAGAGTTATTCGATTGGTACGCAGCACTTGAAATACCCAAAGATTTATCTTCATCGGAAGACAAGGTAACCATCACCGATCGATACTTAACCCAAGCCTTCGATCAGCGTAGCGCCAACGAAGGATTTCTGTTTGTGTTGTTTTATATCGCCTTAATGGTGTCAGACGACACTCCAAAAATATTTGCTATCGATAATATTGATACTTCGCTTAACCCCAAATTATGCACCAAGCTCATTAAGGAATTAGTCCGCCTAGCGAAAAAATATGACAAGCAAGTGTTTGTTACCACCCATAATCCGGCCATTTTAGACGGTATTAATTTGGGTGATGATGAACAACGATTGTTGGTGGTATCAAGAAATAAACAAGGCCACACCCGCTTTAAACGCATCACACTAAAAGACAAACCGCGCTCATCAACGAATGAAGAGTTAAAACTATCGGAAGCTTTTTTAAGAGGCTATTTAGGCGGCTTACCGAAAGGATTTTAAAGTTATGTTATTCGGTTTAGCGTGCGAAGGGCCTACTGACCAAGTCACGATTGAAAATATTTTGTGTGGCTATTTTCAAAATCCAGACCTTGATCAAGACATAACTGAGTTACAACCGCCATTTGATGAAACCGATCAAAAACATGGCGATGGCGGTTGGCCGATACTTTTGAAATATCTGGCCTCAGCACGATTCCGAGACGATGTGTTAAATACCGAATTCGTGATTTTGCAAATCGATAGCGATATTGCACACAAAATACCCGTCGATCATCAAGATAGTGAAGGTAACGAACTATCGGCAGGTAGCTTGATGGCCAATATTAGAGGCAAACTAATAGAAAGTATTGATAACGGCGAATTGGATTTTTATCAAACCTATGCAACTAAAATAATTTTTTCAATTTGTGTACATTCTTTAGAGTGCTGGCTGGTTGCACATCATGCAGAACAAACAGCGATTCATAATTGTTTTGAAGTATTGAAAACAGCCATCAACTCCAATTTAGTCCGCGTTGCTAAAAAGCGTAAAAACTACGACACACTGAGTCAGCCGTTTTTGGATCGTAAAAATATTGATGCCGTGGCAGAAAAAGATCCTAGTTTTCGTGCGTTTATTCAATCACTTGAAATAATTCAAGATCAGGTTAGAAACTAGCACTTAGTAGTGCAGTTGAGCTTGATGGAAGCGGAAAATAGCATCTGATTTAATCGCTCTCAAAACAGATTAAACATAAGGCCATCACTCCTGCACCAAAATCCAAGGCTTAACCACCACGGCCCAAACTGCAGCGTCCTGCTCAAACCAAGCGATCGCTTGTGCATCAGTCACTAAACCGATTTGCTTGTTTTGCAGCCAATCGGCTACTTGGTCTTTGTTATCGATAGAAAATTGATAGGCAACTTCTACCAAATCCAGGTCTGGCGCGACAAATACCGCCGAGCCATTGGCAAAAAATCGCTGTAATTCTGTCCAGGCGATTTGTGAGGTTTCCAGGTTAACTTTTTCTTTGCTGAGATCGGGGATAGTGTGAGTCATGGTGCGGTTAGGTAGTCATTATAAGTTCGAGGCTGTTATTCTATAGCAAACTATTCATAAGCTAACCCAACAGGAGAAAAGTGTGTCAATTTTTGATTCGATAAAAAAGAACTCTAAATTAAAAGAAGCCGTCAAACTTAGTAACGATGCTCGCAAAGCAGATGCAAATACCGCTGAGCAAATGTATAAAAAAGCCTATCAAGACTATGCCGAGGTGGTCAGTGGCGATTTATTGCGTGCTGAAGCTTTGTACAACTGGGGATTTGCGCTGCTAAACCAGGCTAAAACCAAACCTGAAGTTGAATCCATCAAAATTTATCAAGAAGCCATTATCAAATTTGCATTTTGCATGCTGATTCAACCTTCTTATTTAGGGGCAGCCATCGATGGTGGCGTTGCCTGTATGGATTTGGCCAGAATCAAAGCGGTGCCATTACATGATGAACTTTACCAAAACGCCAAGACCTATTTTGAACAAGCCAATGCTATTCAAGCCGGTTCTGCATCTTACAACTTGGCTTGTATTTATGCGTTGCTTGGTGAGCATGAGGCCAGCTTAAAAGCGCTGGAAGATTCTAAAAGCAGGGGCAGTTTGCCTGATGCAGCGGAAATCCTGAACGATCCAGACATGAGCAAAGTAAAAAGTGCCGCCTGGTTTTTGGAGTTTATCGATTCGTTAACCGCAAAAACGCCAGAGCCTGAAGTCGTCGCTGAAGAAAAAGCTGAAACGGTTGCAGAGCCTGATGTTGCAGTAACCGAGGCTGCTGCCGAAGAGGAATCTTCAATAACCTCTGATGATCAAGCTGAAGTAGCGACTTCAGATGCATCTGAAGAAAAATAAACGTAACTATTCATCGAATCCAATGTAGGGGCGAATTTATTCGCCTCATGAGCTTAGATATTGTCCGACTTGGCGAATGAATTCGCCCCCTACATCAGAATGTTACTTACTTAAACTCTTCAGCGCCAAACAACGCTGAATAGTTACAAATAAACGTAAAAAGCAGCGAGGCAATCTCGCTGCTAGTTTTTTTGCAGCAACGGCTGTAGCAATTTAAGAAAGCTGTCGGTTAGCTTATAAAGTTCATCCAGTTGTAGCAGTGCTTCGTGGTTCTTACCTAGGGTTTGAAGATCAAGTATGTTTGCCGCGAGCTCATGCACTTGTTGGTGCAAGGGCTCAATGCACTGAAACTCGGGCTGTGCTTTATGGCGTTCCAGACCTTCGGTATCCAGCCATTTACTAAAATGGCACTGGTGGATAATTTTCGGTGTTGCTGTGCTTTTGCCGTTCAGGTGGTTTTCTAGGGTGACAACCAAGGCACGGAGTTCGACGCTGGTATAAAGCAGCTCTAAATCTTCCTTCTTTACGGGTAGCAAATTAGCCCACACCGCTTCGGGTTGCCAACCGATCGCCCAAGCGCACATTGCACTGGCAGGCATGGGGCGGGCAATACCGTAGCCTTGTGCCAGCTCACAGCCAAATTGCAGCAATAGGCTGCCATGTTCCACAGTCTCCACGCCTTCAGCAATCACCTGCCGATGAAAAGCGGCAGCCAAGCCCACCACGCCTTCAATAATTGCCAGGTCTTCCGGGTCGTCGAGCATATCGCGCACAAAGCTTTGATCGATTTTTAACATGGTGACCGGCAGGCGTTTTAAGTAAGTCAGCGACGAATAGCCGGTGCCAAAGTCATCCAGTGCAACCTTTACACCGATTTCCCGGCAAGTATGCAGCACCTGCGAAATATGGACCAGATCTTCCAGGGCGCTGGTTTCTAACAGCTCTATCTCCAAATATGTTGGGCTGACCCTGGGATGCGCTGCCAGCAGCGTTTGCAGACGGCTTGCAAAGTCGGTTTGTTGTAACTGACGAGCGCCGATATTGACACTGATCGGCAGGTCCAGCCCCAACGCCTGCCACTGCTCAATTTGCTTGAGCGCTGTGTCGATCACCCATTCGCCGATGTCGACAGCCAGCGGATGATCCTCAATCATCGGCAGAAACAGTGCCGGCGGCAGCAAGCCTTGGTCGGGGTGTTGCCAGCGAATCAAGGCCTCAGCACCGATAATTTTACCAGTGCGCATATTGACTTTGGGCTGATAAAACAACACAAATTCGTCTTCAATTAACGCGCGGCGAATACGATCTAAACTTTCGTGATGCCCGCGGATGCTGCTGTCCAGCTCGGCATCGAAAATGTGATAACGGTTTTTGCCCGCCAGCTTGGCTTGATACATCGCTTGATCGGCTTGCCGTAACAGCTGATCGGCATCGATGTCTTCTGGTTGCGGGTAAAAACTGACGCCCAGACTGGCGGAAACTTGCAGCGAAATATCGCCAAACTGCACCGGCTGAGCTGCCGCCACCAGCAAACGAGCGAGCATCGGCACACTGGCTTCCGGATCAACCAAATCCACCAA
>Ga0208625_100495_pt1 | contig 10321 bp, 7 predicted proteins | sample LakWasMeta8_HOW4_2_FD_183858 | JGI IMG/M metagenome (GOLD analysis project Ga0208625, IMG submission 183858) | Freshwater sediment methanotrophic microbial communities from Lake Washington under simulated oxygen tension - Sediment Metagenome... | ecosystem: Environmental > Aquatic > Freshwater >... | reverse complement strand
ATCACCGCGGACAGCGAAGCACCGTCCTGCAACACCAACAACCAATGGAAATGATCCGGCATCACGACAAAAGCCAGACTTTCCACCTGCCCCAGCATCTGCTGCTGTCGCATGCAATCGACAACGATTCGGCCAATAAAAAAATCGGAGAACCATTTCTGTCGTTCCTCGGTAACGCTGGTCAAGAGATACGCTTGATTGGCCTGGGAAAATCGGCCCTTGCGCAAATCCTGAGCATGGGGCGAATGAGGCGAATTCATGTTAAACACCACATTGTCTCGTTGATAAAATTCACGCTGACTGGGTCGCGGCTAAAGCCCCTCCTACCGATACAACTCTTGAAGGCGGGGCTTCGCCTAAAGCGCCAACTGTTGGTAGCCGCGACTACCTATACTCTTGTAGGAGGGGCTTTAGCCGCGACGGTATCGGGTTTTAAGGTATCGCTTCTTTAACTGTTTGAATGGTGGCATCGCTTGCGTGGGACAACTCCGTGAGGCCGATGGCGCCGACATAGGGCACCGCCACACCGGCCAGCGCAATCAGCACAAACAGAACCATCGATAGTTTCAGCAGCGTCACGCCGCGTTGTGAAGTTTTAGGAGATCGTGTCTTTTTCATCTTTCACCTATGTTGATGTTGTTATACCCAGCATCCATAAAATTTCTTTTGTGGGAGAGGCTCCAGCCGACATGGTTAGAAGCAACATTGAACTAGGAAAGTATATATCGATTTTTACTTTGCGTTCTCTGATTGCTTCGTAGTTTTTCACGGATTTTACATTCCTAATTCTTAATTACTACTGCAACGCCTGTCCTGATTGCAGTCGAAGCGACAGGCGTTAATGTTACATTTTGCGTTTACCAATTGATCACCGGCAAGGTGGTATGCGCATGAAAATCCACCTGAATCGGATTTTGGCGGTCGGCCGGATAAGGAGTGTTAGTACAGTTCGTGCCATCATGCTCGTAGATGCCAATGGCGTTTTGTCCTACCGGAATAAGCGGTGGATTATTAAAACTGAATTGAATGGTTTGATATAAGCCGCTTTCCCTGATAACGACAGCATTACTTGAAAAGGTCGAGATAGTGGCATTGACCGGATCGCGATAAAAAACCTTGAGGCATATATTCCCAGCCCATGACCCAGTTGCCGAAGCGCAGCTGGCAACGTCATATTTGACGCCAATATTTTCTCCATGGCTCATATAACAGTAATCATCTCCCAGCGACATACCATTCAAAGAGGTACAAGCCGCTTGGGTAAAATTGCAGGAATCGGGTTTTGGCGTAGTTCCGACCCAAGTTACCCCGGTGGTTGCAGTGGGGCAAGTCGCTGCTGTAAATGCGCAATCAGATGTCAAGGCACCACCCGCCAATGAACAGGATGATTCGTTGAATTCGCAACGTGAGGCCGTAGTGTTCCATGAGCCGCCAGCATTTGTACAGTTAGTTTGAGTCGAATCAATCAAGCATGTCCTGGCAGTCGTATCCCAGGAACCCGGACCGCCGGCGGCATTGCAAGCCTTTTCAGTAAACTGACACCTCATCTGAAACACCCCGCCAGTCGCAGTGCAAGCGCTGGGGGCAAGAACGCAAGTGTTCCATTTACCACCTACAGATTTACAACTGTCTTCACCGAAAGTGCAAGATGTTCCCCACGTGCCACCGGCATTTTCACAGCTTGCTTGGGTCGTATATGCCGTAGCAGGCCCGGCAAAACCACAAGATTTATTCGTTCCATATTGTTTGGTAATGTTGACGCTGATCCCGCCCGAAATATCAACCAACCAGTCTTCCTGATCAACCAAAGGCGCTGGTTGCGTGTAAGGCAAAGAGTTATCGACCGAATACCGGTTTTCAGGATAATCAGCATCATAATCCGTACCACCAACTTGCTGATCTTTACCGTAACTCTGAACCACCAAGCGATTACTGTTTGTTGTATGAGGGGGTTCTGAATTGATGTTAAAACCATCGACCAATATCCAGCCGTAATTTTGGGTTTGGGCATGGGGCGCTTCCGGTGCCAAGCTTCCCCAGCCATCAGGAAATGCATCGGCATCTGCGGGGCTGCCGATCACATTTAAATAAGGTCCACGCCAGCCGTAACGTAAACTGGTATTGAACATTACATCAGAGGCATCGGATGTTTGTTGTATCCATGCGTTAATACCAAAATTGGTTGTACACACCAGAGGATCAGTGACGGCCCTGTCATTTAAGCAATAATCTTTCTCCAGCAATTCGTGGATGTTTCGGGGCAACCTCCCCATATCCGCCACAAACCCGCTCACCGCCTGCTGGCCGTTGATGATTTGCCGGGGATTACCGAGGATCGCTTGCTTGATCATGTCCAGGCGTTCCTTGGTTTGCTCGTAACGGGTCTGGAACGCCAGTTCGCTGGTTTCGCGCACGGCGACGCTGGCTAGCAGCGTGATGATCAGCAGCACGACGGTCAATTCGACCAGCGAGAAACCGCTATTTGAAGGGTATCTTTTGTTCATAACCAGTGCCTGTCTCTTTAGGTTTCGCTCGAAAGTAACTTGCCGGGTTTGCTTGCTGTTCTGAAGGGGCTTCGCCTAAAGCGCATACTATTGGTTGCCGCGACCGAAGGCCATCGCGGTCGTCGCGGCTAAAGCCCCTCCCACACAGGTCCCTCCTACATGCGTCGTGGCTAAAGCCCCTCCCACATGCGTCAAAACCCACCCGCGAAAAGCGATCAGAAAATGTATTCAACGCCCAGATTGAATCCATAGGATTTCCATTTAACTTCATTAAATTTCATTTCGGCGCTGCTGCCGTCAGCAAATAACATTTTGTCTATACCATCATTGTTTGCCAACCAGTGCTGATATTCGGCTGAAAATCGGATGATCCAATTCGGCGTCAACAGATAACGAAAAACTGCCGATGAGACAATGCCTCCACCGTCGGCATCATGAGTGAAGCTTTTCGGTTGCTGTAAGTCGTTGCGCAGATTCCAGTTGCCGGTGCCTTCGTAATCGATCCAGTGATAGGCCGCGGCAGCTTCTGCTGAAAACCGCTCGGTGAATGCCCATTTTGTTGCCATCCCGCCCCAGGGGCCATACCAGGTGCCTTCGTAGGTACTGTCCAGACCGTCAAAGCTGCCGGTGGCGGGAATGGTTTGATAGCCATCGGTCATGTTGAAATGCTGGGTATGGAAGGCGTATCCGACCTTCGGGGTAAACCGCCAGTAAGGTGCCCGGTTTTTGCGCCCCACCGTCAGGTGATAACCCAAACCGGCGGATAGGTCGATCGACATGCCATCATCGGAAGCGTTATTGGAACGGGAAAACTCGTCCTGGCGATAATTGGAGTAATAGTCGGAATCCTGATTTTTGCCGTTAACAATTTGACCGTAGCTGATTTTGCCATCCACCTGCCAGTTATCGGCAAAGGTGATATCGGTGCCGCCGGTGATCACCACACTCTGCACGGCGTCCCATTGCAGTTCCGACAACACGTTAGGCGTACCTCCGGGAGCAGCTTTGCTCCATTTCATTTGATCATGCCGATAACCGAGTTCGCCGTAGCCTTTGATTTGCAAGTCGTCTTCCTGCGGCTGTTTTCTGGGGTATTCATCCAGCACTACGGGAGCAACCCGTTCATCAGGCGGAATGGCAAGGTTGCGTCCTCGCTCTTCCGGCAGGGATTCAGACGTATATTGCGCGGCAGAAGCGCCGTCAAAAACCACCATTTTCAGATTTTTTGCTCCCCCATTACTCTCGCTGATTCTTACCGTCAGATCGCTGTCGTTGCTGGCCTCTTCAAACACATACATTTTCATGCCCTGCATGCCGCCCGATGCCAAAGAACCGGCCATGGCCGTTACAGGACACATCAAAATCAGACCCGTCGCGGCTAAAGCCCCTCCTACGGCACCCAATTGTTGATTATGGAATCCTAAACCGCTTGGCATTAACATGCTGTACGCTTCCCGGCTGTTTAACGACTGGCTTGCGCCATGATTTCCTCGAACGGCTGCGAAGAAATCAGATACAAATAAGTGACGTTATTTTGGCTATCCAGCACTTCATTTTCGATCGTCGAAGCCAGCCACCTGCCCTTCAAATGACGGTAATCCACGGTGATGGTATCGGGCGAAATATTGTGCAGTTCCAGTACCGTTACATAAATGCCGCCCTGACGCCAGCCGGCAATCGGCATAGCCGAAATCCGCGAATCGTAAGTCAAGTCCACCTGCTCAAATTGCCGGATTGATACCGGCACTATTTTCGGATCAATTCTGCGCTCATCAGCCGACAGGCGCACCGCTTCGGAGGCATAACGGGTCAGATCTACATAAACCTGCTGATTGGCCGGTATAGATTCGGGATTGGCCTGCTGCGAAACCGGGGGCTTGCGACTGAATTTGCTGGAGTCGCCGCGGCCGCGGTATTTATCAAACATATCCTGTTTGTCGTATTCCTTGAAAGGTTGATCCAGCACATAACCTTTATGCGACCGGTCCGGGTTGGAATAGATGTCGAGACTGTCGGCATCCAGCGCGTTGGGGTGAACACTGTTGTTTGCCAATACATGCCGACTGGTAGGCTCGGCTTCGGCCGGGGTTTCCATGATATGAGGCTTGATGATGATCACCAGCTCCCTGCGGGCGCGTGACTGCGCATCTTCCCTGAAGAAGAAACCCAGAAACGGGATATCTCCCAGTATCGGCACTTTTTTCTCATTGTTGCTGGCGGCTTCTTCGATCAGACCGCCCACCGCAACGGCGGTAGTGTCTTTGGCGACAACGGTGCCGCTGAAGGTTCGCTCCTGCACCAGATCAATATTGGCATCCTGCAGGGTTTCTCCAATTTGCACCGGAATCGTGCCCTGGCCGGGCGACAAGGTGGATTGCTCGACCAGCAGCTGGATGCTGACCGTACGGTCGGCATTGATGTTCGGGGTCAACAGCAAGGTGGTGCCGATGGCGCGAACATCAGTTTCAGGCACCAGTATGGGGCTTGCCACTACGGTACCGGAGGTCGCTCCTGTCGTTGCCGTCGTCGCCGAGGACGAATAACCGCTGATAATCGGCCGCTCTTCGCCGACAAATACGCGGCTGACTTCCTGGTTGGTGGTCATCAGCATCGGTGTCGCCAATTCGGTCACCCGGCCCTCTTTCTCCAGCAATTGTAGGCGCGCTTCAAAATTATCGCTGACCACCGTCGCCAGCAAGGCCGGATCGAATACGGCGGCGGCCGTTCTTAGGCCTCTATCCAAAGCCTCAACGGCGCCGATGGTTTGAGTAGCATTATTTGTAGAGATATTGCCATTATTGGTTTTGATTTTAAAATCGAACAACGAGTTGTAGCCGTCCGACAAATCGATCGACAGCACCTTAACTTCCATCAACAGCATGGAGCTTTCGGTATCGAGCTTTTCATACAATTGCCGTATTTCATCCATCGCATCCTGATCGCGCGTGCGCACCAGCACCCGGTTCTGATGCTTGATCACGCCGACATAAATCGGCGCCTGATGACGAATGGCGGAGGTCAATACATCACGGTTCTGGCCGGCATCGCCGATCAGTAAATTACCCAAACCCTTGGACTCGCCTTGGCCCTCAATTTTATTCAGGATGTTGTCGATGGAACGCAATTGCTCTTCCAGACGCTGGCCGCCGTTTCGCCCCTGTTGCTGGTTTTGTTGACCAAATTGGCCGGACTGACCAAATTGACTGGATTGGCCGAATTGAGAACCCCCGAAACTTTGACTTCCGCTGCTCGTGCTTCCGCCGCCAGAATTATTTCTACCCCCACCGCCAGCGCTGCCGCCGCCTTGCCCGAGACTGGTCCGGCCATCGATCATGTCGAATCGGCTGAAGCGTTGCTGCAGATCGTTCATGAGTTCCGTTTGGTTGCGCCCGTAACTCAGCAACACCCGCTCAGAAAACAGATTTTGAATGGTCTCCGCCAGATCCAGCGCATTCTTGGCGTTTTTCATCGTAAAGATTTCGGTCTCTTCCTTTTTGAACTCGACTTCTTCCAGCCGGTATTCCTTGACGGTGTAAATGCGTACAATTTTGGAGCCCGCATCACGCTGATACCAGAGGTTGTACGTTTTAGCCAGCGCTTCGATCACTTCCATCGCCGTCACCCGCCGCAGGAACATGGTGACCGGCAGCGCCGCGGCTTCCTTGGACGCGATAATGTTCATGCCAGATTGATCAGACAGAATTTTCAGCGCATCGCCCACGGTCACATCACGAAACTCGATTTGCTCGATCACGGTATTAATCCGCGAACTTGCCATTCCCGGCGAACCGTAGGCCGGCGCAGCCTCAGTCAGACCACTGGGCAGTGCTGCGCTGAATACAAGGGCGCTGGCAAAAAAAACAGGTAAGGAGGTCTTGTTCATGGAGTTGTTTTAATCGGTATTGGTTTTGCTGTTCATCATAGGAGGCACGCATTCCGGTAGGCTTTTAAGTCAGGCAAAACCGGCAATTCTCGTACCCTTGGCTGTTCGGAGCATTCCATTGTTATCAGGCTGTTTTTATTGCAAAGTCATCTGTCTGCCCATCGGCATCACGGTAATATCAACAAAATCATTTTCGATTTTGTTGACCTGAATTTCATACAGCAGATTGTTTTCCAGAAACGAAAACTTGCCGCCTTGTTTAACCATGTATATTTTGTCGGCCACATTGAGCATTGCAGACTTGTTGTGATGCTGACGAATGGCTTTCGCGGCCAGAGTGATGCTTGGGAAAGCCGCAGGTGCAGCGGCCGCACCGGCAGAGTTCTGCCCCGGTTGGCCATGGATGCGGCTGAGCGCCTGACTGAAACTGCCGGTCATTTGCGTGGGATCGCTGATGGGGCGTTCGTTTTCAACCAGCGTTGCCGGTTCAGCAGTCGTCAGGTTTTGCACCGGATTTGCTTTCGGCGGCAACGCTTGCTGGGTTTTGTCGACCGCCACCCCCGGATTGGGCAAAATTTCGGTTTTCGGATCGATATTGGCCACTGTCGACTGGGGCGGCTGATTGGCTACGGCCACCGGATTGGCCGGCAATTGCTGTTCCGCCCTAATGGGCCAACTGATTGCCAGCAACAGGACCAGGATTGTTTGACGCGTCATGACGGACTGCCCCCGGCTGCTGAAAACATGGCCACCAAAAATGCGGCATAGACAAAACCGATCACGCCGCCGACAAATATGGTCATGACCGGCGCAATCATGCCGGTCAGCGTATCGATCCGTTGCTGTAACAGTTCATCGTGATATTCAGTCATTTCCATCAATATTTCATCCAGGGTGCCCGAGCTTTCGCCCACCCGCACCATTTGCAGCATCAGCGGCATGTAGCCAAAACTGGCATCCAGCGGTTCGGCGAGCGATGAACCTTGCATCACCCGCTCTTTGGCCAGATTCACCTTGCTGGCCAGGTATTTATTCACATGCAGTTTTTCCATGGTTTCCAGCGCCTCAACAATCACCACGCCGCTACGCAGCAGCAAGCCCATGGCCCGGGAAAACAGCACGGTGCCGGAAAGCCTCAGCACATAGCCGATCACCGGCAGGCGCAAGGCCACCCGATCTATCCACCAACGGGTATTGGGCACGTTGTACAAGACAACAAAGCTGACCACGACGACCAGCACCGCAATCAATATCAAAGGGCCATTCGCCAAAACCCAGTCCGAGGTATTGATCAGCGCCTGGGTAATCGGCGGCATCGGCTTGCCCATGATCAGCAACAGCTTTTTAATCTCGGGAACCAGGCTGGTCAGCATAAAGGCCACGATGCCTATCGCCATGAGCAGCGTAAAGCTCGGGTAGCGCAGCGCCGATAAAATCTTTTTTTTCAGCTTGCGGCTGGATTTCATCTCGATCGCAGCCTGATCCATCACCGTATTCAGGTAACCGGTTTGCTCGCCGACCCGGATCAGCTGAATGGTAAATTCACTGAATACCGGATGTTCGGTGAGCGCCTCATAAAACGATGACCCCTGCTGAATTCGCCGCGCCAGTTGCTGCCAGGTCTTGCGCGCTCCGATGCGGGCATGGCGGGCGGTCATATTCAGGGCGTCCAGCAGGCTGATACCGCTGCGCAGCATCACCGCCATCTGGTGGAATTCATGCTCGATGTCCGCAGAGCGAATGGCGCGGTAATCCAAGGGATTAAGGCTGAACGTGAGCGCGTCCTCGGTCTTGGTCTGGATCTCGGTGATTTTCAGCGGCAGCAAACCCTGCGCGCGCAAGGCCACAATCGCCGCTTCCCGGGAAGGACTTTCTATCGCATCACTGCGCTGTTGCCCGCTCTTGTCGCGGGCGGTGTAGCTGAAAATAGGCATTGTTAGGAAATTAAATTAACCACATAGCTGATATTCAAGATGGTCGCGGCTGCCAACAGTAGGCGCTTTAGGCGAAGCCCCTCCTACCGGACACAATGTAGGAGCGTTTAGTGATTGTCGCGGCTAAAGCCCCTCCTACAGAACACAGCTTCAGCCGCGACCGGCTCGCTTACCACGACGTTGCAATCTGTATCACTTCGGACATCGCGGTCTCACCGGCCAACAGCTTGTCCACCGCATCGTCCAGCAGGCTTTTCACGCCGGTCTCGCGCATGTTTCTGACCAGTTGAATTTCGCCTTCGCCCTGGGTGATGGCGCGCGCCCAGTCTTCGTTGAGTTCCAGCATTTCGTACAAACCTATCCGCCCTGAAAACCCCTTGTTGCCGCAGTAAATGCAGCCGCAGGCATCATAAATGGATCGCCCGGCCAATTCCGGCCTGCCGATGCTGATGGCTTCCATTTCCAGCATCGGCCGGGCAATCCGGCAATGTATGCAAAGGCGCCGCAGCAGTCGTTGAGCCACCGCCAGTCGCAAGGCTGCCGCCACCAGATAAGGTTCGACGCCCATATCCAGCAAGCGGGTCACCGTCGCGGCGGCCGAATTGGTGTGCAGCGTGCCGAGCACCATGTGGCCGGTCAGCGCGGCCTTGATCGCGATATCGGCGGTTTCCTTGTCGCGAATCTCGCCGATCATGACCACATCCGGATCATGGCGCAGAATGCTGCGCAAGGCCTTGGCAAAGCTCAGGCGGTTGCCGTCATCGACCTCGCACTGCGCCACGCCGGCGATCTCGTATTCGATCGGGTCTTCAATGGTGATGATATTGACGCTGCGTTCGGCCAGCAGCATGCGTATCGCCGCATACAAGGTGGTGGTTTTGCCGCTGCCGGTGGGTCCGGTCATGATCATCATGCCTTGCGTGCGCAACAAAAAGCGCTCGACCTTGCGTTGGTGCTCTGGCTCGAAACCCAGCTTGTCCAGGGTCAGCGAATCGGTCTGCACGGCCAGTAAACGCATGGTGACGCGCTCGCCGTATTTGGTGGGCAGCGTGGCCACCCGCACGTCGGTGCGGCGGCCGCCGCTTTCAAACTGATGGGAAAAGCGCCCGTCCTGCGGCGAGCGTTTTTCGGCGATATCGAGACTCGCCATCACTTTCAGGCGGCTGACCAGTTCGGTGTAAACGTGCGTGTTGATTTTGTTATAGGTTTCCAGCTGGCCGTCTGTTCTAAATCGAATAACCGCGCCGTCAAAATGCGGATCGATATGGATGTCCGAGGCCTGCCGCATATAAGCGGCATAAAGCAGATCGTCCCCCAGATTGACCGCGCCCTGACGGTTGCCATCGCCGGCCACCGCGTTGGGCAGCGCTTGCAGTCCGCCGGGTTGATTGCCGTAAACCTGTTTGAGTTTCTTGTCCAGTTGCGCTTCATCCGTGACCCAGAACCTGAGTTCGGTTTTAACAAAGCGCTCCAGCATTTTGGCGGTCGCATGATTGACCGGACCGCTGCAGGCGATATGGGTCAGATTGTCTTCCATCAAAAACGGCAAGGCCTTTTGCCGGATGGCGATGTTGCCCGGCAGCTTCATCACGCAGGCCGGACAAACCCGCACCTCGTCGATATCGAGCCGATGACTGATCGGGTCAAAACCGACATGGTCGAGAAATTCCACGCCAAAGCGCGTCTCGTCCTCAATATTCCGCACCCAGCTTACCCGGCCCTTGCGGGTGAAGCGCTGGTGTTGCGATTCAATGCAGATGGTCAGCGTATCTTCCTGATCCAGTACAAAAGGAGCACCCCTCACCACCAAACCAAGGCCGCTGGCGGAACTGTCTTCCACCTCAAACAAGCCATGGCTGACATTGTCCTCGCCAAATACCGTCGCCCGCCAGCCCGTTACCGGCTGTCGATCGTTAGCGCGCTGCTCTTGACCGAGTCGATTCAAAATATGTTTTTTCACTTAATACCTAAATCCACAAATCCAGTGTCCATGCCTTCAT
>Ga0208625_100493_pt1 | contig 10332 bp, 9 predicted proteins | sample LakWasMeta8_HOW4_2_FD_183858 | JGI IMG/M metagenome (GOLD analysis project Ga0208625, IMG submission 183858) | Freshwater sediment methanotrophic microbial communities from Lake Washington under simulated oxygen tension - Sediment Metagenome... | ecosystem: Environmental > Aquatic > Freshwater >... | reverse complement strand
AACTTTACCCAGTAAAAGTCGATTATTACATGACAACCTTACACAAGGATGCGATTAATTCTTAAGCATAATTGTGTCGCTTTTGACTGGCATATACGACGCTGAAGGAAAAAGCCGACCATCATGTTAGTGCGCTACAAGGCAGTCTAACCAATAACAGGGTGTGTCTTTTTGAGTGCTGCAGCTATACTGCACGCCATTGACCGTCTTTATTGGGTACGACAGATGTAAGTTTTTCATCATCTTGCTACCTAATACATTGGACCCTACTCAAAAAATCAAATCTATTCGAATTCAAAGAGGCGTTAAATCCATGACGAGAAAATATTTTGGTACCGACGGAATCAGAGGAAAAGTGGGCGAACCCCCAATCACTGCCGATTTCTTATTGAAATTAGGCTGGGCTGCGGGCCGGGTATTCGCCAGCGAAGGGGAAGGCTTTGTGCTGGTCGGCAAAGATACTCGCATTTCAGGGTATATGTTCGAGTCTGCATTAGAAGCAGGGTTAACTGCCGCGGGCGTAGATACGCGTTTATTAGGCCCGATGCCTACGCCTGGCATCGCTTACTTGACGCGTACACTTAGAGCCCATGCCGGTATTGTAATAAGCGCATCGCACAATCCATTTTACGATAACGGCGTTAAATTCTTTTCTGTGCAAGGCACGAAATTGCCTGATGAATTAGAACGCAAAATGGAAAAGTATTTAGACTCGCCCATGACCACGGTTGAATCCGCAAAGCTTGGTAAAGCTAAACGAATAACCGATGCGGCCGGTCGCTACATAGAATTTTGCAAAGGCAGCGTACCGACTCGTTTGGATTTTGGCGGCATGCGGATCGTCATCGATTGTGCCAATGGCGCCACATATCACATAGCGCCACATGTCTTCAGCGAAGTAGGCGCTGAGGTGGTATCTATTGGCGTGGAGCCTGATGGCATTAACATCAATGAAGAATGCGGCGCAACCAAACCAGAGAAACTTGCTGCTACCGTACTGGCTTATCGAGCCGACATGGGTATTGCTTTAGATGGTGACGGTGATCGTTTGATCATGGTTGATCACAAAGGTGAGATCGTTGATGGTGATGAGCTTATCTACATTATCGCCAAATCAAGGTTAAAAGCGGGACAAATGTCTGGGCCTGTAGTCGGCACATTGATGACTAACTTAGGCATGGAACATGGCTTGAAAAAACTGGGGCTTGATTTAGTTAGATCCAAAGTAGGTGATCGCTATGTCATGGAAATGCTAGTGAAGCATAAAGGCATCTTAGGTGGCGAAAACTCTGGTCATATTATTTGTCTTGATAGAACAACGACTGGCGATGGCATTATCGCAGCATTGCAGATTATGGCGGAAATGCAGGATACGGGAAAAAGCCTGCATGAATTAAAATCCGATATGCAGAAATATCCGCAAATACTGGTAAACATCAAAACAGGAAAAAAGATCAATCCTGATGAAGATGAAGGCATTCAAAAAGCAGTAAAAGCAGTAGAAAAGAAGCTTGGCAACACTGGACGGGTATTACTTAGAGCATCTGGCACAGAGCCGTTAATTCGAGTAATGGTTGAAGGACAAGATCAAGAAACAGTTAAAAGCTACGCCAATCAATTGGCTGAAGAGGTCAGGAAAGCAATAGGCGCTTGAACAAAGGGAGGTAAGCATATACTATACGCGCTCTTAAATTCAGTTGGCACAATTGGTGTTACGTGCAATACAGACGTAACTTAACGCCACTGATTTTTAGCAATCAACGGGTAGATTTTCGCAACATTAATGCGCTACCCATGCAGATTTATAATTTGGATTGGAAAAAGTTTAGACCTTGCTATGTATCAAGTAATCATTGTTATTCACGTATTGTTGGGATTGGGTGTTGTTGGTTTGATACTTATGCAACAAGGTAAAGGCGCAGACGCAGGTGCTGCATTTGGCACCGGCTCATCTTCCTCAGTTTTTGGTGCTCAGGGCGCAGCTTCATTTTTATCACGCTCCACAGCAATTTTGGCGACCTTGTTTTTTACAACAAGCTTAGGACTAGCCATCTTAAATGGCCAAAGAGGCTCAGCGAACGATTTAATTACTGCACCAAAAACGCAGGATGAAATAACAACCATATCAGCACCAGCTCAACCCAAAAGCCCTGAAGACATTCCAGCGCAGCCAGCCACTATAAGTGAGCCAGCACCAGCTGTAGAAACACAGGTACAGCCAAATCCGGTAGATACCGCAGTTAGTCAACCTGAAGAAGCTAAAACAGAAGCTCCTGTTGAAAGTGCACCAAAGGTAATTGAAAAACCTGCAGTAGTTAAAGAAGCTAAGCCGGCGCCGAAATCCAAAGAAACTAAAGCGCCTAAAAAGACTGAAAAATCTAAAAAAGCTCAAAAACAAACTGATTAAAAAATGAAGCCGACGTGGTGAAATTGGTAGACACGCCATCTTGAGGGGGTGGTGACGCAAGTCGTGGCGGTTCAAGTCCGCCCGTCGGTACCATATAGGGGTTTCAAGAAACCCAAAGAAGTACAGAAACCCGCAAGTTACCTAGCTTCGCGGGTTTTTTATTGTCCAACGAAATGCAGTAACATCCAATAGCATTCGACATTTTATGCAGTAACTTTTACAGTAACTCTAAAGCAGCAAGAAAAGTTACTGCATTGTTACTGCATAGGAGTTACTGCAAATGGCTACAAACCTACTAACAGACCCGGTTCTTAAGAACGCCAAACCAGAATCTAAAGACAAACGCTTGCTTGATGGGGGCGGCTTGTATCTGCTTATTAAAGCGAATGGTTCGAAGTGGTGGCGCTGGGATTACACCCGACCTGATGGCAAACGCAATACTTTATCGGTGGGTACTTATCCTGATACCAGCTTGAAGCAAGCGAGGGATAAAAGAAACGATGCTAGAAAGCAGCTCGCAGAAGGTATCGACCCAGGCGAAATACGCAGTAATGAGAAAAAAGCCAAGCAGCTTACAAAATTAAATAACGGTAGAGTGTCTGATGGGTTGCCAATATTAAACAGCTTTGCAGATATTACCCGGCAATGGTTGGATTCAATCGCACACTTAACCAGTGAAAAAACGCATACCAAGAAAACTTCAAGAATTGAGCGGCTGGCCTTCCCTCTTCTTGGTGATCTTGCAATCAATCAGATTAAATCTTCTGATGTACTCGCAAGCCTTAAGCCCATGATTGATAAATCACAGCTTGAGACAGCCCACCGGCTACATGGTGAAATTAGCTCAGTATTCGCCCATGCAATTGTTCACAATCTAACCGACTACGACCCAGCGCAAGCAGTAACAAAACAAATCCCCGCACAAAAGAAAAAACATCGAGCCGCGTTAATCGACCCTAAACAGGTTGGGCAATTACTTAGGGATATTTCAAACTATCAGGGCACCTTTGTTGTGCAGTGTGCATTTAGGTTATCCCCCCTACTCTTCCAACGACCCGGCGAAATACGTCAAATGCTTTGGGCAGATGTTGATTTAGTGGCTAGGGAGTGGCGGCCTTATGTGTCAAAAACAGACTTTCATCACATTGTGCCGTTATCAACGCAAGCAATCACCATACTGGAATCAATACAACCGCTCACAGGTGGCGTTCAGTATGTATTTCCGTCAAGCCGTGGCGATGGTAGACCCATGAGCGACAACACCATAAGAACGGCACTTAAATCACTGGGTTATGAATCCGATGTTATGACAGCGCACGGCTTTAGAACGACAGCCAGCACATTATTAAACGAGCAAGGTTGGAGCCCGGACGCAATAGAGCGACAACTTGCACACGCACCACGCGACCAAGTAAGAGCGGCTTATAACCGGGCGCAATACTTAGAAGAACGTCGGAAGATGATGCAATCGTGGGCTGATTACTTGGACGGGCTAAAGAATGGCGCTCAGGTGATAGCTTTTAAGGCTAAAACTGGCTAAATAAATCGCCACAAATGATATTTATTTTTTCGTGGAACCTGTGAAACATAGGTGCTGATTAAAAAAACAATCATTTTTTTAATGCAAGTTATTGTTATTTAAAATGTTACTTGTAATACGACGCGAAAAAAAATGAATTTTATGAAAAACCCTGTCACATATAGAATTTCGTTTTGTGAATAATAGTGAACCTTGTCAATCAAAGAGGTTCAACAAATGACCAATACAACCCACCAACAACTTCAAGAACTTGCCTTACTTAGAATCTGGCAGATCGTCGGCAATTCAAAAACCAATACCCCCGCGTTAATTCCTATTGGAAGAACATCGTTTCTTAATGGCGTGAAATCTGGAATCTATCCCCAGCCAGTTAGGCTAGGCGGCCCTAATGCCAGAACGGTAGCATGGCGAGCAATTGATATAAAAAATTTGATCGAACAACTGGGGGCTTAGTCATGGCAAAATTAGGCACCACCACGGCGGCGAACCGTGGCAGCGAAGATAAGAAACAGCTCGAACATTCTAACAGTAAACAGGAAGCGCCAAAAAACGCGATACCTGCAAAAACGTCACTGATTACCAACTTGATCATCCACGGCGGCAATAATCAGATTTGTGTTGATAGTCGAGTTATTGCCAAAGAGTTTGGACGACGACACGATAACGTTTTGCAAACTCTCAGAGGTTTGATAGATCGAGGCACACTTTCGCCCCTTGAATTCAAGGAACGAAAGTACACAAAACTAGGCCGGGAATACCCTTGCTTTGAAATTAGCGAAGAAGGATTCTTTATTGCAATGCCGTTTATCGGTGGTATGAAATCTGAAGAAGGACAGGTGCGGTTAGTTAATGCCTTCTTTACGCAGCGGCGGCTAATAGATCGACAATCCAAAGAGAAAGCAACGCTGGCTTATCAGGTGGCGCGTTTATCCGGTAAAGACATGCGCGGAATTCTTACCGATGCCATTCAAGAATTTGTTGTTTATGCTGAAACTCAGGGCAGTAGTAACGCCGACAGGTATTATTCATGCATCACTAAGCTGGTTCAAAAACCGATTGATATTATTGCGCCACACGCTACAGAAGCTAGAGAATTGATGACGGCAAATCTGCGCTACAAGGATATTTACCAAGCAGTTAAACAGGCGCTTGAAGTCTTTCCGGTCGATAAGGCTAAGGTATTAGGTGGCTGATCTATGGCAAAGAAGAAACCAAAGCTTGGTTATGATCATCGTGGCGGGGTCATGGCGGTATCTATCGGGATGCGTAAAGCCTGTGTTTATGAATCCATGCCAGCCACAGCAAAAGTGTTGATGGACTTGCTACAACAGCACTGGCACTACGAAAAACCCGTAGCGTATGGAGTACGTGAAGCCGCTGAAAAAATAGGCTGCAAACGAAACACAGCATGTAAGGCGTTCAAAATACTTCAAGAGCGCGGCTTTATTACCTGCGCTAATGAATCATTGTTCAATAGTAAAACTGGCAGTAAAACGCGGGAATGGCGTTTAACCTGGATGCCGTTTGATTACAAAAATCCAACGCATGACTGGGAGAAATGGCAGCCGGAAAAAATAAATCATCCGTCTCAAAAGGGATACTACAAACTTGATTAGCGGTATCCATTTTGAGACAAAAATATTATTCACTTTGATTTGTGGTATCCCGTTTGAGACACAAAGTTCAAATATCAATGACTTACAAAAACTTTGAGGTATCCCATTTGAGCCACACCTACTATTACCATCCATACCTACAAAACTATTCAGGATAAAAGCAGATTCCAATCATGATTTAGGCAATAAACAAGATGCCCAAAGCACGGCGGCATTTTTTCAGCAACAATCTTAAAGCCAAGACAACATGAAGAACAATATTATTGAGTTTCCAGAGATCACAAACCAGACGACCGACAGCCCGGCGCTGATACTTGCCAAAGAGGCCATTGATAACCTAAGCAACGAAGAAACGAACGCTCTATTTCATTATTTGAGGTCTATGGATTATCCATTGTCAGAGTGACCACAGCGAATAAAACCTTAACAAAAGATAACACCTTAATCTCTTGGTTAGGGTGCTCTTTCCTATTAGCAATTGATTATATGAATACAGCAATTGAGATTCACGCCCTTTACCAACTCACAGAGCAAGTGTTGTTGTGCTGGCTTGATAACATGCCCCCGGATATTCGGGAGCTTAAAGCGCTGGAGCTGCTCAGTGATTCTTGCCAGTTGTTACATTCGGCATGCGTGAATCTTGGCGTTTCTGGCAAAGAATAGATCAACCTGCAATACAGAGAATTTACCACTATCCTCAAATAATCATCATGGACAAGCAAAGCCCGCGCTAGTAAGACTTACACCCCCACCTGAGAGATCTTCCTGCGTTAAATACAATTTCTGAATGATATTTGCTTCAATCGTTATTTATAGTTTCAAAGTGTCAGGTTTATTTACACATTTTTTTACAGCAATTTCCTATTGCCGATTCAGACGGCTCTTTAAAATCAAAATAAACAAGGAATTAGAGTCACTCTACAACCTCTCTGCGAAAATTGAAGTGTAAAGAAATTCTAGGTTAATTCGGCTAATCCGAGGTGGAGTGTCAGCTTTTTTTACACAGAGGTAATTTTTCTAATTAAATCCATTAGGATATTTTTTTAACACCTTGAATTAATAAAGATTGTGTCTTATGGCTTAAAATTTGCTTTGCTCATTAAGTGGCTAAATTTAGCCTGACATGAACGAGCAATTGCTCAATCCAATATTGACTGCAAACAAAAAAATAAAAAATGAAATATCACAAAACCTTAGCTGAGCTCACCCTGATTGCCAGTGCCTTATTAACCAACAATGCCCAAGCTTCGTTTACTGGCTCTACTGACTTATTGAATTGGACTTTAACAAAATCACTCAATTCCAGTGACGCACATGTAGATTTAAGCCAAGCACCAAACTCTTTTACCCTTTTTGGTTCCAATAGCGGCAGTGGTAGGGCCTCGATTGATACCTTTTCAATTCCTGTAACCAAAGCACACAATTCACCCAATCTATCAAGTTTGTCTACAAGTATTGTCTTTCCTGAGTCACTACATAATGAAAGATTTAATGTTGTTGGCAGCTATGAAGCGAACCTTCAAACTACAAACATAAGTTTTGACTGGGCTTATAAAACTGATGATTTAGACGGCCCAGCATTTGATTCACTTAGTTGCACTCCCGCCTGCAATAGTTTTAGTAAATCAGGAGCATCAAGCCAGTTCGGCCACTCAGAGTCCAGCTATTCTGATGGTCTTACGTTTAATTATATTTTATATAATAACGTATATATAATAATGCCATATATATCCTCAATATCTCCTAAATCCCTTTTGTCAGTAGGAATTAATTCAACTGACAGTATGTTTGGAGGAGGACAAGTAACTTTGTCTAACTTTTCAATTAAAACAACATTTCAGAAAGTGTCTGGACAAATTGTTACAGCCCCTGTACCGGGTGCAGTCTGGCTATTTGCTAGTGGCTTAGGCTTACTATCATTCACTCGCAGGAAACAAAACAGCTAACTTGAACGCTGCTTAAAACGAAATCAATCAAACCGGGTAATACCGGTTTTCTTTGTATAGTAAGTATAGATGACGATAAATAATCATTGTGGACAAGTAAAACCAACATCGGCGAGAGTTACAGCGCCGCCGTTGACAATTCAAATACGCCACCAATGGTGCTTTTGATCAATGTAAAACTGATTGATTAAGATAATAAGCAGCTCGTTATCAGCCAATAAAATCAGGTTATTAGCCGCGATTAAGTTTTACCAAACAGCAATGATGTAAGACTGATTGACGGGGTGTTTACGGGGTGGCCTAGCCTTGCAGCTCAACCCCATAAAACCCACAAGAAAAGTATTATCGTGGCGTGACTGGCTTATTTAACGGTGATGTAGCGGCTAGGTTAGGTCGAGGGTGTTCGTGATGGTGTTCGCGCAACAACGATGTAATAACGAGGTTTAATTCAAAGCTGGATTAGATCGGCAACTTTTAACAAAGTGTCGATAAGTGTTGAAACAATCCGCTTATGAACAAAATCACTAAACTAGTGAAAACTACTGAAAAAACCGCGTCTGTTTCGACGTGTTTAGGTTGCAACAATGGTTGCAGTTAAACAGTGTTTAATTAACTGGATGTTACCGGCCTGTTTCGGCAAGTGTTGCGGTAAGCTTGGAATTATTTTATAAATCCAATCATGACAAGGTTATTTTGCTGAAAATGTAGAGCCACAAAAACAAAACGCAGTAACTTTTACAGTAACTCATTATTTGCCATCTCATTACTCTTTTAATATCAATATGTTGCAAATCAATTCAAGACCGCCCGTCGTACCATATAGGGGTTTTAAGAAACCCAAAGAAGTACAGAAACCCGCAAGTTACCTGGCTTAGCGGGTTTTTTATTGTTCAATGATATGCAATGAAATACAGGAGGACATAGCGGAAATCGTGCCTTTTATTGCGTCCTTTTATATAAAAGGACACTACATATCAATAAGAAACGCTGTTTACAGAGCATCTGGGAAGCTAAAATCAATTAATTATCAAGCTGGCGACATGATGATGACTGCTATTGCAGTAGTAGCCATATTGATGAAGATCTTATAACCTGTGCTCAGCAAAGCGCTGACTCTAGTTTCTTTGTAATTGGTAGCTTAAACAACAAAACATCATCTTTGTATTAATCAATATGCCCGACACAAAAACCTATCTCAATGTCCCTTATGCCCAAAAAGATGACGCCAAAGCGCTTGGCGCTAAATGGGATGCATCAAGTAAGAAATGGTATGTCCCTGCTGATAAAGACATTACGCTGTTTGCAAAGTGGCACGCTGACGCCGCTGTAGCCGTTTCGCCCTCGACAATTTCCAGCAAATCAAAATCACCGGCCGCCAATAAAACTACTGCAAGCAAGATTGTGACATCCGGGGTAATAACTTATGCTGCTGATAAAAACTTTGTAGCCTATAACGGAGATGAAGCCCCTTGGAATTGATACGGCTTTGTCGCGCCATAAATCGGCATTGCACCAGATGAGCAAATTAACCTACTTGTCAGGCTATTCGCCTACAGTAACAGACCAAGTTAATCGACATATTAGTAACGATACTTTGGGAGAATTACTGTTAAAAAAATACCCTGCGCCGCATAACGTCAAAAGCAGTAAAGCGCTCTACAGCTATGTGATGGACTTGAAGAATCAGTTTCTTCGGCAATCCAGCCCTCTGAGTAAAATCATTTACGACGATAAAATTGACGTGATCCATCACGCACTGGGGCTGCACTCATTTGTGTCCAGAGTGCAAGGCGGCAACTTAAAGGCAAAAAATGAAATTCGTATCGGCACGGTTTTTAAAAATGCACCGATTGAATTTTTAACCATGATCGCCGTGCATGAACTGGCGCATATAAGAGAAAAGGAGCACAACAAGGCGTTCTACAAATTGTGTTTATACATGGAACCTGACTACCACCAACTGGAGTTTGACATGCGACTTTACCTGACTTATCTCGAGGTGTTTGGGCAGCTTTATTGATTCTAGCCGTAGATAGCTAGAGGGTTGACTAAGCGGAGATATCGATGATTTTTGAAATACCACGGGAACGTTAAAGCCCTTGCGGGCACGGCCCACTCCTACAAATTTAGCATTGATCTACTATTACATCGTCTCCACGCCAGAGCGTGGAGACGATAAAACCCTCACATCTGCCTTAAATCCTTAACCACTCGCACGACTTCTATGTCATCAGGCACTGCGGACGTTGTAAAGCCTAGTTTTTTGGTCAACGCTAACATCGGCCGATTGACGGCTAAAACCTCACCTTCAAAAAATGACACTCCTTTAGATTTGGCAGATTGCATAAGTGCTTTCATGATGCGGGTGCCGATGCCCATGCGTTGGCAGCCGTCGGATACTACCAAGGCAAATTCAACCGATTGGCCATCCGGGTTCATCAGATAGCGGCCAACACCTAATTCTTTGGGTAAGCCTTCCTTAGTGTCGTCGGCAACGGCAACAAACGCCATTTCGCGGTCGTAATCGATTTGGGTAAAGCGCACCACCATTTCCGGGGTGAGCTCCTGCAAGGCCTGCATAAACCGGAAATACTTGGTGTGTTCCGATAAACGATGGACAAAATCCTTTTCCATCACCGCATCTTCAGGGCGAATCGGCCGGATGGTGATGTAAATGCCATTGGCAGTGAGGTAACGCTCGGTTAATTCATGCGGATACGGATGAATCGCCATGTGCTGATAAGGCATTAATTGATGCGTGCTCTGCGCCTTGATACGCGCATCGACAGCCATAGCGCCGTGGTCGTCTACTATCAACGGATT
>Ga0208625_100487_pt1 | contig 10379 bp, 1 predicted proteins | sample LakWasMeta8_HOW4_2_FD_183858 | JGI IMG/M metagenome (GOLD analysis project Ga0208625, IMG submission 183858) | Freshwater sediment methanotrophic microbial communities from Lake Washington under simulated oxygen tension - Sediment Metagenome... | ecosystem: Environmental > Aquatic > Freshwater >... | reverse complement strand
AGATAGCCGGGCTGCCTTTGTGAATCTTAAAGACAGACAGTTTTGGCATACGGGTTGGAAATATGATGGCCAGCGGACATAGCAATAAATTATCCTGCATCGAATCTATCGATCTCTTCAAGTTAAAGCCGGTGGTTTCGTGCATTCGTCTGGTTATCGCCGGCGGTTTGATTGCCGGCAACAGCCTGCCCGTGTACGCGGATCTGCCGGTGCCTTCGCCAAATTTTGTCACTTCCGGGAGTGTGTTGCCGCCTCAGGTGACCGGCGATACCATGTTGATCAAACAAGAGACCGACAAGGCCATTCTGAATTGGCAGAGTTTCAATGTCGGCGCGAAAAATACCGTTCAATTCGTCCAACCCGGCAGTTCTTCTATCGCTCTGAACCGCATTCATCAGGCCGATCCGAGCCAAATTTTCGGCCAGATCAAAGCCAATGGACAGATCTATCTATATAACCAAAACGGTTTTGTCTTCGGCAAGGACTCTGTTGTCAACGCGAATTCTGTGCTGGCTTCGACTCTGAACATTACCGATGAGGTTTTCAACAGCGGCATCACTCGCGTGTTTGACGATGGCGGCAAGGCGGCGTTGGCGATCGAGCCCCAACAGCCCGGCAGTTCTCTGGACCCTAAAACCGCATCGATTCTGATCGACGCTGGCGCCAAGATCCATGTGGAAAAAAACGGCCGCATTATTATCTCTGCGCCGACGATTGAGAACAAAGGATCACTGTCCGCGGACGAGCAGGGCCAGATCATCCTGGTGGCCAGTCAAGACAAGGTTTATCTGCAACCCGCAGACAAGAACAGCCCGTTTGCCGGCTTGCTGGTGGAAGTCGATACCGGCGGCAAGGTCACCAATGCGGGCGACATTCTGGTTCGGCAGGGTAATGCGACGCTGGAAGGCTTTGCCGTCAATCAGAACGGCCGGGTCACCGCCACCACGTCCGTGAATGTGAATGGCTCGATTCGGCTGGTGGCCGAAGAGGCGCACGGCATTCAGGGCAATACCCTGGTCGCGACCAAAACCTCCCGCGCCGCCGACAAAGGCGACGGTTTAGGGACTAAATCCAAATTGAAATTCGGCTCTGGAAGCGTAACGCAGGTTATCGCGGATAACGACGGCGGCGCCGCGATTGACGAACAATCACAGCCGCAATCCTATGTTCAGGCCAAAGCGCATACCGTTGCGCTGGAGTCCAATGCGGCCGTCGTTGTCCCCGGCGGCAAGGTCGATATCACGGCCACGGATAACTTGATTTCGCCAACTCAAGGCACTTCCGGCCGGGTTTTCATGGACAAAGGCGCCTCGATCGATGTGTCGGGTGAAAAAGGAGTGAGTGTGGCGATGGAGCGCAATGTCGGCGAGATTTCGGTACAAAGTTACGAACTTCGCGATGCGCCGTTGCAAAAAACAGGTGTGCTGAAAGGCGAGACAGTCCGAGTCGATCTGCGCAAGGATACCAATATTATCGATACCAGCGGGGCCGTGGCGCGGATTCAGCGTGGAATCAAAGAACGCTTGAGCAAAGGCGGCGAAATAAAGTTGACCTCGAGCGGCGACATCGTGATCAATGACGGCGCCAAGCTCAATATTTCCGGCGGTTCGGTCAATTACCGTTCCGGTTATATCAGTACCACCAAACTGTTAACCGATTATGGAAAGATCGTCGATATCAGCGATGCTGATCCCAATCAGCATTATGTATCGATCTTTGGCGTCGTCAAGGAGGTTCACACAAAATGGGGAACCGAGAGAGTCTGGAACACGCTCGAACAGTTTGGGAAGGGGAAGTTTGAACAAGGCTACCGGGAGGGCAAGGATGCCGGATCGCTCAATATCCAGGCGCCAAATTTACTGATGAATGGCGATTTGATCGCCGGTTCCGATGCTGGGCCTTACCAACGGCTTCCCGGTTTACGTCCAGACGGCGGCAGCTTTGTGTTCGATTCATCCGTATTTCCGACCGCATTTACGGACGTTCGTTTTCAATCCGATAAATCCTCGGTCTCGCTCGGCCTGGACGATCCGATTCCGAGAGGTACGGGCGACAAGCCGCAAGCGGTGGTGCTGTCAACGCAATTGTTCAATCAGTCGGGGATTCAGCATTTAACGGTTAAAACCCGGGGGGATGCGTCGCTGACCAAAGATGCCGATGTCCGGATGGTCCCGGGCGGTGAGTTTTCGCTGCAAGCCGGCGCGATCGATGTACAGGGGCGGATTCATGCAGCCGGTGGCTCAATCGACCTGGCTATCGCCCAAACCTTGGGTGATGTGCATCTGGGCGCGTCATCGGTTTTAGACGTTTCCGGACGCTGGATCAATGATTTGCAGCAGGGTTTATCGGCAGTGCCTGTCGATCCGTTGTATCTGGACGGCGGTTCCGTTAAGGTTCATTCGGTTGGCGATTTGTACTTTGAAAAAGGAGCGAAAATCAGCGCGGACGGCGGCGCCTGGCTGGCGCAAAACGGTAAATTGAGCGCCGGTAAGGGCGGATCAATCGACTTGGCGGCAGTGGGTCTCGGGACGTCATCGGCGGTCCATTTGGATGGCAAATTGTCCGCCGTGGGTATCAGTGAAGGCGGCAGCCTCACGTTGGATAGTGGCGAGATTATTCTCGGTAACGGAGACTCCAAGACTACCGATCCATTACGATTGGCGGTGAAAAATGGCGTTTTTGCTTTTGATCCGGAATCGGGTTTCGGTGCAATCAAACTGCTCGGCAATCTCGAAGGCGTAACGGTCGGATCCGATGTGAATCTAAACCTCAAGACCAGAAATCTGGTTCTAAATAGTGATTACCTGCAAAAGGCCAGCGCGGATTCCATACGCCCTATTGCGAATATGCGGCTTTTGCCCGAGCATTTGCGTCAGCCGTTCGCGCTAAGTCTGGCAGGTACACGAGATGTGGTTGTTGCAACCGGCAGTTCTATCGTCACGGATGTTGGATCGACCGTCAGTTTGGCTTCCTCGCTCGGCAGCATTTATGTGGACGGGCGTATTGCGGCGCCGGCCGGCACGATCAATGTGTCGATCAATCCGGTAGACGGTTCCGAATATGATCCTTCTCAAAATGTCCGTTTGGGTAGCCATGCAGAACTGCTTGCGCAAGGAGCCACACTGCTGAACCCGATCGATGTCTTGGGGCGCCGCACGGGCGAGGTATTGGACGGCGGGCAGGTCCATTTCGATCTGAAAAGAGGTTATTTTATTGCCGAACAGGGGTCTTTGATCGACGTTTCCGGGACGCATGCGGTTCTTGATTTACCATCGGCAAATAAAGGCACAGGAGAGATGGACAATGTCTATGTGCCGGCCGATGTGGCTTCCAACGCCGGCGGGATTGCCATCATGGTTGCGGAAGGAGCGGTATTGGACGGCAGCATGCGAGGGTTTGCCGGCTCGGACTCGACACGCAGCGGCAGCCTGTCGTTAACATTAGATAATTCACATCGCCAGCCGCCCGATTTTCCGCTAACGCCTTTCCCCAAGAATCCATTGACTATCCACGTCAGGGAAAATCAACAGACGTTGTTCGATTCCAATATCAAGTTTGGGGATGTGATTCCCGACAGCTATAACGGACAGATGGTCGTAGCCGCTGACACGCTGGATAAAGGCGGCTTTGGCGACGTACGGTTGTCCGCACTGAACGAGATACGTTTTGCAGGCGATGTGAATCTGTCTGCCAAGGCGCGTCTGGATCTGGACGCGAGCAAAATCAGTTGGGCCGGTTTAAACGGCGCAACCAGCGGGACGGTCAATCTGAACACCGCCTTTTTAAGAATGGGGTCTTCGCAAACCCGGACAGTCAATACGCTTCCCTTAGCTGGCGAAGGGGTTTTCAATGCCCATGCGCAATGGATCGAATTGTTTGGCGCGACGCGCTGGGACGGCTTCAGCCATATCAACCTGAATAGCGCGCACGACTTGCGGGCCGTCGGCATCCGTGCAGGCGCGGATCGCGATTTTCTGGGCGCGATGGTGACTGCCTCCGATCTGAATTTGAACGCCAGCCAGATTTATCCGGCCACATTGAGCAATTTCACTTTTGCGGTCCGCAACAATCCGAATGGCAAAATTAACATAACCGGCGCCAATACCGATCAATCGCCGCTGTCCGCAGCCGGCGTACTGAATTTTGAAGCACCGGTGATCAATCAGTCCGGTGTGATCAAAGCGCCGCTGGGTACGATCAATCTGAAGGCGGGTTCTCAGTTGACGTTCGGCGAGAACAGTTTGACCTCGGTGTCTGCCGCTGGCCAAGTCATTCCTTTCGGGGTGACGCAGGGCGGGCTCGACTGGTTGTACCCGTTGGATTCCATCCGTAATTTGGTATTTAACACGCCTCCTGAAAAGAGACTGCTTCTGCAAGCGCCGGAGGTCGTCATGGCAAAGGGCAGTACCGTCGATCTTTCCGGCGGCGGCGACCTCTATGCATACGAATTTCTGCCGGGTTCCGGCGGCTCCTACGACTACTTGCAGCCCGGCAGCGGTTCTTATCAGGGCGGTTTTGCGATTTTGCCTGGTTTGGGTGCAAACCTGGCGCCATATGACCCTTATCAGTATGCCAGTGGGGGCGTTGAATTTGGCAAACAGGTGTATTTAAGCGGCACGGATAATCTGCCTGCCGGCATTTACACCGTATTGCCCGCCCATTACGCCTTGCTGCCCGGCGCATTTTTGGTGACGCCGCAAGCCAATACGCAGGATCAGACGTTAACGACAAAGACCATTGATGGGCTATCGGTGGTGGCGGGCTATGAATTGATGGCCGGGACGGGTACGCGTGATGCTCGCTGGAGCGGTTTCCGTATCGAAAGCGGGGCAGATATTCGCAAACATTCACAATACGAAGAACATCTGGCCAATGACTTCTATTCGGCGAAAGCCTTGAAAAACGAAACGGCTGTGCCGGTTTTGCCTAAGGATAGTGGCCAGATTTCGATTATTGCCCAGACCAAGTTGATGTTGGACAGCGAGTTTATGGTAGATGCGCTGTCCGGTGGCCGGGGCGCGAGAATGGACATCGCTTCCGATAATATCGCAGTCGTTGGCCAACTGAGTGCGACGCCCACGGCCGGCACCCTGGAAATTTTAGATACCGATCTGAGCGGATTGAAAATAGATAGCCTGCTGTTGGGAGGCGCTCGCAGCTTCGACGCAACGTCTGGGGAAACCAAAGTCAGCGTTAATGCGAAGCAAGTTGTGTTCGGCGAGGGCAGCAAAGTCCATGTCTCCGATATGATCGTGGCCGCGACCAACCGGATCGATGTGCAGAACGGTGCGGCGCTGGCGGCAAACGGCTCTGTCAATACCGGCGACAAGGCGCTGAATATTACGGGTAATGGCGCATTGTTGCGGATTTCCGGCGACAAACAGGTTACGTTGAACAGGACCAATGCATCTGGAGTGACCGGAGAATTGAACATTGCAGCAGGTTCTACTCTGTCTGCGTCGGAGTCGATGCTGCTCGATGCCAGCAAGTCAACCCAACTGTCAGGCGATATTTTAATGCAGGGCGGATCGCTGAGCCTGTCCGCGACTACGATCAATCTCGGTGAAGTCGATAATCTGGGCGGCAATGCACTGAATCTGTCCAATCTGAAGCTGCGTAACCTTGCGGTAGATGAATTGGTTCTCACCGGACGCGACAGTGTCGGCATCTATGGCAATCTTGGTCGGGTGGATGACAGCGGACTTCCGGTACTCGGTTCCGATGGGTTGCAAAATCCCATTCAATTCAAGAGCCTGGTGATCAACACTGCCGGCTTTACCGGCCACGGCGCGGCCGGAGACCAGGCTGGAATCCAGGCCGGCAGCCTGCGTCTGCAAAATACCTTTGCGGCCCTAAACCACCAGACGGCCGATGGGCATGGGCAGTTGAATTTGTCCGGGGATAGCGTCGAAATCGGCAATGGCAACTTTACCCTTCAGGGCTTCAATGGGGTCGCGATTGACGCCGGCAATGAGTTCAGGCTCAAGGGCACGGGAAATCTTAATGTCGCCGCCGATCTGAATGTGGCGACGCCCGCTCTGACCGCTGACGGCGGCGCCGATATCAAATTGAATGCGGCCGGACACAATGTCCAATTTGCGGCCTTGACGACAGCCAAGGCAGTCGGCAGCGGTTTCGGTGCCGCCTTTAATGTGATTGGCGATGCGATTTCGTTTGATACGAAAGCCTTGCTGCCGTCCGGCAGCTTTGGCTTTCATTCGACATCGGGAGATGTAACGATTGGCAGTCAAGCCCAGCTTGATTTAGGCGGCAGCGGGGTCGCTTTTGCGGATAAAACCGAATATACGCCGGGCGGCGATCTGAAAATAACGGCTGATCACGGCAAGGTGATCCTGGCGGCCGGGTCAACAGTCAATTTGGACAGCGGAGGCGGCAAAGCTCCTGGAGGACAATTGACTCTGCAAGCGCCTGAGCAGTCGATTGCCTTGCTGGGCCAGTTGAAGGCGTCGGGGGGTAGCGCGACACTTGATGTCGGCGACTTCGATGTAGCAGCCAATTTCGATGCTTTGATGAATAAGCTGGGCGATGCGGGCATCAATCATGCCATCGATTTCCGCACGCGTACAGCCGATATTGTGCAGGCCGCAGATTCGTCGATAAACGCACAAATCGTAACTCTGTCGGCGGATCGCGGTGCGATCAGCTTGGCCGGGGCCATTAAAGCCGATGCCGCAGGAACCGGCGGGCAAATCAAACTTTACGCTGGGGACGGCATTACGCTGGAGAACGGTTCCACTCTGACTGCAAAAGGTCTGGGCAGCGACGCCAAAGGCGGCTCGGTTCTGCTGTCTTCGGTTGATGCGGATAACGATAATGTAAGCGGCATCAATCTGAAGGCGGGTAGCGTGATCGATGTCAGAGGCGGGACGGCGGGAAATGGCGGGGAAGTCACCCTACGCGCCTTGCGCTCCGGGAACGGCGTCAACATTCAGCCTCTTGCCGGTTCGGTTAAGGGCGCCAGTCATTTTTATGCGGAAGGCGTCAAGAAATATAGCGATGCTAACGGCATCATTACCAGCGCCGATATCGATAAAATCAAAGCTGATACCGACGCTTATATGACCCCGGCAAACATGCTTGCGGTGACTAACACGCTGGGCGGCGGCATCCGGTTGCGGCCCGGTGTGGAGATTGATTATAAAGGCGATCTGGTATTACAGGATAAATGGGATCTTGTCGATTGGCGCTATAACGAAGGAACCGGTTTAAGCGATCTTCCCGGGACTTTGTCGCTGAACGCCAGCGGCAAGATTATCCTGAACGCGTCGATTTCGGACGCTTTCAAGGACGGAACCCTTTATTACGATATGGTTCAAGTCAAGGATATGTTGCAAAGCGGCGATTCCTGGTCATATCAAGTGACTGCCGGTTCTGATTTGGCGGCAGCCGACCGGGCTATGACGAGCGCGAACAAGAATCTTGTGATCGGTCCCGATGTGAGCGTCAGAACGGGCACCGGCGACATCGGACTCGTATCGGGGGGCAATATCGTGTTCACCAATGATACCTCGACGGTTTACAGTGCCGGCAGGCCTACCGATGCCGATCGTTTCGGAACTCTACAAGACTTGAGTGTCGCATTCCAGTTTTATTCGGAATATCCTGTCGACGGCGGCGATCTTGTTATGAAGGCCGGAGGGGATATACAAGGCGCGGCAACCAATCAGTTTATCAGTCCATGGCTGGTGCGCCAGGGCAACTGGACAACTAATGCCAATCATGCCGAGGAAGTTCCGACCGCATGGGGTGTGGCGCTCGGCTACCTGCCTGCCGATCAAGGCATTGGCAATGTCGCCGATGCCGATGCGCCGTTGTTCAGACAAAATGTCGGGTCGTTTGGAGGCGGCAAGGTTGAAGTATCCGCTTCTGGCAATATCAATGATCTGTCCGTGATGATGCCGACAACCGGTAAGCAAATCGGTCAACCTGTCGCGGATCCCCACGATCCTAATCCGTCTTCCCTTGACTTCATAACCAATGAAGTGCAGGTTCAGGGCGGTGGCGAGATGCGCATTTCGGCCGGTGGTAATATCGCGGGCGGCGCGTATTTCCTGGGGCAAGGTCAGGGCTCGCTGACAGCCGACGGCGCGATTAAAGGCGGCAGCCAGTTCGTTGCGGGACCGCAATTGGTGATGGGCGATGCCCAAATCGATTTGGTGGCAAAGAAGGATTTGAGTCTGGCCGGTGTTTCCGACGCGATGGTTCTGAATTCCGGCGACACCAATTTCTTTACTTACGGAGATGCCAGCGCGGTCAGCGCGAGCGCGTTGGCCGGCAATGTGCATCTGAATTCTGATCTTTCCGTGATCGACAAGTTTGTGCAATTGGGAGACAACCAGAAAAAGTTGGCCGGCATCTATCCGGGAACGCTCCAGTCAACGGCTTTCGGCGGCAGCGTGATGCTCGATAACCAGATCATCTTGTTCCCGTCGGCGCAGGGCGCTCTGAATCTGTCGGCGGTACAGGACATTACTTCTAAGGGAGATACGAACCGGCTGGGCATGTCTGACGCGGATCGGTCGCTATTACCTTCCGCTTTGTTGCCGGTCGCGCGGAACAACATGAGCGATGCGGCGGCGCGCCTTAATCCTTTCGGTTTGCCTGCTCTGGTACATGCCGCTACGCCCCTGCATGCCGGTGATAGCGAGCCGGCGCGACTGGTAACCAATCAGGGCGATATCAAAAATATCCAGTTCAGCCTGGCTAAAAAAGCGCTGGTGCAAACCGGACGCGATTTTAAAAATGTGTTGTTGCTCGTTCAGCACGCCAATTCCAACGACGGTTCTCTTTTAAACATCGGTCGTGACCTTGTTTACACCAGCGACCGGAGTTCGGACGGCGCGTTGATTAATAACCCGAATAAGATTGAAATTTCAGGTTCGGGCGAAGTGTTGGTCAAGGCAGGGCGCAATGTGGATCTCGGCGCATCGGGCGGTTTGTCGACACTCGGCAATCTGGTGAATCCCGTCTTGGTGGATCGGGGCGCCAACATCTCCGTGATGGCCGGCTTGAACGGCAAGGAGCCTGATTACATTGCCTTTATCGATAAGTATCTGGTGGGCAGTGAGACTTATGCTGCCGGTTATGCCAAGGTTTCTGGGCTGATTACCGATTTTATGCGCGAACACACCGGCAATCCGCTGTTGTCTGCGACTGACGCTTTGGCCGGATTCAAAACATTGAAGGCCGAAGACTATTTGGAAATTCAGCCGCGACTCAATGCGCTGATATTGCCGGTTTATATGAACGAAATCCGGGAGTCGGGTTCGGCTTCGGCAGGTTCCGGAAATCTGGGCAACGAAAGAGGTTATGCGGCGATAGAAACCTTATTCCCGGGGTCGTCATGGAAAGGCGATCTGAGCTTGTACTTCAGTAAAGTTCAAACACTGGACGGCGGCGACATCAATCTCTTAGTGCCAGGCGGGCAGGTTAATGCCGGTTTGGCTGTGGCGTTTACGGGTGCGAAAAAATCCTCGGAATTGGGCATCGTCGCGCAAAAAGATGGCGCGGTCAATGCGGTGGTGAACGGTGATTTTCTGGTAAACCAGTCTCGGGTATTCGCGCTGGACGGTGGCGATATCACTCTATGGTCTTCCAACGGAGATATTGATGCCGGCCGCGGCGCCAAGTCGGCGATCGATGCGCCTCCTCCTGTCGCCAGCTTCGATAAAAACGGCAATTTGCAGATTACGTTTCCTCCCATCGTTTCCGGAAGCGGTATCCGTACCGCCGCAAGCTCAAGCGGCACGATTCCGGGGGACGTGTTCTTGTTTGCACCGAAAGGCGTGGTCAATGCCGGCGAAGCAGGTATCGGTGGCACCAACGTGACGATCTCCGCGACCGCGGTATTAGGCGCCAACAACATTCAGGTGAGTGGCATAGGTACCGGTGTGCCGGTCGCTTCCACGGGCAGTTTGGCAGCCGGTTTGACGGGCACCAGCAATCTTACCGCAAGCGTGAGCCAGGTCGCCCAAGCGGCAACCGGCGTCGATAATGACGATACTACGGAAAAAGCCCAAAATGCAGCTTTGGGCATGTTGAGCGTCGACGTGATCGGCATAGGAGAGTCGGACCCGGAGGAAAAGAATTCACCGCAACAGAAGCGCTCATCGCGCAGCACCTCATAATTTGATCCTCTATCCGTTAAAAAACCGGCTTTATAAAAATAAAGCCGGTTTTTTAATAGGCGCTGAATAAATCCAAGTCGTCAGCGGTGCTGACGTCATATTTATGTAATGAGACTTTGAAATAATTCCACAGCTTAAACGTAAATGAGAGAAAGAATGAAAAAGTTTGGCGTTCTATTTTTGTTACTTGTGCTGGCTCCGTCCATGGCATCCGCCTGGTGGAACGAAGAT
>Ga0208625_100486_pt1 | contig 10382 bp, 11 predicted proteins | sample LakWasMeta8_HOW4_2_FD_183858 | JGI IMG/M metagenome (GOLD analysis project Ga0208625, IMG submission 183858) | Freshwater sediment methanotrophic microbial communities from Lake Washington under simulated oxygen tension - Sediment Metagenome... | ecosystem: Environmental > Aquatic > Freshwater >... | reverse complement strand
GCACGAGTTTAGCGGTTGCACATCAAATTTTGCAGCTGGCGGAGAAATTCGGCTTATATATTGTTGAAGATGATATCTACGGTGATTTTCATCATGGCAATGCGCCAAGGCTTGCTGCATTAGATCAGCTAAAGCGAGTGATTTATGTGAGCAGCTATTCAAAAACGATCTCCGCCAGTTTGCGCGTAGGGTTTATTGCATGTAACCCGGAGCTGGCAGCAAGGCTACTCGACTTAAAACTGCTTTCCGGCCTGACGACTTCTGAGATCAACCAGAGAGTCATGTACCAGATATTAGTTGAAGGCCGCTACCGTAAACACATTGAAAGGGTGCGTTCACGATTGCAGGATAAGCGCGGGCAAGTCATACAGCAATTAGAAGAGTGCGGGCTGCAAATACACGCAGAGCCAACCGGCGGCATGTTTATCTGGGCGCAGCTTCCATCAGGGCAGAATGCTGCAGAACTGGCTACATTGGCGTCACAACAAAACATCATGCTGGCACCCGGTAACTTATTCAGGCCATATCAGGAGCCATCACCCTGGCTGCGCTTTAACGCGCCACATTGCAATGACCAGAGAGTTTTTGATTTTCTTAAAACAGTGAATGTTTCTAAATAGATAGTTGTTTTGGAAAGTAAACCTCGGCCTTTGGTGCGCCCGAAGAGATTCGAACTCCTGACCCCTTGGTTCGTAGGAGCGAAATAGTCTTACAGGGTATTTAAAATCAATAACTTACAGTGTTTGCCAAATACAATTGCAGTTTAAATAAGTTTAAAACAGTTCAATTAAGTTATAAATTGGTACGTTTTTACATACAGATATTTTATTTATTATTTTTCACCGATTTCATCTTCGAACCATAAAATAGTCACAATATAGCCATCTTCCTGGACGTATGCTTCTTCTATGCATGTTTCTGGTAATTCGTAATGTCTGTTTGCGTCAAACCATAAACTTGATAGGCCTTCATCTGATACGATTGTTTCGGGCTTATTCGGGTCAATTGTGCCTGTCACAGTTTTTGCTGGTATCTGATTTCCTTTATTACCAACCTTTAGCCAAAAAGGATGGTCTTGTCTTTTGTAACCCCATAACACTTTTCCATGTCTGCTGACTATTAATGCTATTGGGTAATCGTGCAGGTTGGCAAATCGTAAAGCGCTTGCCTGAAAGCTAACTTGAAACAAGTCTGCAATCGCTTTTATTGATTCAATTGATGGCTCTTTTTTAAAAGCAGGTTGTTTCTTAACTAATGCCACTGGTAAAAGTAGCTCTGCAGAGAATTGGTTGGCTTCAACTTCTATAGCTAAACTAGAGTTCATAGCTTTTGTTGCTTTGGCATCTACATCTGCTTTTGAGCATTGCATTTGATGGCCATGTCGAGGAATCATAAAGTGTCCAAGTTCATGGCCTAAAGTAAATCTTTGCCTGTGATGTCTAACACTATTGTTTATCACAATTATTCCCTGTGTTTTAGTGTCATTTGCTACAAGTGTGCCTTCAAAAGAATTAAGTGGAGTATATTGAATTTCTTGAATCCCAGCGGCTTCCGCAATTTCCTCCAGAGGTATAGCTCCAGTAATCCATTGATTTTGATGGAGTATGAGATTGACGATTTCGATAGGTTTTACTAAGTCAGCAAACTCTATTAAGTCTAAATTGATCATTTTTTATTCTTGTATAGTGCTTGGGCTGCAGCCTTCAAAACTTCTAAGTCCGCAGGGTCAGGATTCTGAGATTTTAATTCCCTAAAAAAATGCATCAATTCAGATTGCTCTTCAACTGTTTCATCCTCATCTACTAAATAGTCAATCTTCACACCAAAGTAATTAGCCAAACTTTTTACTAACTCAATCGAAGGATTGTTTGAAGTACCCCTCTCTAACTCCCAAATATGCGGTTTTGAAGCTCCAACTGCATCCGCAACTTCCTGTAATGATTTTCCTTTAGTAAGCCTAAGAGCCTTGATTTTACTGGCTAGTGACATTCAATTTCCTTTGTTTGTTAACTAAATCTAACGTAATCGTATAGATTTATTTGACAAAGTGCAATCAGTTAGATTAATCTAACGGTGTCGTTAGTCCTGGATGTACTCTGGATGATGACATCTTTTATTAATAAGGAGTATTACCATGCAGTCTGAAGATTTAAAAGAGAAGAAGAAACCTAAATGGAAGTTGAAGGTTGAAGATGAAATATATGACTGGGATGAGGGTTCGATTACTGGTGCCCAGATTAGAACTTTAGCTTCAGTTCCTGAAGGCGTGCAAGTTTGGCAAAAGATTAAACATGCGCCAGATTTGTTAATCAACCCTCAAGATGTAGTTTCACTAGCGGAGGACGGTATTGAGAAATTCAGTCTACAAGAAGCTAGTTCAGGAGCAGGGAAACATGGCGCTTTTAACTAAAGAGGATTATTCCAAATTAGCCGCCATGAGTCTTGAGTATAAGGAAGAGCTCAACCAGCGCTTCCTTGTTTTTCCAAAATTCAAACTAGTAGAGAACCTTTACCAAGTGAATTTTTGTGAGATTTTGGTTGTTATTCCTGAAACATATCCAGCAGCGGGTAATGACATGCTATGGACCTATCCCAGGCTGCTGCGTACAGATGGCTTATTGATTCCTGGAACAATTCCAGATTGCCCAAACCCAGCAAACAGAGATGTTCGGGTTTTTGAGGGAAAAGTGTTTGAAAGATGGTCAAGACACTGGAATGCTGGAAATCAATTGTGGAGACCTGGCAAAGATGAAATTAACACCATAGTAAATAGATTAACCTATGTACTAGCTAACTCACATGAGAATTAAATGAATACATCTAAAAATTTGAATTTGCCAAGAGTAGTTATACTTTCATCCCATGAAGAGGCTTTAAAGCTTTATCTAGATGGAGATCCTCACAAGCATGAACGAGCTGCAATTGTTTTTTTTAGGCGTTTACAGCGTGATGTAAACGGTTTGGCTAGTTCGGATAGATATTTAAGTGTTGAGGTCGTTCCCTTTCGTGATGAGTGGGTAACCAGCAGTTCACAGGTCCACATTGATTTCGAAACAAAATATCTCCGTGAATATTTTAGAAAAGCTGAAGATGAGGACTTAGTTTTTGGTTTTGCTCATACACATGGGCAAGGAAATTTAGAGTTTTCCGAGAAAGATGATCTTAATGAGCAAGTCTTAACAAAAGCCATTGCAAGTAGAAATGGGAAGTCATCACGCTTTATCGCTCTGCTTTTAGCAAAAAATAGCTGGACTGCTAGAGTGCGGCACGGAGAAAATCCAGCTACTTATGAGAACATTCGACATCTAACTATAGTTGGAAGCTCGTTTCAAGTGCATGGCTGCGCATTATTGTCTGGCGAAAATAAAGAGATTTTTACTAGGCAATTAAGCGCGTTTGGAGAGCCTTTTACCCAGGTTATGCAGTCTCTAAGAATTGTAATCATTGGGGCAGGTGGTACAGGAAGCCCTACAGCTAATTTATTACTGAGATCCGGAGCTGGCGAATTAATAATTATTGATTTTGACCCCTTAGAAAAAACAAATTTAAATCGTGTAAGTGGATCAAAACTACGTGATGTTGGTAAAAATAAAGCTCAAATACAAGCAGATTATTTGAATACCATAGGTATGTCTTGTAATGTAGTTGCTATAAATGGTGTAATAGATACAGATCTGACAGCTATAGAAGCATTAGCGAGCGCAGATGTTATTTTTGGCTGTACTGATGACTATCTTGGTAGGGAGCTTATCAACAGCGCTTTGTACTTTTATCTGCAACCATTAATAGACATGGGTTTAGGTGGCCGAGTGGGGGAAGATAAGCATGGAAGAACTAGACTTTTAAATCAAAAGGGAAGAATTAGTTTAGTTTTACCAGAGCAGGGTAAATGCCTCTTTTGCCAAAGAGAGTTAACCGAAGAGTGGATAGAAACTCAACGTATTAAACGTAAGAATCCTGATATCACGGACGCTCAGTTGAAGCAAAAATATTTGACTGGGGGAGCTGTAGAAGCTCCTGGAGTAGCACCTTTTACAGGCGTACTTGCAAGCTTGGCGGTTACAACATTGTTTGAATTGCTAGTCCCTCACAGGAAATTAGATAGCCATCTGCGATCTGACAATATATGGATAGATTTTACAAACATGGAAATTAAAAGTAACTCTCCTTTAGATGACAAAAATTGTCCTTATTGTGAGGAAGGGATTTTTCTTGCAGGCAGTGAGAAAAATGGATATTTAGGTAGACCTGCTTTAGACCAGGCTGGATCATAATGAGACTATTTAAACTGTTTAAAGACTTTTGGAGTAACTCTAAAAATAAGTCGGTACTCATAAATGCTAATGAATCTAAAAAACAATTTCATGCATGTCATTACGTAGAATCGGCGCCCCTAAACAAAGATATTTTTGGAGACAATTTTATTGTTGTCGCTCCAAATAAAGTTCCTAAGTGGGCATTGTTTCAATGCCCTTGCAATTGCGGGCATGTCATTACACTAAGTTTATCTCCAAAGAAAAATCCAAAATGGCGTGTGCATATTGAGAAAGATGGAAGCCCTTCACTCTTCCCATCAGTACGTCAACTAACTGGGTGCTTAAGTCATTTTTGGATAAAGAATGGTAAGGTGTTTTGGTGTTATGACACGGGAAAGCCATATGTACCAGATTACAAATGATATTAATTCGCTCTAATGATTTTACCTGAGGGCCACCAGCATGAGATCGATATTGACCTCTGCAATTGTTAAGGATGGTTAGCTTTACAAAAAGTAAGAACTAGTTTATCTCAAATGTGCTGCCAAGATCCCAATATTGTCACTTCCAGAAAATGGCCGGAAAAGAATTAAGGTGTAAATATTGGGCATCAACTCACACAGTATTATTCTCTAGTGATTAACCTTCGATTGTTGATAGTTACGCACTACTAATTTTGTATAAAATAGATATTGATTCACTAATCGGCAAAATCATATATGGAACTTTCAGACTTAAAAAAACTTAGGAAAATTGTCCCTGGATCAGTATTTATTTTCTACTCTGTTCCTTTGTACCAGTTCTTTTCCACAAACATATTTACGTTTGATAGTAGCTTGAAATTTACGATTGAAGGTTATGGTTCAGTATTGGCCTTCATCATAGGATCATTCTTTAGTAGTCTAAAAATTCGGTCTATTAAAAACAAAAAATCCTTTGATGAAATCAATGCAAATATTAAAAATAGATTAATCGAAGCTGCAATGGGCCCTAATTTCACCCATCCTGATTTAAAAGATATTAAAGAGTCAAAAAAATTAATGCATATTTTCTATCACTTTATTGATAACAACGAAAGCCTGAAGGAAAAATCTAAACTCGTTCGAGATAATGGGTTGTTTTGGACATCTATGGCTGATGTAGCAATATTGAGCTGTTTTTTCAGTTGTATATATAGCGTTTTGGTTTGGGTAATTGGACCTGATCCTTTGCTTGTTGCGGCTGGAATAATGATAGGTTGTATCGGTCTTATAGCAGGCGAAATTATTTTCCCCATTGCAGTGAAAAATCATATCTCTTTAGGCAACGATCAAATTGACTTCATCAATACGCTTAATCGAGCTGAACTGCAAAATAAAGTAAGTCAGCTTTTCTCTTAAGCAATGGAAAAACTTCTAAATGCTATAAAAGCAACTCAACACTTTTACCTTTCATCTGAATCTCCTTGGATTATTGGATTCAGTGGTGGTAAAGACTCTTCTTTAGTAGTCAAAATTTTACTTACAGCCATTAGTAGTTTACCTGTTGATCTGCGAAAGCCCTTAAAGATACTTTACTGTGATACTGGTGTAGAAATTCCTGTGCTCAGAAACTACATTAAAGATTCTTTAATCCGTATCCAAGAAGAAGGCGCCAAGCTCGGGATAGAGATATCAGCATTAGCAATTAAACCTAAGTTAGAAAATTTATATTTCGTAAAAGTTCTAGGTCGTGGCTATCCTCCTCCGACCAATAAATTTAGGTGGTGTACTAATAAACTTCGTATAGATCCGATTCAAACTGCAATAAAGGAATTGGTTGGTGATCTTAATGCTGTAGTAGTTCTTGGCACGCGCTACGAAGAAAGTGAAGAGCGTAATAGAATTCTTAACAAACATTCGACAGATGAGAAATACATTTTTAAACAGGCAGGTTATGCGAACACCACTGTATTTTCACCAATAGTAGATTTCGATACTGATGATGTATGGAATGCACTAACAGAATTGAACAATATAACTTCTATAGATATTGAGACTCTTTCTAGGATTTATAAATTGATTTCGGGAGAATGCCCAATTGTAAGGCTACCTAACCTTAATCCATGTAGTAAAGGCCGATTCGGATGCTGGACGTGCACCGTGGTTCGGCAAGATAAGGCTACAAAAAATCTTATAGAAAATGGATATACCAATCTACAGCCACTTTATGATTTTAGATCCTGGCTACTTAGCATTCGTGATGACAAAAGCTATAGGTGCAGTGTAAGGAGAAATGGTGTTCCAGGACTTGGCCCATTTCGATTAAAAGCGCGAGAAGAAATATTGAAAAGACTAATAATTGCTGAAAACTTAAGTGGTTATAAACTGATTGAAAATGATGAATTGCTTGAAATTGAACGATTATGGAATCTGGATAAAGCTTGTACTAAGTACCGTGAAGATTTTGTTGTTTCTTAAGACCTAATGCTAGTTCACATAAAAAACCTTTCAATTTGGGAAATTTCTCACTACTGGCATGATTGCGATCCTAGAGTAACAGGCACTCACAATCTGCCATTAAATGTTAGAGATACGCTTTTAGTGTTAGCTACTTCTTATAGTAAAAAACTGTTCCTGAGAGTCGATAAAGAAAAGCTTTTCATGCTTGATGTTTATAATAAATCAGCTCGTCTTACCGGTCGGCATTACCGGCATACGTTCAGAAAAGCAATCGACAACAAAGTTTTTGGAAAACGCTTTTTTAGCAATATGTTTGTTACTCGTAGTCAACTTGCCCATTGGTGCTTAGAGCACAAAGAACCAATGCCGAAGTTTTGGTTTCCCGACAATGAAAAATTCCCTTATGAAACTAAAGATCAGCTTACAGACGAAATAACAGTGGGTGGAAGATATAAGCTTGTCCTACTTTACGATTACTCAGATAAGCCACTGTTAGACTCAGAGAAACTAACTAATAGTAGTGCAGCCACAGTTAACGAAAATGCAATAAAGGCAGCAAATGCCAAACATGCTTCAACGAATGCACTTAAATTAAATTTCTACAATTTTTATTTATCAGATACTGATCAATTTGCAAGTAAAGCCGATTCAGCACGTAAGTTCTTCAAATCATTATCTTCTAAAGAACAGTTACTTTTTACTAACGAAGAAACTGCTACTCGCACATTTACGGATGGTTTACGAGAATTTCTAAAAACTCGTTAGACATTTATCCACGTTTGCATGCACACGTAATGTGAGACATTTTCTATCTCTAGCTTGCCTGGACTTGTCCATGTGCAGACGTATATACGACTGCATGTAGGCGCAATTTTCGAAATTATCCCTTCCTTCAATACTGGCTCGGTCTTTAATCAACCGGAGTTAGTGATGAAAATCAAATCAATTGTTGAATCGGAAGTTACAACAGGCACTGTTGAGGATTCGGTCCCCTGCACGCGCGCAAGCGCGGTGGAGGAACGAAGCAATAACAGTGCTGAAGGTACGCCGCCCTGTAACACAGTACCTCTAAATTACAATCCTAAAACATTCAAATCACTCAGGTATGGTATTGATAGTTTGTATGTATCTTATCCTGGCGTTATTGCTGAAGATTGGGATAAGAAACTTGCCAACTTAAAAGAACTAGCTCAATCAGAAGATGAAAACCAACAAGCACTCGCTCAAGTTGTGATTGGTCTGCATCTATTTGAAGTCAAGGATAAAGGTAAAGGACGCTTTTCTTATGTACTGGTAGATAACAGTTTTTATTTGCAAGCCAGTAATGGACGCTCTAAAGCCTTACCTATGGCTTATGTGCAAATATCTAGTGAATACCTCGCGCATGCTGGCGTCGAGCAAGCAGAAAATTCACTGCAATTTATAGTTAATACTCTAGGGCTAGTTAAAGAGCCTGCCAATATCAGTCGTGCGGATTTATTTGTAGATTTTTGCGCTGATCTAAAAATGGATTCATTTAATCCGCTTGAATCATGGATTACTAGAACTCAGAGTATTGATCTGCATTACCGATACAATCGCTTCTCTGGCTGGAGCTTTGGCATGGGTGGCGATATTAACGCGCGTCTATACGATAAAACCTTAGAGGTTGAGAAAAAATCCAAGAAATTTTATTTGTATAAATTTTGGCAAGCCAAAGGTTGGCATACATCAGAAATTGTTTGGCGCATGGAGTTCGAGGCTAAACGTGAAGTATTAAAACAGTTAGGCATTTATAAACTGAATAATCTGTTGGAGCTGCAATCTGCGCTCTGGCTTTATTTAACTCAAGATTGGCTGCGTCTAGCGATGCCTTCGCTTACAGATGGCAACCAAACGCGCTGGCCTAATCATCCACTTTGGGATGATCTCACACTGGCATTTAATCAAAATAGTGAGCAAGAAAAACTTAAAAGATTTACTACAGCACGCATCCCAGAAGATGAGCGTTTATTTGTGCATGGTTTGGGTGGCATCACCTCATTCATGGCGCGTGAAGGCATTGCTGATCTTGGTGAGGGCATTGGTGAGTTCTTGCACCAAGCAAAAGACTTTCATGATAAACGTGCAAATGTTCAAGGCTCTGGCATGGATGTGTATGTAACTAAGAAGGTTAAAAGCAAAAATCGCCGGTTCAATTCCATCAATAACCGTGAAAACAATTTTAGCGATAAACATCAGGTTATTGAAAGTGCCAAAGCTTATCGTCAAGTATCGGATGGTGACGAATGAAAGACAACATCATTGAAACAATGGATTTAAAACAAGCTGCGGAATTCTTGAAGATGCACCCTGTTACTTTGCAGGCCAAAGCAAAAGCAGGGGAGATTCCAGCCGCAAAACCAGCCAAGTGCTGGGCATTCATTAAAGATGATCTTGTTATTTACTTACGTTCGCTCTATTCTTGTAATTGGCGAACGCTAGTAAGTGACAAACAGGAGATTGCATTATGTCACTCTATAAGCGAGAGGACTCCACCGTTTGGTGGGTTCGTTTTACCCACAAAGGAAAACGCATACAAGAAAGCACTGGCACTACCGAGCGCCAGAAAGCAGAAGAGTATGAAGCAAAGTTAAGAAATTCATTGTGGGAGCAAGAAAGGCTTGGTATTAAGCCTAAGCGCCAGTGGGATGATGCCGTAGTCAGATATGTAGATGAAACCCAGCATAAAGCTTCACAAGTGAGCGATTTATATCATTTGCGGTGGCTGGATAAATATCTGAACGGTGTCGAATTGCAAGCGATTAACCGCGATTTTTTAGAGAAAATACTCAAGGCAAAACAGGCTGAGGGTGTTGCAAACTCTACTGTGAATCGTGTGCTGGAGGTTGTGCGTGGACTTCTCAGAAAAGCCTGCAATGAATGGGAATGGATAGATCGTGTGCCAGCAGTGCGAATGCTGCCAGAACCTAAAAAGCGTGTACGCTGGATTACACGTAATGAAGCAGATAGGCTTGTGGATGCGCTGCCAACACATTTGGCTGATATTGTGCGTTTTAGTTTGGAAACAGGACTCAGGCGTTCCAATGTCACAGGCTTGTTGTGGTCACAGGTGGATTTAGTGCGCAGGATGGCATGGATACACCCAGATCAGGCTAAAGCCAGAAAAGCGATTCCAGTTCCGTTGTCCGCAGTTGCGGTATTAACATTGCGTAAGCAGGTTGGTAAGCATCACACTCACGTGTTTACCTATAACGGCAAAACGATTACGCAGGTAAACACTAAAACATGGCGTAAAGCACTAAAAGAGGTGGGTATCGAGAGTTTTCGCTGGCATGATCTCAGGCATACTTGGGCAAGCTGGCATATTCAAGAAGGAACACCTCAGCATATTTTGCAGGAACTTGGAGGGTGGTCTTCACCTGAAATGGTTCAAAAATATGCGCATTTATCCAGTGAGCATTTGATGCAGTGGGTAGATAAACGTTTTGCTGTAGTAACGAATGAGCCGCAAGTGGTACGTTTATGACTACAGGTAATGATAGGCAATAAAAAAGGGCTAAACGTTTAAGTTTAACCCTTTGATATTACTACTAAATATGGTGCGCCCGAAGAGATTCGAACTCCTGACCCCTTGGTTCGTAGCCAAGTACTCTATCCAGCTGAGCTACGGGCGCGAAAGCGTGCATTATACTTGAAGCTGGTTTTTTTTCCAGCAATATTTCAC
>Ga0208625_100485_pt1 | contig 10389 bp, 6 predicted proteins | sample LakWasMeta8_HOW4_2_FD_183858 | JGI IMG/M metagenome (GOLD analysis project Ga0208625, IMG submission 183858) | Freshwater sediment methanotrophic microbial communities from Lake Washington under simulated oxygen tension - Sediment Metagenome... | ecosystem: Environmental > Aquatic > Freshwater >... | reverse complement strand
TAGCGGAAGCCCGCCAAAAGGTGCACATGATAAGGCAGCTCTATCTGATCCTGGGTATAGAAGCCGCCCCATTCTTCCGTAAAACCCGAGGGTCCGAAAAGGTTCGGGTGATCGAGCACACTCGGGTCCACGCCGGTATGGACCGGGTTGTAAGCGTCTATGGGCTGGCTGAAAGTCCATGCAAAGTCGGTCTGATGCACCTGGTGATAATAGTCGCCGCCGAGCAGGACATTGTGCTTTACGCCCCAGGTGTCGAATTTGCCGAGAAGGTCCACCGTCGTGTAATAGTTCTCTGCATGACTTTTGTTGGCATAGGTCAGGCGGTTCACCTGACAACTGACGCCGACCGTACAGGGGCCGAGAAAGCCGCTATAGACCGAGGGCAGCGTATCGGCTTTAGGCAAAAGGACCGCATCGAAACGGTGGCGCAACGTCCAGTTGTCATTAAACGCATGCGACCAGTCAAAGCCCACGTTGAAGGTTTCACTCTCATTCGCGGAGCCCGGCTCGCCCAAATTACGTTCACGTGGCAGGTTGAGGGGGCGATTGCCGGCCACCGGGAACCCATGATAGAAAGGGGACTTGTCGTGCTGGTATTCCATATGGAAATTCGCCTGGGTTTTGTCGCTGATATTCCAGTGGAAGGTCGGCGCGAAAAATACGCGGTCATGGTCGAGAAATTCCCGGAACGAGCCGCTGTTTTCATAGGCCAGGTTGACGCGGTAGAGCAAGGACTTGTCCTGGGTCAAAGGCCCGGTGGCATCCGCCGTGTTGCGGTAAAAATCGTATGAACCGAACTGTTGCTGCAACGCATAGTACGGCGTAGACAAAGGCCGCTTGGTGACAATGTTGACCATGCCGCCCGGCTCCAGTCGCCCGTACAGGATGGAGGCTGGCCCTTTAAGAATTTCAACCCGCTCGACATTGGCCATTTCGCGCGGGCCATTGATCACAAAACCGCCGTTGAACCGCCCGCCATCGCGATAGTAGTCGAAGGTTTCAAAACCGCGCAGGAAGGTCGCGCTCTGGCCTCCGCCTATCCCGCCGGCGCCGCGGCTGGAATACGTGCCGCTGACGTTTTCCGCCGCCGTCTCCAGACGCACGGCCTGCTGGTCTTGTAGCACCTGCTTCGGAACGACCTGTATCGAAAATGGCGTTTCCATGATCGGCGTGTCGGTTTTGGTCGCGGTCACCGTGTCGGCGACTTTGTAGTCGGTGTTATAGGGATCATTCGGATCCACCTCCGCTTCTCCGATCACGGTCATCGGCGCTAAGGTGGCTTCCGATCTCGTATCGGCTTTGCCGCTCACGGTAATCAGCGATTTGTCCACCACCTGGTAACTCAGGCCGCTCTTGCCCAGCGCAATGGCGAGCGCCTGCCGGGCCGTGTAGCGGCCCTTGACCGGTTGGGCGGTGAGCCCCATGACCGTCGCGTCGGCATAAATCAATTGGGTGTGGGACGCTTGCGCCAGGCTGTCCAGCGTCGCGGCCAGCGGCTGCGCCGGCAGGTCGAAGGGATAGGCGTTGTCGTCGGCATAGGCATTGCCGGCCAGCAGCGGCGCAAGCAAGGCGCCATGCCGGAGCCATTGGAAGGACTCGATGCTGCGCCCGTCGTGCTCGGCATCACGGGCCATCATCTTCGGTAAGCTTTTAACCATGTGGTTTTCCTGATTGGGTTTTAGTCAAGGTTCAACGTGTGTAGTCGTCTTGTTTGTGATAACAATCCAAAGCGGCCGAACTGGACATTTTTTTGCAATTATTTTTTTCAGCGTGTTTTTCTTCTTGGTGATGAGCAGCGCCGTGCCGGCTGGTCTGAGCGAAAGCTGAGTGATTTAAAGCAGTTCACTGTGTCATATGACGCACTCTGTGCAGGGCCGGGCGCAGAAGCCGCCGAGCACGCCGCGATAATCCTTTTGCCCTCCGACGCAGGGCTTTAGGGTATTAGCCAACACAATCAACTTCTTGAGAAGCCGAAGGCTGGCTCCGCTCGTTGCGCTGGGCAAGAAAACGTCTGTGCATTCCCTTCGAATCAAAGTCTCTGGTACAAAAATTGCTAACTTAGGCGGAACCCCTGGACCTTGTTGCGATACGGCCTCACTACAGCGCAAAATCCTCTTCCGAAAACCCGAGTCATGTCACCTCAACCAGCGCTTACCCACGAGCAGATTGCCCAATTGTTTCAGGATCACCGCAAAGCGCTGTCCCGTTTTTTGGTAAACCGAGTCCGCTGCCCTGACACCGCCCAGGATTTATGCCAGGAAACCTATCTGCGCCTAATGCGCGGCAATGCGGTGAAACATGACGAGAACCTGGCCGGCTTGCTGTTCCGCGTGGCCGACCGTCTGGCGATCAATTATCTGAAATGGCAGCAACAGCCGAGAAATAGCGGGATCGAGATCGATGACGCGATGCTTTGTCCGCAGCCTCTTCCGGACGAGCTGGCCGCGTTGCGCCAACAATGTGAAATCCTGCTGGACGCGATCCACACCATGCCGAAAAAAGTCCGGGACGTGTTTTTGCTGCGCAAAATCGACGAATTGAGTTATGCCGACATTGCCCTGCAACTGGGTATCTCGGAGAAAACGGTGCAGAGGCATTTGGTGATGGCCATGCTGCATTGCCACCAACGCATGGAAAAGCCCTCACTTCGAACCGAGAATACCTCCGATGAAATCCTCGGCTTCGTATAGCGAAAGGCAGTTGAAACAGGCCATCGAATGGTTTGTGCGCCTGCACGCGGAACAATGTCCCGTAGAAGACAGGCGGCGCTTTGAAGCCTGGCGGGCAAAACACGAAGGCCACCGCGCCGCCTACGCGGAAGCCGAACGGATCTGGGCCCATATGGACACCCTCCAGGGGATGACGGTGCCAGGCCTTGCCGAAGCGCGCGCGGCCAAGCCTAGAAAACCGGCCTCCGTATTTTCGGCGCTGGCGTTGTTGCTGTGCACGAGCGCCTTGCTCGGCGGCGCGTGGCTGGAATATAGCGCGGAAACCGTGAGCTATGCGACCCGGATCGGCGAGCGCCGCAGTATCGAACTGGCGGACAATTCCCATATCGACCTGAATACCGACAGCCGCGTTTCGGTCAGGCTGTCCCTGTTGCGGCGCAGCGTGGTGTTGGCGCAAGGCGAGGCGCAGTTTGACGTGAGCCATAACCGGCTGCGGCCTTTTACCGTAGAGGTGGGCGACCTGCGCATTCGCGATGTCGGCACCCGTTTCAATGTCCGGAAACAGGCGCAAGGCGCGACGGTTTCGGTATTGGAAGGGGAGGTCGAATTGAATGACGGACATTCCGTGTCAGGCGAACGCCTTGGCGCGGGCAGCCAGCGCGGTTATACCGAGTCGGCCGGATTAGGCCGGCCGCAAGCCGTGGACGCGGAAAGCCTGTCCGCCTGGCTGCGGGGCCAACTGGTCTTCAAGCAGACGCCGCTGCGGGAAGTCGCGGCCGAATTGGAACGCTATCACCCGGTCCGCTTTGTCTTTGCCGATGCCAAACTCGCGGAGCAAACGCTCAGCGGCACCTTTGATGCGGATGGTATCGATCCGTTTCTGCACGCCCTCGAGCGCATCCTGCCGGTCCAGGCGAAACGCCACGGCCGGCAGATTCAGTTGCAAAGGAAGTCGAAAAATTAGGCTGGCTCATTGCATCCGCCGGTTTTCATGCTGAGCAGTCCATGGGGTAATTCCGGCCTGAATAAGCCGTCCAGTTCGAATAACCTTACCGGGCGTTAAATATTTGGCAAGGTAACGCGATTGCCCGACCTGCGCTATTTATCCTCCCCTTTGAAAAAGGGGGGGATTTAGGGGGGGGAATCTCCCCCGCCCTCTCTTTTCAAAGTGGGGTGGCCTTAATTCGGATACAAAAACACCAAGCGCTCGGTAATCCGGTATTCGGACAGATCAAGGCTTGCCTTGATCATTTGCAGGGCTTCTTCCGAATGGGTCGTGTCGAAAGTGCCTGTTAAGGGTAAGGCGTTGAGCGAATGGCTGGTGATCACGATGCGGCCTTTGCGATAGCGGTTAAGCTCCTCGACCACGTCTTGCAGCGGTTCGTTGCGAAATATCATGCGGTGTTGACGCCAGGCCGAGGCGGCGTCGAGGTTGACGTGCGGCTTTAGGTCGGTCACCGTTTGACCGAAGCGGATCGAAGCGCCTTCCGGTAAGCGCTCGACGCGTTCCCCGTTCGCCAGGGTGATGCGCACCGCGTGTTCAAAGACGGTCACGGCGACAGCATCCGGCAGCGCTTTGACATCGAACGCGGTGCCCAGTGCGCGCACCTTACCGTAGAGGGTGACCACTTCAAAAGGCCGGACATTCGGCGCGACCTTGAACCAGGCTTCGCCGCCGTACAAAACCAGTTTTCGGGTGGAGGTGCTGTAGTTGACCGACAGCGCCGTACCGGAATTGAGCTGCACTTCCGAGCCGTCGGCGAGTGTGATGGTCTGAGTCTCGCCGATGCCCGTGCGGTAGTCGGCTGAATGAAACTGCAGATCATGACGCAAGAGAAAAACTGCCAGCACCAGGCAAGCCGCGCATGCCAACGCAGAGGAAAAACCGGCGCGGCGCGGAGACGGTTTGCGGACTGGCATCGGTGCTGTGGCCGGAAAATCCTGTTCGTTCAAACCTTCGATGTCGCGCCAGATCCGATGCGCCCGCTCCCAGGCCGACTGATGCGCCTTATCTTCGGCCAGCCAGTGTTCAAACGCGCAGCGCTGTTCGTCGTCCGCTTCGCCGGAGGTCAAGAGCGTCAGCCAATAGATGGCCTGCTCGTTGACATCGCCGGGCGGCATTTCCGGGCGGTCGTTCATGGCCGTCTGCCGCCGTGGATTGTGGGGGGCTTGGAAAAAAGCATAGCGTAGGTGCGTCTGGATTGATAAATGCCATTATCCTGAAATTTGCGTTCGCTGTCAGGCGTCGGCGAAGAAATTTTATTCGTCTTCCAGGTAACGCTGGCAGTGCAGCTGGGCTTTCTATGGATTTGAAAATAGTATTATAAGGCGATGCTTGATGTTGCGCGAGATGAACGCTTCTCGGTATCACGCCCGATCAGGTTGTATGTCATTTAACACACCGACTGTGTCAAATGACACACTTCAATCCTGCCTCTTGTAGTCAGGCTACCTCGCCGTTGTTGCTGTCATCGCCCCGAAAAATGCCAGTCATCCGTGGGAGCGACGCCTACGTCGCGACTTGACGCTCATCGCGACATAGGCGTCGCTCCCACAATGGAAGAGGCTCAGCTTATCCGCATTCATTGTAAATGGTATTAATCTTGCATGCTAGGCAGATTCATATGATTCCATTATGCAGGATTGCCGTACTTTATGTCTCATTCGCGCATCGATTCGATAGCCGATTTTTTTACGCTGTATCAACGGGAACTGCTGAGTTTTGTGCGCCGCCGCGTCGATTGCCCCGACGCCGCCGACGACATTCTACAGGATACCTATCTACGTTTTGCCGGCTACCGCAGCGACTCGACGATCGAGAATCCGCGCGCTTTTCTGTACCGGATCGCCGCCAATCTGTCGGCCGATCATCTGCGCGCCAGACAAAGGCATCCGTCGGAATCGATCGAATCGATCGAGGCCGAGTTGCCGGCCGATAGCCGGCAAGTTCCCGAAACGATTGTTGAACAGCAGCAGCAAATGGACAGGCTATATCAGGCGTTGAATGAATTATCTCCGCTGTGCCGGGAAATCTTTATCCTGAGCCGTTTCGACGGGCTGACCCATGTGCAAATCGCCCGCCAATTGAATGTCTCGGTCAGCTGGGTCGAAAAAAACATCGTGCAGGCGCTGCGGCATTGCAAGCAGCATTTGCGCGCCGAGACCTAGCCGGCAACGACCGGAGCCTAAATAAGCGGACAACATTTGTCCGGTTATTGCGCTTTGGTTCGTCTTATTTATAATTCCACCGTTCTTCCTAGCTTGCCCGACATGACCATGACCAAACCCCATCGGGACATTCCCGCCATTCCGCCGCCGATCGAAGAGCGCGCCTACCAATGGCTGGCCAGGATCACGTCGGGTGCGGCGAGCGCCGAAGACCGGCAGGCCTTGGAGCAATGGCTGGAGGAAGACGCCTTGCATCGGCAGGCGTACGAGGAAGCGGTCGAATTATGGCAGCAGTTGGGGCAATTGGCAGGCCGCCCCTTGCCCCGGTTGGCGGAGCAGGCGGTGCCGGCCATGACCCTGCCGCGCCCGCTGGCACAGCGCCCGCGCCGCGTTCGCCGCCGGCTGTTGGCAGCTTGCGCTGCATTGTTATCGGCGCTCGCGGTGATACCGCAACTGCCTTTCTGGTTGGCGGATTACACGACCGGCAGCGGTGAAATCCGCGCGATCGCGCTCGAAGACGGCAGCACGGTGCATCTGAATACCGCCAGCGCGGTCAGCGTCGACTATACGCAGAGCGAGCGCTCGATCCGGCTGCTCGCGGGCGAGGCCGAATTCGTCGTGCAAAAAAATTCCGCCCGTCCCTTTGTCGTGACCGCCGGCGACGAGAGCGTGCGCGCCTTGGGCACCGCTTTCATCGTGCGCCGCGAGGCGGGATGCGTCACGGTGACCCAGATCGAGAATCGCGTCGAGATCACCGCGGCGCAAAGCGATCCCGGCCGCAAGGTGATCCTGCATCCGGGCGAAGGCCTCAAGCGCCGAAGCGGTCAGCCGCTGCCCGAGTCCTATCGGGTCGATGCCGGCAAAGCCGAAGCCTGGCGGCGCGGCAAGCTGATTTTCGAATCCGCGCCGCTGGCCGAGGTGATAGCCGAAATCAACCGCTACCGTCCCGGCGCGGTGCTGCTGATGGGGCGGAAAAACGCCAGGCTGCCGGTCAGCGGGGTATTCGATCTGAACCGCCTGGATCGGGTGCTGGCCGTGATCGAGCAAACCTTGCCGGTCAAAGCGCTGCGGGTCGGCGGCGGGCTGGTGCTGGTCTATTAACCTATTTTTTCAAAAACGGTACGGTGTTTTAGCGCGCCGGCGTCTTACTCTCGAAGCATTTATCCACCATCCATTCGAGAGTGTTCATGAAGAAACAGCACATCAAACACCGCCTGCACGCCGCCACCTGTGGCGTTTTCAGTCTGGGATTGCTCGGCGCGACGCCAGGCGTTTATGCCGAGGCCGGCGCCGCGGTCGACTTCCATATCCACGCCCAAAAACTGATTCCGGCGCTGTCCGCCTTTGCCGAACAAAGCGGCGTGCAGTTGCTCTACAGTTCCGAGATGGCCGAGCCGCTGCGCGCCGCGCCGCTGAACGGACGCCACGGCGTCGAACAGGGCCTCAGGCAGTTGCTGACCGGCACCGGCATCGGCTTCCGCTTTGTCGAGCCTGGTGTGGTGACGCTGGAAAAGAGCGCTACGCCCGCCGATCCAACGCCCCCTCGCTCCGACGCGGCGACGCTGGCGCCGATGACCGTGACCGGCAGCGCCGACAACGATTCGACCGATCCTTACAATACCGACTATAACCGTCCCAACGCGGTAACAGCGACCAAAACCGATACGCCGTTGATGCAGACGCCGCTGTCGGTAAAAGTCGTTCCGCAGCAGGTCTTAAAAGATCAGCAAGTCATTACCGTCGACCAGGCGCTGAGAAACGTCAGCGGCGTGGTCACAGGTTCCGGCGGGACCGGTACCTTTTTCATCCGCGGTTTCGGCAACTACAACGTTTATCGGGACGGCTATTTGAATCAAAGCCAATGGGCGCATACCGAAGACCTGGAAAACGTCGAGCGGGTGGAAGTGCTGAAAGGCCCCGGTTCCGTCCTGTACGGGAGAACGGAGCCGGGCGGACTGGTCAACTTCGTGACCAAGCAGCCCTTGAATACGCCGTATTACAGTCTGCGCCAGCAATTCGGATCGTTTGAGCACTACCGTACCAGCGTGGATGCGACCGGTCCCTTAACCGACAGCAAAGACCTGGCTTACCGCTTCAATCTGGGGTATCAGTCCAACCATACCTTCCAGGAATTCGGCGGCGATGAACGCTTGTTCGTCGCGCCCTCCCTGCGCTGGAATATCAGCGATCAAACCACCTCGACATTCAAGATCGAGTACAGCGACATCAAGGAATTGGGGCGGGGCACGGTCCCTCTATTGGGGAATCGTCCGGCGCCCATTCCGCGCTCGCGCAATCTCGGTGATCCGTGGAATATTCAGGAAGACGAATATTTCATGTTGTCGTTGAACACCGTGCACGCCTTCAATGAAAATTGGAAGTTGCAGCACCGCTTCAACTTTACCAACCATACGCTGACCATGTCGGGGAAGTTCCCCACCGGCGCCTTTTCACCCGTGCAGCCGAACGGAGATAAAACACGGTTTTTCTTCGCCCAGAACATCGACGACAACGATTATCAGCACAATTTTTTCAACGCACTGGAGCTGAGCGGAAAGTTCGATACCGGCTTTCTGAAGCATAATCTGCTGATCGGCGGGGATTATTACCGTACCGACTACCGCGCCACCTCGGCCGGGTTTACCCCTGAGACCGGCGACACCACCAATATTTATCATCCCATTCACCAGCCCGGACCGCCGGCCATCCTGCCGGGAGACGTGGCCATGGATGAATGGACGCTCCCGTGGTTCGGGCTGTATGCGCAGGATCAAATCGAACTGCCTTATCATTTGCATGCGCTGGCGGGGCTTCGTTACGACAATGCGACCAGCGCCTGGCACGGCTCCTCTTACCCCGATACCAGCGCGGACAAGGTTTCGCCGCGCGGCGGCCTGGTCTGGCAGCCGATTCCCGAGTTTTCGCTTTACGGCAGCTACACCGAAAACTTCGGCGCCTCGAACTATTACGATTGGTCGACTAAAACGCCGCTGCCGCCGCAAACCGCGCAGCAATGGGAAGTCGGCGCCAAAACCGAACTGTTCGACGGACGCTTCAGCGCGACCCTGGCTTACTTCGATCTGACCAAACAAAATCTGCCGATGTCGGTTGGCCCGACCATCACCAAAGCCGTCGGCGAGGCCGAGAGCCGCGGCATAGAATTTGATTTGAGCGGCGAAATTCTGCCGGGCTGGAGCATCATCGGCGCCTATGCCTATACCCCCTTCGCTAAAACGATCAAGGATTCGGCCGGTTTCGGAAACAGCGGCAAGCGCCTGAACAATGCGCCGGAACACAGCGGCAGCCTTTGGACCACTTACGAGTTTCAAAAACCGCTGTTGCAAGGCGTCAAAATCGGCGCGGGCATGCAGGCGGTGGGACAGCGGGAGATCGGTTATAACGAAACCGCGCAAGCGCCCGGCTATGTCACGATGAACATGATGCTGAGTAAATTCTGGAAGATCGGCGCTTCCCGCGTCACGGCGCAACTGAATATCGACAATCTGACCGACAAAACCTATTTCGGCAGCATCTACAGCTACGGCCCTTCACAATATGGGGCGCCGAGAACCTTCATGGGGGCGATCAAAATAGAATATTGAGGAAATCCTTTTCATGCGGATTGGGCAACCGCTTTTTCGTTGTGCACTGGGAATCATAACCCGAACGAGTGTTGCTGAGGCCGCTCAGATTACCTACAAGCAGGCTTTACCCAGTTGTAAACCCTAGTTTTGATGAACTTCAAGCGCTGGTTACACTCGTAGATAAAGAAGACGACCTCATTTTACGAAAAAAGGAGGGTATGGTAATGGAAAAGATGGCCGATGCCACAAAAGACATCGTTCTGATTACCGGTATCGGCGGCTTTCTTGGGCTTTCTCTGAGCAAAGTGCTGGCACAGGATTACTGTGTCATCGGTTTAGATCGGCAATCCGAATGCTCAAAGTATCCGGATTGCGTGCCCTGCGATCTAACCTCGGACAACTCGGTCAAGAAGGCCATGGACGAGTTGCGAAAGCGTTTTGGCAGTCGTTTCGCCTCGGTCATCCATCTATCCGGCTATTATGATTTCACCGGCGAGCCCAATCCGCTCTATGAAGAAGTCAATGTCAAAGGCACCCGCCGCTTGCTGCAAGCCCTGCAAGGCTTCGAGGTCGAACAGTTCGTCTATGCCAGCACGATGCTGGTTCACGCTCCCACCGAGCCCGGCGTGCCCATCACGGAGGATTGGCCGCTAAAGCCCAAATGGGCCTATCCCCAGTCAAAGCTTGAGACGGAAGAAATTGTCAAAAATGAACATGGCGGCATTAACTATGTGTTGCCGCGCATCGCCGGCGTCTACACGGATCATGTCCAACCCCCCACCCTGGCGCATCAAATACAGCGAATTTACGAACGCCAGTTTTCCAGCCGAGTCTTTGCAGGAACAATCTCTCACGGCCAGGCGTTTCTTCATATCGACGACCTGCTTGATGCTATCACGCGTATGGTCCGGCGGCGAAAAGAGTTACCCGCTGAAACCGCGCTGCTCCTGGGCGAGCCATCGACGATG
>Ga0208625_100482_pt1 | contig 10496 bp, 14 predicted proteins | sample LakWasMeta8_HOW4_2_FD_183858 | JGI IMG/M metagenome (GOLD analysis project Ga0208625, IMG submission 183858) | Freshwater sediment methanotrophic microbial communities from Lake Washington under simulated oxygen tension - Sediment Metagenome... | ecosystem: Environmental > Aquatic > Freshwater >... | reverse complement strand
CAGCGGCAGTTTCTGCACACTTCACTCGCGCCGTTAGAAAGATTCGTAAATCTTCGGCAAGCGATTCCGTCCAAAACAAGGCATTATCGGCAGAATCGAGCGACTGGGTAAGTGCTTGCATAGTGTGATTACAAAGGCTGACTTATCAACGTGAACAAGAAGCGGCTAAACAACATGATGATCCATTGCAAATTTATGGCTTAAATAAAGCTCTAGTCAAAAAACACAGCTTCCAAAGAAAAATTGTAATCGAATTTACCGCTATGCACTTATGATAATAACTCGCGGCGCATAATTCATTGGTGGTGCGCTACGACAATTATTATCACCTTAAAGGAGATTGTTATGGCTACCATTTATTTTGCGACCAACCGTAATCCCAATAATGCCCAGGCCCCAACCGATTTTGGCAGTGGTTTTTCCACTACTGACCTGGGCGACCTGCGTTTTGGTCAGGCAGAAGTCAACAAGGGCAAATTGGCTGCTAAGTCGATCAAGGTCTTGCCGGATAAGCCCAGCCAAGGTTCGGAAGCGCTATTTAATGACTTGCGCCAAGCGATGAAAACCCAGTCGCTGGATTCGTTGATTTTTATCCATGGTTTTAATGTGTCGTTTAAAGCCGCTGTCGAATCGGCTGCCAAAATCGGCGAGCGTTACGCCAAACTCTCCAATAACAACTACCAACCGAATATTTTTGTCTTTTCCTGGCCGTCGGATGGACAAGTGACCAGCTATTTTAACGATCGCCACGATGCGGAAAGCTCTGGTTATGCGTTCGCACGCGGCTTGATGAAGCTGTCTACGTTCTTAAAATCTGCTGACAAAGAAGAAGCCTGCCAACAAAAGATCAACCTGATTGCGCACAGCATGGGCAATTATGTGTTGCGGCATGCCTTGCAACAGGCTAAAAAGATTAGCAACGGTGCATCGTTATCACGTATTTTCGACAATATTATTTTGACTGCCGCCGATGAAGATAATGATGCTTTTGAGCATGATCATAAATTGGCACGACTACCTGATCTGGCCCAGCGCATTACGGTTTACTTCAATAACGGTGATTTAGCGCTTAAAACCAGCGATTACACCAAGGGCAATCCGGATCGTTTGGGGCATGACGGCCCGAGCCAACCGCATCAAATACCGGCGAAAGTGGTTATTGTCGATGCCAGCGACGTGGTGAAAGGGGTAAGCGAACATTCGTATCATGTGGAAAATGACAACGTCGGTAACGACATCATCGCGGTATTACGCGGCGAAAGTTCGGAACAGATTCCTTCCCGGCTGTATGTGCCCCATGCTAATAAATTCAAATTGCTCTAATGGATAAATAAATTTAGAGACGCTTAATAAAGGTTAATGTTTTGTTCAGGATGCCATGCTATGGTCTGACGCTCTTACCAACCGCCGAGGAGTACAACATGAAAAATCTATTCAGCTTATTTGCGATATTAGCGTTAGTGTCGTTCAATCAAGTTTCAATTGCCGAAGAGCAATCTACTGCAAAACCAGCGATGAAAATGGATCAAGGCATGGGTGACGGTCAAATGGATCACTCTAAAATGATGGAACATATGAAGATGGAACAAGAGCATCAACTTAAAATGCATGATTTATCGAACAAGATTCTTACCGAAACTGACCCAAAGAAACAACAAGAATTAAAAGACCAACAATTGAAATTGATGGAAGAGCAGATGATGCACAAAATGAAAATGATGAAAAATCATAAAATGCAGCATTAATAATAAAACGTTGTCATATCGGGCTAAACAAATATTTTATTGGCCCGATATGACGACAAACTGATAGTTCCAATGTTTTCTGATAGACCCCTGTAATTTATCGACTCTCCCCCACCGGCGCCGCAAATGCGTCAGCAACCAACTCTTTTACGTTATCACCGGTCAAGGTGTTTAAAAAAGCCGTTAAGTCGTCGATTTCATCGCCGGTCAATTGCAGTGGCTTAATAAGCGGATCAAGGTTTTCGTTAGTAACTCCGCCGCGATTGTAAAATTCAACCACCTCACGCAATGTCGTCAAGCTGCCGTTGTGCATATAGGGTGCGGTCAGGCTAATGTTGCGCAATGTCGGTGTTTTGTATTTCCAGCGATCTTGCGGGTCTTGGGTGATTTCATATCGACCAAGATCATTTGTCTTGGCGGCGGAGACAGAGGCAATCAGACTGTTGGCGACATTAAGATAAACGCCGGGGGCAACTTGTAGCGGTTGCGTGTCGCTGGCTTTGCTCATCGCGTCGCGATAGCCGATGCCGGTATTGTGATTGCCATGATCAGTAAACAGCGCATGGTTTTTGGCGATAATGTGGCACCCGGCACAGTTGGCTTTGCCGGTAAACAGCTTAAAGCCGCGTTGTGCCTGCTCATCGATAGCGCTTTTGTCGTGCCCGAAGTACCAGCGATCAAACGCCGAATTGGCGGAGTTCAAACTGCGCTCGTAGCTGGCAATGACCATACCGATGGTTTCCATGCTCGGCCCTTTGCCGAAGATGCGCACAAACTGGTGCTTGTAATCGGCAATAGACTTTATTTTTTCGACAACAACACCGATGGACGGATTACCCATTTCGTTATGTGCCAGCAATGGCCCCCAGACTTGCTGCTCCAGACTATTTTCCCGGCTGTCGTGAAACAGCGTTTTAGCGTAAGCGATGTTGTAAAGCGTCGGGCTGTTGCGTCTTACAGTGCGGCCTTCAATGCCTACCGCGGTAGCCATTTCGTTGTTGGTAAAGCCTTGTTCCGGGATGTGGCACATCGCACAAGAAAAAGTGTTGTTAAGCGACAGCCTGCGATCGTAAAACAGCTGCCTGCCTAAGCTGATTTTGGCTTTACTGCTGGGATTGTCGACCGGCACGGGCACTGCACCCAGACCTAAAGGTGGCTTGCGGTACGTCTTAGTCAGATCGGTTGCATTGCCTTTACGCTCGGCTAAGGCAATCGAATGTGTTTGGTAATTGTCTTGTTCGTAGCCTGATTTGTTATCGCCAGCGGAATATAAGGCCGCGGTCGGCTCACGTTGAGGACTTGCTGTGTCAGCGGGGCTTTTCAATAAGGTTTTAACATCGTTAATCAGCGTGTCCGGGTGCAAAAAATCGACGCTGTAGATATTGCGAATCTGTTTGTTACGGTCAATCAAATAAACCCGCAACTGGTGTGAAAACGTGCCGGTAAAATGGCCTTCGGCATCAAAAACCTTCTGCACATTTTGTTTGTAATTGGCGAGCAGCGGTTGTAAGTCTTGTTCGGATTTAGTGGTAAGAAATTGCCAGTCGACGCCATCGCTTTGAAAGCTTTGGGCATACTGCCGCATGACTTCGGGGGTATCGTGTTCGGGGTTAAAGCTGATCGTCAACATGCGCAGCTTGCCGACTAATTCGGGCTCATTTTTCAGCCGGTTTTTTATTTTGTGTAAAACCGCCGTCGCCAATGGGCAGCCGTTGACATCGCTGCAGCTGGAGTAAATAAAACTGAGCAACACCACTTTATCGCCCAGCAAACTGTGCAACGAAATGGCGTTATTTTGCGTGTTCAGTAGCTTGCCGTCGGCGGCATTACCTAATGCCGGAAGCTGATAAGTGCCGGGTTCCGGGGCGGTAAACTCAAGCGCGCCATAGCCTGGGGCGAGTGTTTTCGATTGGTTTTGCGACGAGGTATCCGCTTGGCTTAATGGGCTGGCACAAACAATCAGCAACATAAGAAATAGGCTTGGCAAATTCATTTTTTTCACGGCGTCTCCAGATTGATCGCTTTCTATTATGATCCCAATTGGGGCTAGCAATCATATTTAAGATCAACTGAAAGACTGTCAATCTATCTGAGTATTGAATCCGCCGTGGCTAGCGTTATCCAGCCACGGCAATTGAATTTCCAGCACTTCTCGGTAGAGAAACAACAACGCCGATTTCGCTTGATTTTGAGTCGAGGCAGCGACTTTGCCTGCAACAGCAAGATGCGTCAGAAAGGCCTCGACATCCTGCGCTCCTAAATCTTTCGGGTGGGTCTTGTCATGAAAGTAAATATAACGTTTAATCCAGTCCACATAACTTTGCTCGGTGCGAATAGCGTAATGCTTCACACGCAACTTATCACGCACTTGATCAAGCAACTTGGGGGATTGAGCCATGTCGTTTTTACCTGAAAATTCAGGGTGTGCTGTATTTTTACACTCAATTAAAACAATGAACTACAGTTACTTTTCAAGAATATACACCTCAAAGGTGCTTTTCACGGCATTTTTTATGGGTGTCTACTTTACGTTAGGCACTTCATTATCTGACTTACTTTAAAAGATTATTTTTCCAACTTTATGGACTATTACTGGTCTTCTCTATAGAATCGTCACGTTTACTTGTAGCCATAAGCAAAAAGCTTATGGCTACATACAAAAATATAAGGAGAAAGCCATGAACAATAAACAATTAACACTAAGATGCTATGCCAAAAAAGAAGGCAATCATTGGGTTGCTGTTTGTATTGATCTATCTTTAGCCGCACAAGCTGATTCATCAAAAGAAGCAATTGAAAAACTTGAATCAATGATGCTTTCTTATATAGATGATGCGTTTAACAAACATAAAGAATATGCAGATCAATTGCTTTCAAGGAAAGCCCCGTTATCACAAAGGTTGTTCTACTATCATGCGTTATTTGTTTACTATTTAAGTAAAATTTGCAAAAAACTCTCTTCAAATAATAACAGTAACAGTAACAGTAACAGTTCTGTATTTTCTGAGCATTTTCCAATTCAAACAATTTAGCGGCTTGTTTTGTTCAGTCATAGAAAGTTCGCCCCTCCAACCTGTACACAAGTAAAAAGAGCTTTAAAAAACATGGGGTTCATTCCAGAAAAACAAAATGGAACTTCACACGAACATTGGACTAAGATTTCAAATGGAAAGCTTTATAAGGTAACTGTTGACTGCCCAAAATCACCTTTTGGAGACATATTAGTCTCATCAATGGCCAATCAAGCAGGGGTTAGCAAAAAATTGTTTCTTTCATATTGTCATGATAAAAAACTAAAAAAAGACCCTCATTATAAGTGAATTAAATTTTAAAAAGCCTCTTAACTGAGGCTTTTTTATGTCTGAAATTTTGAAAAAGCCTAACAAGTCGGTCAAAGGGACGCGCCGCCCGTTGGCGGTTTTGAAATTCTGTTTTTATCAAGGTTCGGGGCTTCGCTTGGCTTCCGCTAGCGGCGCGCCCCTTACCGTAACGTTAGCGTTGTTCTGATCGACGTTAACACTACCGACTTGGAGGTAAAGGCACACATTGAAATTCACGTTGCAATCTCGTTTGGGTTGGAAATCTTCGCTTCTGTTCTTTGTGCAACATCTATCGCAATGGAGGAAATTATGGAAAATTCAATCGCTATGTGCAGTGCAGTAGTGGCATGTGTTTGGTGCGGAATTGCGTTCCTGCGGAGCTCTGGTGAGAAAAAAATTCCAACCCAAACGAGAGATGAGCGTGTTTGTAGATGTGTTGCCTTCCAGGAGTGAGCGCAGGTGGTTCGATTCGACCTCTCCGCACCATTATTGTTTGCGGTGCAGCGTGAAAAACGCTAACCCGTCATTCGAGAGGGACAGGCCAGAAGCGGCCTGCCACTCAATTTTACGTTAGAGGTCAGGCCAATGAAGATTTTTGGTTACAAGGACGATGGAAGCGCGGAAGTAGTTGAGCCGTCCGAGTTGGCGGAAATAACACTTGTGGCGAACCCTGACAAACTAAGAAAAATCGCAAAGTTCATCGAGACCGCAGCAGAAAGAATGGAAAACCAAAAGGGTTGGGAGCACGAGCACCTCAGCGACAAGTTCAAAGAGTTCGCAACCTCGCCTCATTTTGTAGTGTTCAAACCCAATCACAATCAAAGGGGTCAGGTCTTGCAATCACGCACCCGGCCTAACATGGCGCTCAACCGGAGCGCGGTTATAATGCGGCTTTGTTTTTCAGCTTTCCGGGCCGCGCCCGGTTAGCTTTACGTTGGGCATCACAACATCATCACAGGTATCTCGGAAAGCAATTTCATGACGCATGACCTATCCCGCTTCATCAATGCTCAGCAGGACACTTACGCTAGCGCGCTTTCCGAATTGCGGACTGGTTGCAAGCAAGGCCACTGGATGTGGTTCATATTTCCTCAACTACGTGGTCTTGGGCATAGCGAGACATCAAGGTTTTACGGCATTGCAAATATTGCAGAGGCCACCGATTACCTTCAACACCCCATTCTGGGTCATCGTCTAATTGAATGTGCGAACGCAGTATTGCAGTTAGGAAATATTTCTCTTCACCATATTTTTGGCTCCCCAGACAACATGAAGTTCATATCATCGATGACGCTCTTCAGCTTGATCGACAATTCGCCTGATGTGTTTGGCAAAGCACTCGCCAAATTCAACGATGGGAACCCCGACCCAGTTACCATAAGGCTTTCTAAAAAGTTCGAGGAACCAAGCCCATGACCGAATATGAAAAATTGACCCTTGCACTCCAAGCAGTCGTCGCGATCATAGCTTTCGCTTCCTTGGCCTTCTTGTATCGCCAAGTACGAGTAATGGTTGACCAAATCATAGCCACTCAAGAAGCATCACGCGCACAAAATGCAATGGCAATAGTAAATTTCCTACAGAGTCCCGAAGTGAGAGAAGCCCGTCACTGTGTTAGATCTGAACTTTCCAAAAAGCATCACTCGAGTTGGAGTGACGATGAAAGGAGCCAAATCAAAGGGGTCAGGTCTTGTAATCACGCACCCGGCCTAACATGGCGCTCAACCGGAGCGCGGTTATAATGCGGCTTTGTTTTTCAGCTTTCCGGGCCGCGCACGGTTAGCTTTACGTTAGGTACACAGTGAGGTATTGCCAATGCTGAAATCCGTATTCATGTTCGCCACAGGCGTATTCTGCGTCTGGTACGTCCCCGCTGGAAAAGCCGCTGTTTTTGGTGAAGCCGGGTTTATTGTTTCGCTTCTTGCGGGGCTTGTCGTTGCCATCCCAGTTAGCTTGTTTGCTGGCATTGGTGCTCTTATATCAGCATTTCTCATGCGGCCCACTTCCTCTGTCACCATCTGGCAGTCAGTGCCTTCCGGCCTTGTGGCTGGACTTGTCATCCAAGTCATCACAGCCACTCCAACTACATCACCAGGCTTGTTGTACACTATGACTCAGCTACTATCGGGTGTTCCAACTCTGCTACTTATCACGCTGGTAGGGGCATCTGTTGGCATCGTTATGTTCAAACTTGCAAGAAAAAGCTATGTGTAAAGCACCTAACACGGCGCTCAAAGGGACTCTCCGCTCTGCTACGCGCCCCTTAGCTAGGCATTAGGCATTCAATATGGCATTAAACGTAAAGCTACAACTTGCAAACAGCGTAGGTCTCTCGGAGCTACTGATGTTCGAGGGGTTAAGTCACAGTGTACTAGTGCATCCAACGGTTCATGGTGAGCCTTTGATTACAGCTCAAGCATTTTATTACTTGGAGCAGCTAGAATCTGTAGCCGAAATTCGTTTTGAGCACGGAGATGACGTGCTTACGCACCAACAGATGGAATATCTTGTTGATAACTATTTATTCGAGTACAGCAAGCTGAACAGAGATTCAAAAGTATCAACCAAGCTTGTCGAAGGAAAATATTGGGCACCGGATGTCTGCGACATGTACATGCAATATGATCAGCGCAACACTGAGGCACTTGTACTCGACTCTCTAAATGACAAATCTGTACACTGGATTAAGTCATTAGACCCTAATGATGACACCGACTTCAGCGACTGGTGCGTTGTTAAGAACTACAGCGACTCAATATTTCACTCCTATCTCAAATCAATGAGCGACCTTCTGAACAAAAAGGTCTCCGTATTTGTTTCACCAACCGAGGACACCGACGGCTACATAGGAAAGTTGCGTCTACTCAAGCCAGATTACGGGTTAATTGATTACCACCAAGCTCAGAAAATTGATCATTTAACAACCAGAGACATAAAACCTGGCTGCGATTCTGTCAACATCAAATCAGACACCACGGAAACCGCCATTGAATCCATTAATATTCGGCGCATAAAGCTTGAGAAAGAATATAGCCCACTGTTGCTTTCGTATTACTTCTCAGGCCTGAAGGAGCACAATCACCTCTTGGCCTTTGTCGGATTTTACAACGTCCTAGAGTATTACTTTGAAGAAGCACCAGTTCTGCTTGGAAAACCCGCCAAAATCGAGGTCGAGCAAATTAAATGCGTAGTGGAGTTGCTCGCAACCTGCGACGATATAGAGAATTTCATTGCCGCGCAGGAGCCCACACTGACCGCGCAGCTCATGTCAAACATGAAAACCTCTTCTAGTGTGGAAATATCAAAATTCGCTCCAGCCAGCAAGTCCGACAATATAAATGAGATTGGGCGCTGGCTATACGAGATTAGATGCGCAATTGTGCACTCAAAGAAGACCCGGAAAGGCAAAGTTACAGCCATCTTTGAGCCATATTCAAGTCAGTCGCAAAATGTAGCCCCAGCCTTGCCTATCCTAAAGTGGCTAGCAGCGCTTTGCATTGAAAAAGATCACGCATTAAGTGGTACGTAAAATTCAAAAACATGCGTTCACCAAAATGCCTAACTGGTTGTTCAACAGGACGTCAACCCGCTTCGCGGCTTGCCGCCTGTTAACGCGAGCGTTAGACCACTTATGAAACTTATCGCGCAATCAATCGCTATCGGTATGTTCATAACACTTGCCTTGCTTGGTCTCTCCTTTATTGCGTCAACGTTCGGCTTCACTCAGTTTGCTCACGTACTTTATTGGCAAGGTTGGGGCTTACAATTTTTGGTTCCCTGCTTAAATATTGGCACAGTTGAAAAGCCATTTTGCGAAGGCACCCCGCTAGATGCCATAGCGTTTTTTGCAGGCATCCCACTAGGTTTTGTGCTCTACTCGGCGGCAGCATATTTCACCTTATCAGCTCGGGGGCGTAATGCAGTCTAACCCTACGCTCAAGTTCGCTCCCTCCGGTCGCGGGGACGCACCTTCGGCGCGCCCCTTACTTTTACGTTAGATGTACATGAACGTTAGTGAAACATATGCGGTATCTTTTTTGGAATCATGGTTTCAGGAACACCACGATTTTTTCCAAAGTCACAGCGTCGTTTCTGAGTTCAAGGACTCTGGTCATGGATCTGCATATGTGCGGCTAGAGTCGGAGCGGTGTTTGGCTGAGATATGTTCATGGGATCATGCATCTTGTTTGGATATTCAAATATTTGAATTGGGGACTAAGGAAAGTATATTTCCGCACGTTGGTGAGTGCGAAACGAAATTAGAGTTTGAGAGCCAACTCAACAACTTTATCGAATGGTTTAAGTATGAGCATCAAGTCAACACCTAACATGGCGCTCAACCGGAGCGCGGTTATAATACGGCTTTATTTTTCAGCTAACCGGGCCGCGCCCGGTTAGCTCTACGTTGGGCATCATGCCATGTATGAACTAACTATCACTGATAAGATTTGGAATCGTGCATGTCAAGGCGGTGGAGAGTCTCCGCTCCCCGGTGATACCGCGTTGGCTGGATTACTTCTCTTTCATGGCCCAGCCATGAATGTTGGAGTCCTTCACGCAGTTGAGTGCCTATCCCCAGAGCAACTCGTTTCTGCCCAAGCAGGTTACAAGTACTTTGGCTACGGTGGTGTAGCTGACCTAATTGGCTCCGCGGGTGAGGCGATTCGTCACGGCAAAGACATTGAGCCGCTTGAGGCTGCATTTGATAGACGGTATTGGGCGCTAGTCCCAGACGATGGGGTGCTGGTCAAGAGCTTCGAACGGCATCAAAAGCAATATCCTCTAGAATATTCGGTGGTTGTCGGATAACTCAATGTCACGTTTCGCCGAAATAACGCCCAACCCACCGCTCAAGGTGACGCTTCGCCGCTATCACGGCTCGCGCTCCTTAGCTCTACGTTATGCACCCTGAGCTATCCTCACTCGTGCCGAGAGATAAGATGGATACCGACAAGGCTGATGCCATCGTCGCCTTGGGCTATCCGAAAGTCGCGCCTATTCTTCCTGCCCTCGTTGGATGGATGCAAGACATGAACTGGCCAGTCGCTCGTCTACTCCAGCCATTCTTGGCAAACATAGGTGCGCCGCTTGCCCCTCACATTCGAGCAGTGCTAAATTCCAACGACGATATATGGAAGTTTTGGACGCTCCGTTTTATTGTCGCTGAATCCGCCGAGCTTGCCGCTCTTCTTAAACCTGAGCTATATCGCCTCGCTTCGTCCTCGACTGTTGGCGAACAGGCAGAGGAAGTTGATGTGCAAGCTAAAGAAATTTTGAGGAGTCTTAGTTGAAACGGACGCATAATGTAATGGTCAAGTAAATTTGGACAGTCTGTTAAGCCTGTTTCAAAAATAATTGCTCGGATTGGTTGGGTGAAATAGAGCCGATGGCGGAATGGATGCGCTCGGTGTTGTAGAAATGGATGTACTTC
>Ga0208625_100480_pt1 | contig 10506 bp, 3 predicted proteins | sample LakWasMeta8_HOW4_2_FD_183858 | JGI IMG/M metagenome (GOLD analysis project Ga0208625, IMG submission 183858) | Freshwater sediment methanotrophic microbial communities from Lake Washington under simulated oxygen tension - Sediment Metagenome... | ecosystem: Environmental > Aquatic > Freshwater >... | reverse complement strand
CTGGACGCTGGACCGCCAAGCCCTGGTTTCGCACGGATTTTTTTTGCACCAAATCAAACTGGAAGAAGATAGTGTTCGTCTGGCCGAAGACTCCCGGCGCGCCAAAGAAGAGGCCGAAGCGGCGTTACGCGCCAAAAACCAGTTTCTCACCACCGCCAGCCACGACCTACGCCAGCCGGTGCATGCCATGGGTTTCCTGATCGAATCCATTTCCCGACGCAATCGTGAGCCGGCGCTGCAACCGGCCTTGCAAGACCTGAAACAAAGCGTGCAATCGATTACGCAGATGTTCAATTCGCTGCTGGATTTGTCCAGAATCGAGCTGGGCGCACAGCCGGTCAATATGCAAACCGTGGCGCTCGATCCGCTGATGAACGATGTCGCCACCCTGTTTCGGGAAGAGGCCCGCTCTCGGCAAATCGATCTCAGAGTGCGGCTAAGCGGCAGCCAAGCACTAGTCACCGCCGACGCCATGTTGCTGCGCCAGTCCATGATCAACCTGATGCAAAACGCCTTGCGCTATACCCAACGCGGCGGCGTGCTGATGGCAGCCAGACGCCGGGGCGGCGATTGGCAATTTGAGGTATGGGACACCGGCGTCGGCATTGCGGAAGACGATCAGCAACGCATCTATTCGCCATTCTTTCGGCCGGAACATGCTTGGCGTATCGACAATGCCGGCCACGGTCTGGGCCTGGCGGTGGTGGCGCGTTGCGCGGATTTAATGGGCGCCAGTCAGGGTTTGATGTCGCGGGAAGGACGCGGCTCACGCTTCTGGTTGCGATTGCCGGCTGCACAAGCCACCGAGCGGCGGTCGACCGCTCACAATCAGACCGTGTTGCCGGTCGGGCATGGGGAAACCTTGAATGGCCGTTGCCTGATCATCGACGACGAACCGCAAGTGCGTAGCGCCTGGCAAGCTCTGTTGAACTCCTGGGGCGTGGAAGCGGCTTGCGCGGGATCGGCTAGCGAAGCGCTTGCCTTACTTGATGCCGGCTTCGTGCCGAACGCGATCTTTTGCGACCAGCGCCTGCGCTCCGGTGAAAGCGGCTACGAGTTGTTGCAAGCCTTGCTGGAACGCTGCCCGAAAGCTGCCGGGGCGATGATTAGCGGCGAATTCGATTCACCGGCTTTGGCGCAAGCCGAGCAGGAAGGATATTTGGTTTTGCATAAACCGTTGGACCCGGAAGCGCTGCACGATCTGCTTTGCCGACTATTACCTTCCGATCTGCCGGCAAGTAAATGAAACGGTCCTGCTGTAGCCATGCCGGGTGGCTGTGATTGGTTTTCGCAACCCTGTTGGCCTGGGGTACCTGGTACTATGCCCAAATGCTATCCAACTACGATGCCATGCGGCAGACCATCAGCGAATTGGGCACGTTCGGAACGCCTTTGGCGAGCCAAGGCAATTACGGACTTTTCTTGCCGGTGGGTTTGATGCAATGGCTTGCGCTGGCCTGCCAGTGCCGGATGCTCAACAAGAACCCCTGTCTACGCCGGGGTTTCAGGTCTTACAATCAAGCATTCATAGCTAAGCTGACAGGCAGGTATCCATTCAACTGCGGTCACTGACGATCGAAACTCATTCGTCAGCAAGTGGCCGAACTTGTTCTGTGAAAGTTGAAGGAACAAAACCGACCCTTTTAGGTCATCCAGCATGACCAAAAGCAGCCGTTATTGAATGACCGTTTTTTATATGACGGCAAATTTTCTGCGCCCATTGCGGACGGTGGGATTGGACCCTTTCGATCATCTGAAGTAGCCTCTCCTTGGAGTTCTTTCAATAACTGTACGTTGAATGATTACTGCCCGATAACCTTTTAATAAATAATTAGTTATCTTCCGTCGATCAAGGTTTTACTAGTCCACCAGGTGATAACTTGTAGGAGATTGCTAGGTCAAGGTAATGCTCCATATTCACCAAAAATACAATAATCATCACCAATTTTTTCTGATTTAGACGATAGCCAATAAAATGGCCACCGGTTTTTTGCGCTGTATGCAGGTATTTATACGTATGTGTATTAACTTAAAAATATGTTAATTAATATAGCGTAAACCGATTTTTAATAAAGCCTCGTCAAAATAGGGACGTAAAACATGAAAATATTACCCCTGATTTTCACCTCAATTCTGCTAACTGCGCCCTCGGCTTCAAAAGCAACGGCTATTGATATTTCCCTGCTAATCGGGACGTACCCTCTGGGGCCCCATCAATCATTTTTTGTTGATATAACACTCTCTGGACTGCAGTCAGCTGGACCTAGCTTGCTAGGTGGTTGGCAAATGGACATCCAGTACAACCCAAACCTGCTTGTAGCGTCATTTGATGAACCCTCAGGTTTTGGTCAATTTCTTGGCAGCAGACTAGGACCCAAAATTGATCAAGAGGCAATACCTTATCCATACCCCTACGAATCTGCCCCAGGTGTAATGACAATAGGAGAGCTCTCTCTACTACCAGTAGAGAATTATCTCGATCCAGCCGATAACATTTGGAAGCATGGGTTAGACTGCATTCAACGCTCAACGATGTGCGATCCAGACCCATTAATGAACAATCCAGGCGGCTCTCTGCTCGATAGTTTTATCCTTGCGAGGATTGCTTTTTCTGTTGCCCCGGAAGTCGATTTCAAGGCTACTACATCTATAACCGCGAAGAACTTTTTATTTTACGATGGTGAAGGATCTGTTATCCCTCTATCCGGACCAATAAATGAAAATGGTAGTTCCTCCGTAGATGTAACCATACCAGAACCACCTACCACGTTGCTATTAAGCGTTGGAATAATCGCGTTTGGCTTTTCTTTTTGTTCAAGACGCAGGCTTAAAGATCTATCCGAATTGGGTGATAATAAACAAGGAGAACGGCCAAAGTGCAGGTATATGGTTTTTCCTATTGCCGTTCTATTTACCAGCCTCATGCTGCCAGGGGTCGTAAAGGCGCAAGACTACGAAATACTCCTCAAATCGAGCACGCTTCGGCTTTCTCCGGGCCAGATCAACCTAGCCGTGGCGGCAAGGACAGCTGCGGTTACGGCCATTTACGCTATTGTGCAGTTCGACCACAGTCCAGAAGCGCAGGAATTAAAAGGACTCGCCGCGATAGGTATCACCCCGGTATCCTTTCTGTATAACAACGCCTGGATTTGCAGTCTTAAAACATCGTCACTATCCAGCGACACCCTTAAACGTTTTGGAATTGTCGCAACCGCACCCTGGTTGCCGGATTACAAATTGACTGAGACACTTAAACAGGGACAGTCTCCGGCTTGGGCGTTGACTAAACAAGGTGATCTTAAACTGTTGGTTACCTTCTTCAAAGACGTTGAGCCGCAGCAAATGCAGGCACTGCTTACGTCCCTGGCCAAAACTAGCAGTCCCTATGAGGGGAGTGTCAATATATGGGCGATTGAGATCGAACCGTCCCGCGTGACCGACCTCGCTGCAATACCTTTGGTCGAAACTCTCGAAGAAGGTCCGACACCTAAGGCTCCCGTCAACGACGGCAGCCGCAACGTGTTGGGCGTCGATATAGTGCAAGGCGCTGACTTGTCTCATACACCGCCTAGTTATGCCCTATCTGGCTTAGGCGTAAATATCGCTGTCTCCGAGTCTGTAGCCACAGACCATCCGGATTTTCTGAATCATGATGCCGCCGGAAACGTCACCGGCAGTCGCTTTTTGAATTCTGATAGTGGAACAGAGCATGGAACTCATGTGGCCGGAACAATAGGCGGCAACGGATGGGACAGTGACAAAGGCATTAACAGGGGTGTTCCATATCAGTGGCGCGGAATGGCTCCAGAAGCCACTTTGATCTCATCACCATACTTCTCTGGTTATGGTAGTGGTTACGGCTTATATCCAATACATGTCAGCAACCACTCCTACGTTCCTGAGGGGGGGGTAAATGCTACCTCAAATCCTATTTATCGGAGTCATAGCGATACCGATAATGAGATCAATGGCATCAAGGGGCTTTCATATCAGAGGCCGCACATTATGGCTGTGGCTAATCAAGGCTTAACTCCGCAGCATGGTCAAGATTTGGGTTATTATTCAATCTACAACCCGGCCAAGAATGCGATTGGAGTGGGTGCGGTAAACACCAATGACGCCTCACTCGCTTTCTTTAGCAGTTTAGGCCCGACCTTTGACGGTAGAATCAAGCCCGATTTAGTCGCGGGTGGCTGCGACAATCTCATCCCCCCTGTAGTACCATACGATAGCGAGATCACAGTAAACATTGACTATATACGCGTCTATGATCCCGATTCCGCTAATTCCGGTAGCACCTGCTCAAATGTGCCAACGAGTGGAGGTGCCAAGCCTGTACAGTGCTGGGAATTTAATAATGATGGTAATTTCGAAGGTTGGTTTGATCAAGAATCTGTGAGTATTTATAACAAGCGAGTTGTCGGTGGCACCGTTACCTTTGAAGTTAAGCCTTTACAGGACGTTAGTGGAACACACAGTTTTGGATGGGTTAAGGGATTGGCTTTAGCAACGAGTCCCAACCAGTTCATCGAAATTAAATATAGTATTGGACCAGTCCCCGCACCGTTTAGCTCGGTGGTAAACATGAGCTGGACACACAGCAGCAGTCATCAATATTTGGATGGCGCGATAGGCGAAGATATCAGAGTCGACGGCCAATCCCATGTGGTGACTTTTCCAGTGGGGCGTTTCGGCATGGGGTTGAACCAAACAGGCCCTTATGATTTTCCGCCCACTGGTGCTAATGGATGGATCGGAACACTCACAGCTCTGAGACTTGATCCGTTGCTTCCGGGCAAAGGAATAATATCTACCGCTATCAGTGGTGGGGCCTATGTCCCCAATTGCGGAACCTCTATGTCGACTCCAGCAGTGACAGGATCAACAGCCCTGTTGTTGCAACGTTTCCGTGAAGATTATGGGCTTGTTTTAAACGGTAGTGATCCGAATAAACTCCCACCGCTGCCCTCCACCATCAAGGCTGTGTTGGTACAGACAGCCACCGATTTAGTGCATGAAGTGGCCGATCCCAGGGATCCGAGAAATCCCGACACCAGCACTCCGGTTCTGTACTATAAAGGCCCTGACTATGCCACTGGTTACGGCTTGGTCAATGTCCCTATAGCGGACAACTTGATTCAAGGAGACAAATCTCTAGCCAGATCTCTAGATTGCAGCTCCACAGCCCAGCCAATCTGTCAGTCCAACTTGGTTCCGGTAAAAAGGGAAGTTTACGAATTCACGCTTGATACTGGATTTGATGAGTTGAAGACTACCATCGCGTGGGACGATCCCGCTGGCAATGGTTCGGTGCAGGAAACCCTACCTAAATTGGTAAACGATATTGATTTAGTCTTGATCGATCCCAACAGTGTTCCGCACTACGCCTGGCGCCTCACTCCGCCGCCGATTGCATCCTGCCGAGCCAGGGGCTCTTGCGCCGACAAAGATCCTATTCTTCCATCGGACATTAAACCAGCCGAACGTGGCCGCGACCACTTGAACAATGTGGAACAAGTGCAGATAGTCCATCCGATACCGGGCATTTGGCGGGTTCTTGTAGAGGGATACAATTTACAAGACCAGTCCAAAGCGCAAAACTATTCGTTGGCCAATTCGGCACACCACTATGTTTCACCAAACCCAGCTATTCATTCGCTCAGTCCGATATCGATTAAAAAAATCAGCGTTGCCAAAGAAGACCTGAACGCTGATGGCTGCATCGATAGAACTGATCTCGACCTATTTTCAGCGAGCTTGCGTCCACCAGCGACATATAGCGGCGCCTACGATCTGAATGGCGACAAGAAAATAAACGCCGCTGATGCCCGCTATCTAGTTACAAAATTTACCTTCTCACTGGGAAAACCATGCCATTGATGTTTGAACAACTATGTTAGGCAGCTGGTTTGGGCTGTCGTCTCTTTGGCAGCCCAACGTTTCTGTACTAGGATTTTATATACCTTGAGCACAATTACGCTCACAGGTAGATTTAAGGAATGAATTGCGTAGGATTCAACTAATAGCCAATCGGCGAAAACCAAAGGTTTCTATAAAAAGGTTGGCAAAAAACTTTACCACTTCAAAAAGTCCCCTTCATAGATGACCTGTTCTCTTAGGTGAAAAAAGCTGGCTCTTTCCGTCTACACTGTATCTACATTTATTTGAACTACAAAAAAGGCCTGCAACGAAACCGCTACAGACCTTGTATTTATATGAGGCTGGCGATAGGATTCGAACCGGCGACCGGCTGATTAGAATTCAATGATTTTCCCACCAAAATATGATGGCATTACAAATGTCCGCTTTTGAATTGTAGGGCTAAATTAGGCGATGTCACTAAAGCCGACATTCGAACTGTTTAACCGACAAACGTCAATGACCGAAACTGGCCGTTACGTACCTGTCGCCATCAGCTATTGCAACGGTCTGCTTTCTATCATCAACTTAATATAAATAGTTTGAGTATCTTGGATCACTCTTACTTCCCTTTGCAGATAACTCAGCAATTTTTTTTGATCGTACAAGCCAGTTTCAGCCCTGGATTTTTATACTTAATATAAAGCCAATAGCATTTTCTCCGGCGTTATCGGCGCGAAATATCGGAATATAGTTACACGAGACGGAGTAGCTAATCATCTAGCCTCGCCGTTTTGAAACGGGCCGATGCCCCTAAGAGACCGATTACGAAGAAAGCCGTAACAACAAGGGTGAAACGCAGGTTAGTCTTCTGGATGATCAAATCGTCGGTAGCATAAAGCATGATAGTGACGGCGACTGATCCCCAACCGAGAAAACGCAACGCGGCGTCTGTAATGAGTTTACCTAACGCTTCCGATTCGCTCACGGGCGTGTCCATTCGATAAGCCACAAAACCGCACACGAGTGCCGGCAGAATGCCCCAGCGCATGTGTTGTATAAAGCTTTCCAGAAAATCGAAAGATTCTCTGTGGTAGAACGTTAATTCGAGAACAAATGTCGATACCGAGGTACTGACGACAAAGCCCACGATCATCATAGTCATGTAAAACCCATAGGATCGATCGGATTGCTCCCGTTGGTGTCTGAAAGCAAGCGTCCGTGCAATAAAGACGAGCGCTATCGGCAGGACCCACATCGGAATGGCATAGGCGATCCAACGGAGCGTTGTGTAACTAAAGTGCGCTAACGGTTTATCGGGAAACAGGAAGGCATTATGTAGCGACACCGAAATCTCTCGACCCAACATAACCCCGATGGCGGTAGCCGCCGTGAATTGCAGAATATATTTGTAGGTGTGTTTTAGACGAGTCTCGTGGACATTACCGCCGAGCTGCTTCACATTTGCCCAGATTTCGTTCTCGCTTGCGCTCCCGAACACAACCAGAGAAGCGAGTAAGCGACAGAGTAAACCGGTGAGGTGGTCCAGTTCCTTGATTAGGTTTACCGTCTTGGTATAGTGCGGTTCCGCTTTCTTCCAGACGACAACTTTTTCCGACATCGCATTGTAGGAGATACAGATTTCTCCCCATTTTAAAGACGGCTCACTGAATAAACGACGAAAGGACGATTGGTTGGCGTAATTCTGTATCTGGTCAAAAAGCAGACAATTGTGAGCCCACTTATACTCGACCGTGGCGCTGGATTTTTCGAAATCACCAGGGTCGACGCTCGGCACCAATAGACGACTATTGATTTGTGCTTTTAGTCCATCGTCGACCGCCGATAATCTCGATGTAATTAAAGCGTTATAGACTTCTACCGCCTTGGTCGGAATTGCGAAAGCGTCATGGATGCTGTCCCTCAAAACAAGCAAGGGATTAAATTTGCTTTCCCAAGCAATAAAAAATAAAAACAGCCCGACGGCAATCAAAGGCATGATCGTGCTTCCGTCCAAGCTATTGAGAAGATTCACCAATTCCCCGGCTTGAAGGTTTTTCACAATGAGCGTCACCAGCGGTGCCAAGGGCAGCCACAGCCAGGTAAGTAACCCGTAAAGTACGGCCATAAGCGTGCAGTACGATGCGATGCCTATCCAGTAGATACTTCTGCGAACAAAGTATTCCGGTAGTGTTGGTTCATTGCCCAGCTGAATGCGGCGTTTTTGGAAGGACCGATAGGCGAGGAAGAATACTGCCCCGGTGCCAAGAATCTGCACCACTAAGTTAATCAAGAATTCGACAGTCATCGTGCAACGGCTCCTAGGTATTTTTCACAAAATTTTGAGTTTAATTAAGCAACTCCCGTCTGACTATAAACGCACTTATTTAGCAATTCCGGTCGTTTTTTACACCAGTTTTGCATGGCTTGGCTTGCGTGATGTGGCCGGGTGCGCTTTGCGGGGAGCAAGTGGTTGTATTTTAGCCCGGTATAATACGGCAAGATCCAGGCTTTAAGATGGGTCGAAGCGGGTGGACAGACTCCGTTCGATTACGCGCTCAATCATACCATCTCAGTGAGAGGAATAAGAAGGAAGAACACCTATCCAATCCTTTGACATATTGTCTAATATCATCGTTTTCTGGAGCTGATTAGCCATTCACAGCTGGTAAGACTGTTAGTCATCGCTCATCACGGTCTTATTCTGTATCAAATGGCTAACCGTTGGACAACCAAATTGAGCATCCAACATTGCCAAGTCGCTGAAAAATTCGGAGAGGTAATTTCTAGCGAGTGACTCTGAAATCGGGGTTATTCAAATCGCTTGAAGGGTGTAAGATTTTCATTTTCAGTTATATTTTCAATTAGCAGAAATGACCGTTATTATTTCTTGAAAAGATTCGCTTATTGTTTACCCAACAATTAATCGACACCCATCAACGCTAACTCAACTCAATTACAATCATGAATAGATTACTTATGCAGTTTGGGCTTTTGCTAATGATGGCGTTGATATTAAATGCTTGCAGCAGTACATCGTCTTCGGTTAATCATGAAAGAACCGCAGCATATCGAAACACTGATCAGTCAAGCACAATCTCAACGCAAAAAGGCTATCCGCCTGCGACTTACTCCGGGGTATTTCAAAAACCTGGCGAGCTTGAACCGTCAGTGGCATTTTGGCGTAAAACTTATGCTGTCTGGCATCGCTCGGAAGTGGCATTTCACGATAACCGCTACATGGATGTGATTTACGAAGTGATGGTATTACCTGGCTTCGTTGCTGAAGGTTTGACTACTGAACAAAAAGAAAGAGTCAGTCAACGCCGCGATTTTTGGAAAGCTCAATTAGTAGGACTGGAGAATAAATTGCGCGATAACGCACAATTAAATGCTAGCGACCGGCAATTGATCGCCAAACTGCAAAGTAGCGGCCATCAGCTTAATAAATTATTGAATGGCGCTTCCGAGCGGGTGCGATCCCAACGAGGTACTCGTGAACGCTTTAAACGCGGTCTTGAGATTAGCGGACGCTACGATTCGCAATTTCGAAAAATCTTCCGCAATGCCGGTTTGCCGGAAGAACTGGCTCTGCTTCCTCATGTCGAATCCTCGTTTCAACCGGCCGCCAAATCCTCCGCTGGTGCAGTTGGGATGTGGCAATTTACTAAATCTGCGGCAAAAACCTTCATGCCTGGCAACGGCAGAATTGATCAACGTCTTGATCCTTTTGCTTCTGCCTATGGTGCTGCGCGCTATCTCAGTTATGCCTATGGCAAGCTGGGCGACTGGCCGGCAGCAATCACTTCGTATAATCACGGCATTGGTGGAATGAAACGGGCACAAAGCCAGGCAGGTCGAAATTTTTCCACTATCGTTGCGACTTACGACGGCCCGGCGTTCGGTTTTGCTTCTCGTAATTATTATTCCCAGTTTTTGGCAGCGCGCGAGATTGCCAGCAATCCGGCGCAATATTTCCCGGAAGGTGTTCAATATGAATCGCCGTTGGGGGCCGGGCAATATCTGGCCGTGGAATAAATATTTTGAAGGCGCATTGCTGATGTGCTTTTAAATGGCCCACACTGGTAGTAAACGGGTCATTCAGTCCTAAGTTGTATCTGCTGTACGTTTTTACTTTGGCCTAAAAAATACGCATAAAAAAGCCCACATAAAGTGGGCTTCGTCCGGTATTTTTTATTTTTTGATATGGACGCCTACCATTAAAAATGGCAGTTCAATTACTTGCGTTTATTATTGTTGTTTTACCGCGTTACCGGTCGCCTTCCTCCCCCGTTTAAAGATGCCGATTCTTGCGAGTCGTATCAGCCTTGCTCAAGGTGGGGCAATTCTATTAGCTAAAAAAGCTATTGTCCAGTAAAAGTGCGACAAATTGTCGCACTATAATCGTTACTATAAATTCGTGCCCCAGTTAACAAACATCCTTTTGCTGATTTTCACCCCATGCTATTGATGAAGTAACTCATTAAGGAACTTGTTTCGTGTTTTCTGCTTCTTGGGATAAATGTTTACTAATAACAGCAGGTAAGCTCTTGGGCGTATTAATACGCAATTGTTTGTTAACATTCATTCTGCCAAACACAACGACAATATCTTTAATTGACACGCCAAATTCTTCTGCCAGAAATT
>Ga0208625_100478_pt1 | contig 10543 bp, 6 predicted proteins | sample LakWasMeta8_HOW4_2_FD_183858 | JGI IMG/M metagenome (GOLD analysis project Ga0208625, IMG submission 183858) | Freshwater sediment methanotrophic microbial communities from Lake Washington under simulated oxygen tension - Sediment Metagenome... | ecosystem: Environmental > Aquatic > Freshwater >... | reverse complement strand
GAATAAATTCGTTGCATTGGGCAGGGGTTAGTGATTAGACTAAACTACACAGTTTAGTTAGGCAACAAAAATTTATGTCCCTCACCTTATCCAAAAAAACCGTATGGACCGTCCTGATTCTGCTGGCCGCAATCGCCGCAAGCATCCTGTATTGGCTGAAGGCGATCCATCCTTTCGAGACTACCGACAACGCCTATCTGAAGGCACACACCAGTTTGATCAGCCCCAAGGAATCAGGCTATGTGAAAGAAGTACTATTCGAAGATAATCAACAGGTAATGCCGGGCGACTTGCTGGTGGTGATAGACGATCACGATTTCCAGGCCCGAGTGGCTCAAGCCGAAGCGCAATTACTGTCGGAGACCGCGCACATTCAGACCCTGGAAACCGACAAACTCACGCAAGGCGCCAAGATTCGTCAGGAGGCGGCCAACATCGCCGTCTCCGAAGCCGATCTGGAAAAGGCCGCGAAGGACTTGAAGCGCTTCGACAACCTGGCCGCGGAGGGTGCAGTTTCGGCGCAAACCCGAGATACTGCCGTATCTGCGCATAAACAGGCCAACGCCCAGCGCGAGAGAGTGCGTTCCGCCCGGCAGGAGGCGGAAAGCCATTTGGCGGCTTTGGATGCCCAGATTGAAGAAACACGAGCCCGAATTAAAGCTGCCGAGGCCAACCTGGAACTGGCACGCATCAATTTGGCGAACACGCGCATCACCGCACCCATAGCGGGCATTATCGGCAACCGCAGCGTGCAGGTCGGACAACTGGTCAAACCCGGCAGTCCGCTCGGTTATCTGATTCCGAGTGACGGGCTCTTCGTAGAGGCTAACTTCAAGGAAACCCAGATCGGAAGGATACAGCCGGGGCAGCCGGTAGAAATTAAAATCGACGCCTACCCCGATCAGGTTTTTCAAGGCGTAGTCGATAGCTTCGCGCCAGCCTCCGGCTCCGAATTCAGTCTACTGCCGCCCGAAAACGCGACCGGCAACTTCACCAAGATCGTGCGGCGGGTATCCGTAAAGATCGCTTTCCAGCCCGGCAGTGATTTAAGCCGGTTGAGCCCGGGCCTTTCCACGGAGATCAAGGTTAAGGTGCTGTAAGCCGATATGACAACGACGACAGAGCCAACAGTTCTAGACAATAACGTCGTAGCTCCGGAGCAGCACTCGGTCAGCACCGAGCAATGGATAGGCTTTTTCGCGATGGTGTTCGGCATTTTCATGGCGATTCTGGACATCCAGATCGTCGCCAGTTCGCTGGAGCAGATTCAGGCGGGGCTGTCGGCGACAGCGGAGGAAATCACCTGGGTTCAGACGGCCTATCTGGTCGCTGAGGTGGTGATCATTCCGCTGTCGGGCTGGCTGGCTCGCGCCTTTTCCACTCGCATCCTTTTCGTCCTGTCCTGCGGCGGCTTTACCTTGATGAGCTTGTTTTGTGTGTTCGCTTGGAATCTGCAGTCAATGGTCGTTTTCCGCGCCTTTCAGGGTTTGTTCGGTGGCGCGATGATACCGACCGTGTTCGCGGTGATCTACACCTTGTTCCCTCGCCGTTTACAGCCTGCCATGGTGATCGTGGTCGGCATGGTGGTAATGATAGCCCCTACCGCCGGACCGGTATTGGGCGGTTATCTGACCGAAGTCCTGTCCTGGAAGGCGCTGTTTCTGGTCAACCTGTTCCCGGGCGTGCTGGTGTGTCTGGCGACTTGGCGCTTCGTGCGGGTCGATGAACCGGACTGGCGTTTGCTCGACAAGATCGATTTTCGCGGCATCGTTTACATCGTGATTTTTCTCGGCAGTCTGCAATTCGTGCTGGAAGAGGGGGTTCGCGAGCAATGGTTCGAGAGCCGGGAGATCGTTTTTTTCAGCCTGATCGCGGCGCTATCCGGCATTGCACTGATCCATCGCGAACTGACCATAGAGCACCCGATCGTCGATCTGAGAGCATTCCACAATCGCAATTTTGCGGTCGGCTGCACCTTCAGTTTCATCCTCGGCATCGGGATGTTCACGCTGATGTTTCTGATGCCGGTCTATCTGGCTAGCGTCAAAGGCTTGAACAGCTTGCAGATCGGCCAGTACATCATGGTCACCGGCCTGTTTCAGTTATTGTCCGCATTCGTTGCCGGACCTTTGGCAAAACGGATCGATTCCCGGTTGATGCTGGCATTGGGCTTGTCCGGCTTTGCGCTGGGCTGCTGGATGAACGGCAATCTCACGCAAGAGTCCGGCTACTGGGAATTTTTCTGGCCGCAGGCGATTCGGGGCTTTTCGTTGATGTATTGTTTCCTGCCGATCAACTCCCTGGCGCTAGGCACCTTGCCGCCCGAGGAAGTGAAAAATGCCAGCGGGCTTTATAACCTGACGCGCAACCTGGGCGGTGCGATTGGTCTGGCCTTGGCGAATACCTTAATGATACATCTCAACAAACTGCATTATGCGGTATTGCGCGAGCATGTGACGCCCGGTTCCCCGCAGGCACAAGCGCTATTCGGTGGTTTACAGGAGCGTTTGTCCAGTGCCGGATTGCCGGATGCGGATTCGGCGGCCTTGAAACAGCTTTACGGTCTGGTAATGCGTGAAGCCGAAGTGATGACATTGAATACCATGTTCCATATCCTGGCGCTGATATTTGTGCTGTCCCTGCTGTTGATGCCCTGGGTTCGAAAAGTATCGGCGGATTCGAGCGAAGCCGGCGGCGGCCACTAACGGTATGCACGCCATCCTCACGAAGGGCTCAAAGAAAATCATCCTGTTAATCAATGCCTTGAAACGTCATACTCTCGGCAGCTGCTTGATGCGCCGACTAAAGCTTCTGCTTCCGGCGCTTTAGCGCCGGCGCCCCTGCGGTCGTTCGCGTCCTTCGTGGCTATTGCTTCTGGCGTCGTTAACCGACGAGCGCCTTATCGGGCTTCGATACTCACCTTGTCCGGCTGTAAGATCAGCGCATATTGCCCCTGCAGCAAGGCCTGCAACTCTTTACCCACCATTTTCCTGCGCCAGCCATGCAATAAAAGACATTCGGGTTCTTCATCCAGCAACATTTCCAGATCTTTTCGGGTGGCGACGCTCACCGGATTGATCGAATTTTCATCTGCCCTGATTCTGACAACGGCCGACAATATATCGAGTACGGCCTCCTGCTGCTGGGTTTTTTTGCCCGGCCTGCCTTTTTCGTGCAGCGGCACCGGCGCCCGTTGTTTGGCGGCCGTAATCAGTTGGCATAATTCCTTACCGTAACGGCTGACGGCGCGTTCATTGATGCCGCGCACGTTGGCCAGTTCAGCTTGCGTTTCCGGCTGCAGCTTGGCCAGATCAAACAGCATTTCATCACGCAACAACCAGTTTCTCGGCCGATTTTCCGCCTGTGCCATTTTTTCCCGCCATTCCGCCAGGGTCTGAACGATAGACAACTGCTTGCCTGTCAGTTTGTTTTTGCCTTTTATCTTCAGCCAGGCTTTTTCGGGCGCGACCTTATAAAAATCGGGATCGGCCAGTTCGGCAAAATCATCGTTGAGCCAGTCGGTTCGGCCAAGCTCGGCCAATTTCCGGGTAATCATTTCATAAACCTTGCACAAATAGATCACATCATCGGCCGCGTACTGGATTTCGGCCTCGCTGAGCGGGCGCTTGCTCCAGTCAGCCCGGGTGTGGGCCTTGCTCAAATTGACATTCAACAGACTGGAAACCAGCATGGCGTAGCCCGGGTTTTCCTGAAAGCCCAGCAAGGGAGCGGCTATTTGGGTATCAAAAACCGGCTGCGGTATTTTTCCGGTCAATTGATAAAAAATTTCCAGATCCTGCCGGCAGGAGTGAAATACTTTCGTAATATCCGGATTCTCTAAGGCTTCAAAAAGCGCATCCATCGATGGCACGGCCAAGGGATCGACACAGGCCACCCATTCCGGAGTCGCAATTTGCAGCAGGCAAAACTTGGGATAATAGGTTTTTTCGCGCAGAAACTCGGTGTCGAGCGCCAGCCAGCTTTCCTTTTTGATCTGTACGCACAGCTGATCCAGCTGTTCCTGAGTATTTATGTACTGAATAGTTGTCATGAGCTTATGAAGTAGCCGTCATTTAAAAAGAGATCAGCCTTGTCTTGCAAGGCACTTGATTGTGTTGTCATTTCAGAGCGGGCGATAATTCTTAAGCGTGGGCGACGGCCACAAGCTCAAGACTCTGCGCACCACACGGAATGACAAAGCTGTTGAATCCGGAAAAATCATTTTATGTACCAACGAGGCACAGAGTTCACAGAGCATCGAAATATTAGATTTCTGCCACTCACGCGCGCGATGGATGAAGGGGTAATCTGTTCCTCAATGATTGTTTCTCTGTGTACTTCGTGTCTCTGCGGTGAAACGAGGTTTTTGGGTTGAATGGTTAAAACAATTAAAATAGCAGGCGACTAACCCGTAGCCAGCGGCAGCGCAATACGTGCGCCATGTCAGAAACGTATTCAAATCATCCCGGTGTCTCGGGCTAGGTAGCGACGCCCTCTTGACCGGACTGTGGATTGCGCTGACGCAGCCGGCGAAAGTTATTATTGCTGCGCTTCTTATTTGGGTTCGCCTTGAGTCGTTTGATATGCAGCTTTTGCTGATTGATTTCTACCGATTTCAGATGCGCAAAAATATCCGGCGGCATACCGTCGGGCAATTCCAGTATCGTATAAAGCCCATGGATACTCACATTATTGATATTGTTTTTATCGACACCCGATTCATCGACCAGCAGTTTTACCAGCGCCTCCAGTGTGACTTGGTGTTTGCGCCCGACTTCCAGGCGATAGCGCACCATTTTAATGTCGAGCGGATTGCTTTGAGGCGGTGGCGGTGCTGTTTTTTGCTCTTCCCGGACCGCCTGGGATTTACGATTTCCCGCCTGATTGAGGTAAAGCAGCGCGGCAGCGCATTCCAAGACATCGGCGCCGAGTTCAGCCGCCAGCTCGTTGATCTGTGCGCGCTGGTTATCCAGATTTTCATTCTGCAATACCTGCTGCAATCTGTTTTTCAACGGCTCGGCCCTATTGCTTCGGGGCGCGGTGATATTATTGCTGTCATTCATCCTGTTATTAATCTTAACTATTGACGGCCGTACAGATCAAAGCCTGTCCTGGTAAATTTCCACAAAGGCCTCGTCACGCAAGCGACGTATCCAGAGCTCAGTTTCTTCTTCTATTTTTCGCTTGCGGATCGCATCCCTGACCTGGTTCTTTTTGAATTCATCGCTATTGTCTTTGCTTTCGCGCTCAAGCACCTGGATCAGGTGCCAACCAAACTGGGTTTGCACCGGTTCGCTGACCTCATTGATCGCCAGTTTTTCCATGGCTTCTTCAAAGGGCTTAACCAGATCTCCAGGGCTGACCCAGTCAAGGCTCCCGCCTTTTAAGGCCGAGCCTTTATCATCGGAGTGGGTGCGCGCCAGCGCGGCAAAGTCCTCACCGTTGGCCAAGCGCTCTTTTAAATCCAGCAGACGCCTTTTCGCTTCGGCATCGTCAATCAATTCATTGGTTTTAATTAAAATATGCCGGACTTTGGTTTTGGTAATCGTGTGCTGCTGGTCGGCGCCCTTTTGTTCCAGCAATTTAATAATATGAAACCCGCTGGGGCTGCGGATAGGATCGGAGACATCGCCCTGGCGCATCTTACCGACCTGATCGGTGAACAGGGTCGGTATTTCGCCTAAGGCGCGCCAGCCCAGATCACCGCCCTTGAGTGCCGTATCACTATCTGAAACACTCATCGCAGTTTGGCCAAAATCCTGGCCCTGACGCAATTTCTCGACAATCTCATCGGCTTTTTTCTGGGCCTTTTGTATCTCCGACGACGACGCCGCTTCTTGCACGGCAATCAGTATATGCCCTAAACGGTACTGGTTGCTCTCTGTGCCGATTTTGTCCTGGGTTTCCAGATAGTGCTCGACTTCCCTGTCGGTCACTTTAATGCGTCCGCCTATCTCCCGCCCACGCAATTGGTTAATGATGATTTCATTGCGTATATTGTCCAAGAAGCTTTGATAGCTCATGCCTTGTCTTTCCAGTTCGGCCTTGAATTGCGGGATACTCATATTATTCCTTCTGGCGATGTCGGTCGCAGAACTGTTCAGCATTTCCTCGGTCACGCTAATCCCGGCTTTTTCCGCCATTTGCCGCTGCAGTTTATCGACTATCATTTTTTCCAGGACCTGTTTGCGCAGTACAAAGGCAGGCGGCAATTGGGCATTGCTGGCTTGCATTCTCTGCACGATCTCCGCCACTTCGCGCTGCAGTTCGCGGTCGAGAATAACGTCATCCTCCACAATCGCAACGATTTTATCCAGCGTTTCGGCGCGTACGGACAGTGTGTGGAAAAACAAACTGCAAAACAGGGCGGAGACAAGCAATCTTTTCATGTTTTTTGAGGCGTTAATCTTGAGGTTTACGATAACCATAAATATTCTGTTCAAAGAATTCGTCGAGTTTTTCACCGATGCCGGTCAGGCCTTTGAGCTCAACCTGGAAGAATACACCGGTCTGACTGTCGCCTTGGACTTCGGTGGTGAAGGGATCGATAGTATTAGTGTTGACTCTATTAACCCAGCGCCGGCCGATGATACGAAAACGCCAGCAACAGCTTTCCTTTTCCAGGCCGAAAAAGCTTTCCTGGGTCGAGTTAAGGAGCAGCGAGTACTGCCAGCGCCCGACCGCATACCAGTTGTCGTAAACCGGCCAGCGCGCCGAGACGTCGGTCTGGATAATGTCGCGCGATCTTGCCGCATCATCATAAAAGGTATTTTTCCGGTAACGATAGCCGATATTGAAAATTTGATCGGGCTGATTCACAAAATGCAGCGCGCCCTCATATCTGACGACATCGTTCTCGATCGGATCCCATTGCACCCCTGTTTGCAGCGATATATGATCGGTCAATGCAGCGCTCAGCTCGGTCACCAGATTCGACATGTTATGGCGCCCCACCTGTTTTCCCTCTATAAACGCTGTTTCATTACATAATGTCGAGTAGTAATCCCCGCACAAGGTCACTTCCCTATCTGCAAAATAGAAGATTTCGCCGATATCGAGTTTCAGTCTGTCCCTGCCTGTCTTAGGATCAATCAAGCGCGAGGTCACGGCGGTGGTGATTTGATTGGCATCCTGTACCCTGTCCACGCCGCTGAAGCGGTTTTCTCGAAACAGGCTGCTGTAATTGAAATCATACAGCGAGGTGTCATACAGCGGGATATCGTTTTGACCCGTCTTCGGGATATAGAGATAAAACAGCCGCGGTTCTATGGTATGCGTAAATGCGCTTCCGGCCAAATCCAGGTCTTTTTCAAAAAACAAGCCGGTGTCGACGGATGCAATCGGCAGGGTCCTTGAAATAGAGTCTGAACCTCCCGGACGGGTGGCACGTGAATTTAACAGGACGGCATCCTGGTCATTAAAGAAATACTGGGTGTGCTGCAGGGATATCTTGGGCTTTACATAAGCGCCCGCCGTTTCCAGAGGCGCACTGACGTAGGGCTTGATATTCAACCGCTGAGCGTTGATTAAGTTCACACCAGACTGACCCTGGAAGTCAAAATCATCATGCTGGAAATACACGTACTCATTTTCCATGGCCGTTAGCAGCGGCATGCGGTCAATGACGTCAAAGGTATGGTTCAAATTCAAGTTGGCTTGAGGAAGCCGGCGATAAGGCTCATCTTGCGCCTGTATCGCTCTGTCAATGGACTGGTAATTTTCCGCCCGGGTGACGAATGAAACCCCTTCAGTTCTGTAGTTAACATCGGCCGTGCTTCTGAGGAAACTGTAACGATTCAAATTCAGGGCATTACCCAAATCGTTGAAATATTCTTTATCAGACACATAATTCAAGTCCAGATTGGAGTTGAGGTTGGGGGTAAATGCTGTGGAGTGTTTCAAACTGCCCTGATAGCGCGGTTCGTCGAGCACGTCATCATTCGGCAAGACCTCGGCGGCAAGCGTGCCGGTGTTTTGTTCCGTCAAATAACGGAAATTACCGCCCAGCAGTATGCCTCTCTTGGTCAGATAGCGCGGTTTGAAAGTGGCGTCATAGTTGGGTGCGATATTCCAGTAATAGGGGACCGAGAAATCAAAGCCGGACCGCTGCGTATTGCCCCAAGAAGGTGCCAGGAATCCCGAGAGTCTTCTGCTATCCATCGGAAATGAAAGATATGGCGAATAAAATACGGGCACCCCTTTGAATTCAAGCCAGGTGTTTTTGGCTGCGCCTTGGCCAGTGATATTATTCAATTTCAGTTCGGAGGCATGAATGACCCAATCCTGATTGCCGGGACGGCAACTGGTATAGGCGACATCCTTATAACGCGATAAATCTTTACTGTCCCGATACACCACCTGGGCTCGCCCTCTGAGCGGTGTACTCGGAGTAATAAACAGTGCATCCCGTATCCGGGCCTGATCGGACTGTAATCTGAGCGCAGCCGTATTGCTATACAAGGCCAGAGAATCATCGCTGTAATGGACATTACCCTGCAGATCCAGGGTTTCAGAGACCGTGTCGTAACTGGCCTTATCAGACTGGACATGCTGATCGGCGCGCCTCATCTCCACATTGCCGAAATAACTGCTGATTTCGGCATCATACAATTCCGAATAATCCGAATGGATATCCAGCGGTGAAGTTTCCCTTAAATCTTTTTTCGAGACAAAGCCCTCTGGCGCACCCATATGAATGGTGCAGTTCTGCCAGGGATCATAGGGCAGCAGCGAATGTAAGTTTTCGAAGGTTCGTTCCTGCTCTAGATCAAACGCCGGCTCCAGCAAGCCGGATTTAAGCTCATCGCTGGCTACAATCCGCGCCTGACCCTTTGGATCGGCGCCTTTCAGATTACAGTCCCAGGATTGGTCTTCGCTGCTGGCATCGCACTGCCAGCCGGGCGGTTGTTGCTTGTCGGCGACGGTTTCCGATTTCGATGGCGCCAGCTCAACCGGTGCGGGCTCTCCAGCTTCATGTATCACCGGCTGGGTCACATAGATCGGGCGCTCTTTGTCCGGCTTGGCTGCTTGCGCCGGTTTCGGCTGCACTTCCTGAGTGCTCTCCTCCGCCGCGGGCGTAATCGGCTCCTCCACCTGAACGGGTTCCGCTGCCGCCGATTCTGTAACAGGCGCTGCCTCGGTAATAACCGGCTCGGGTTGAGCGGATGCCGGAGGCTGGTCGGCTTTGGCTTCTGCCTTAGCTGGCGCGGGCTCTGTAACAGGCTTGGCTTCAGTAACAACCGGCTCCGCTGTTTTAACCGGCTCGGATTGGGCGGCTTCCTGGGGCTGATCGGCCTTAGCTTTAGCTTCGGCTTTTGAATCACCCACACACACCCATTCCTTACCGTCATCGCTTTGCTGGCAATTCCATGCAGCTTCATCCGCTAAGCCGACAGTACTATAAAGTGTAGGTAGAAAAACCAGAAATAAGCGAGGACGCATAGGGGATATAAGTTAGTAGCCTAATGGATCATAAATCGAATAAAATGCCGGACATGCATTTTACCCCAAATTTATGCCAGCATTATAACTAAACTCGCCTATTCAACATGATCCCTGAAGACTTAAGAACAATCGCCATGCGCGACTGGCTAGAAAATGACCTGTTGCTGGATATTCTTCATTGCGAACCCGCCTCCAGCGATGCAAGCTTCCGGCGTTACTTCAGAATCAAGGCGCCCCAGGGCCAATTTATCGTCATGGACGCCCCGCCTGAAAAGGAAAACGTTGAGCCCTTCATCCGAATCGCAGGCCTAATGCGCCAATCCCAAATTCACGTCCCCGCCATCTTTGAGCAAAACCTGGCAGACGGCTTTTTACTGCTTGAAGATTTCGGCTCACACTGTCTTCTGGACCGACTGGATGGCCAAAGCGTTGAAGCCTTATATCAAAGCGCCTGCGACAGCCTGTTCAAGTTGCAAACCCTAACCCCTGTCCAAGACAGTGGGCTGGCCAGCTATAATGAAGCCCTGCTGCAACGAGAACTCGGCCTGTTTGATGACTGGTTTTTAAGCCAGCTGCTCGATATTGAACTGCCAAAACCTGTCTTGGCCAACGTCCACAAACTGCTGATCGCCTCCGCGCTGGAACAGCCTGTCACCTGCGTGCATCGGGATTACCATTCCCGCAACCTGATGATTTTGAGCAATAACGGCCCCGGCATCATCGATTTTCAGGATGCCGTCATCGGCCCGATTACTTATGACCTGGTCTCGCTGCTGCGCGATTGCTATATTGCCTGGCCCGAACAACAGGTCGAGTCCTGGCTGAACCGCTATTATCAGCGTCTTCTGCAAGCGGGCCTGATTGACTGCGAGTTGAGCCAGTTTAAACGCTGGTTTGATTTGATGGGCATGCAGCGCCACCTGAAAGCCATCGGTATTTTTTCCCGCCTGCACCTTCGAGATGGCAAGTCCAACTATCTGAAAGACATACCGCGCACACTGAACTATGTCATCGGCGTTTGCGCCGCTTATCCGGAACTCAGTGACTTTGGCAGACTGCTTGCCGAACTCGACTTCACCCTACCCGCGGTAGCCGCATG
>Ga0208625_100477_pt1 | contig 10543 bp, 7 predicted proteins | sample LakWasMeta8_HOW4_2_FD_183858 | JGI IMG/M metagenome (GOLD analysis project Ga0208625, IMG submission 183858) | Freshwater sediment methanotrophic microbial communities from Lake Washington under simulated oxygen tension - Sediment Metagenome... | ecosystem: Environmental > Aquatic > Freshwater >... | reverse complement strand
CTTTCAAGCGTTCTTTAGTCAGCTTTACATTTTCCAGCGGCTTTAATGTACCTTGAAACTTGGCCGCCGCTGGTGCCTCGGCGGTCAGGTAAAGATCTGAGCCATCGTTTTGTACCAAAATTTTTAAGTAGTCTGTTAGTTCCATAAATATCCTATAAAGATGATAAAAGCGCGGACTGTAAGTCTAGTCAACACTGAGGGAAGTTGAAGTCAGCAAGGCAACAACGCGTATAATGCGCGATTTTTCTAATAGCAAAAGCGCGTTATGAGTGAGCAAAAAAAGGCGGTGGCATTGATTTCCGGTGGACTGGATTCCATGCTGGCGGCTAAAACCGTGATGGACCAAGGCGTCCATGTCGAAGGTATCAATTTTTTCACCGGTTTTTGTGTCGAAGGCCATACCCATGCCATCAGAGGACAAAATAAAGCCAAGCCCAAGCGTAATAACGCCTTATGGGTAGCAGAACAACTCGGTATCAAATTACATATTGTCGATGTGATTGAAGAGTACAAAAAGGTGCTGATCAACCCCAAGCACGGTTATGGCACGAACATGAATCCCTGCCTGGATTGCAAAATATTCATGGTCAACAAAGCCAAACAGTGGATCAGCGAAAACGGTTTTGACTTTATTATTACCGGTGAAGTCATCGGCCAGCGCCCCATGTCGCAACGCAGAGCCACTATGCCGATTATCGCCAAGCAATCGGGAGCGGATGACCTACTGTTGCGGCCGTTATGCGCCAAAAATTTGCCGGAAACCCTGCCTGAACGCGAAGGCTGGATCAACCGGGAAAAGTTGCACGACATTACCGGCCGCTCCCGTAAACCGCAATTTGCCATGGCAGCAGCAATGGGCTTCACAGACTTTGCCCAACCGGCAGGCGGTTGCTGTTTTCTGACCGACGCCAGTTATTCAGCAAAGCTGGTCGATTTGTGGAAATCTCATGACGGGCGTAAAGATTATGAGCTGGACGACATCATGCTGCTTAAAGTCGGCCGACATATTCGCCCCAAGCAGCATTTCAAGCTGATTGTTGCTAGAGAAGAAGGCGAAGGCCGATTTTTGGAAGGTTATAAAAAAGAGTTTATTAGCCTGCGCGCTTCCAGCCATACTGGACCGTTGACATTAATCGACGGCACCGTTGATGCCGAAGATATTTATACTGCCGCGCGCATTGCCGCCCGCTACGGCCATGGTAAAGATGCCGAACAGGTTGACATAGTCGTCATGCAGCCTGACGGCATGGAAAGGGTAATTCAGGTTAAACCATTTGCTGCCGATGAAATTCCTCAGGAATGGTTTATATGATCAAAGAAATATTAAATGCCCGGCGTTTGCTGTGTCCGTTGCCAGTTATTCGTACTCAAGATAAGGTCAAACTGCTAACAGCAGGCGATCAGTTAGAAGTGGTCTGTACCGATCCGGGTGTGATGCAGGATATTCCCGCCTGGTGCCGCATCAATGGCCACACCGTACTGGAAACGCGATCGGACGACGGTGAATACACCATCGTTTTACAAGTAGGTGCTTAATGTCCGAAGCCACTGATACCGTAAAAATGGATAAACTCAAAGCCAAGGCCAGCTATGTCGGTGCCGCGGTCAATGTCACACAAACATTAATCAAAATCGGTTTTGGCATTCTCGGGCAATCAGCGGCTTTGATTGCCGACGGCATCCATTCACTATCGGATTTACTCAGTGATTTACTGGTGATTATTGCCGTCAGACTGGGTAGCCGTGAAGCGGATCACGACCATCCCTACGGCCATCGGCGTTTTGAAACCATTGCCACAGTGATTTTAGGTATCAGTTTAATCGGTATCGGCGGCGGTATTGCTTGGTCGGTGATGGAACGCATGGGCAATCCCGAGCATTTACCGGTGCCTAACGAAATTTCTTTAGCCGTGGCCGCCGTGTCCATTTTGATCAACGAATGGCTGTATCACTACACCAAGCGTATCGCTAAAACCACTCGTTCCAAATTATTGATGGCCAATGCCTGGCATCAACGTAGCGATGCACTGACCTCCGTGGTTGTGCTATTCGGCATCGGTGCGGTGATGCTGGGTTATCCGTTGGCTGACGCCATCGCCGCGATTGTGGTAGCGTTGATGGTCGCGAAAATCGGCTTAACGCTGGTAGTCGGCAGTATTAAAGAATTGGTCGACACCTCATTGCCACCGGCAGTAGTCACTGAAATTCGCAGCTCCATCATGGCCATCGATGGTGTGGAAGGCATTCATTTATTACGCTCCCGGCAAATGGGCGAAGATGCTCTGATTGATGCGCACATTGTCGTCGACCCGCGCATCACCGTTTCAGAAGGCCACATGATTGGCGATATTGTCCGGGATGATCTCATCAAACGCTTTGATGATGTCATGGATGTGTTGGTGCATGTCGATCCGGAGGATGACGAAGGTTTGTTTGAAGGCAGCAAGCCGCTCACCCGAGCTGACGTGCAAAGCTTATTAGACGAGTATTTGGTCGAAGTAAAAACCGCCATTGAGGATTTTAGAATTCATTATTTGGACGGCCAGATCGAAGTGGAAGTGATTCTGCCGTTTGCGCTCGCAGAAGATCCGATAAAACGAACTTACCTGACAAAGCAGTGCAAATTAATCCGCACGCGCATTAAAAAAATCGATAACGTATTTTTATTTTTTAAACTTTAACGAGGATAAGTCATGGCAGTAGGTCAGTGCGACTTCCCACAAATGCCGGAAATAGCCGGGATTGAATTGGGCACAACGTGTGCCGGTATTAAGCAAACCGTCAGAGACGATCTGCTGGTCATACAATTGGCCGAGCAGGCAACCTGCGCCGGAGTGTTCACCCAGAATGCTTTTTGCGCAGCACCGGTGCATGTCGCTAAAGCCAACCTGGCCAATGCTCCACGCTGGTTGCTAATCAACTCCGGCAATGCCAATGCCGGTACCGGCGCACAAGGTATGCAGGATGCCTTAAGCACTTGCGCCAGTCTCGCCGAAGTCGCGGGCGGCTTGGCAAACCAAGTGTTGCCGTTTTCTACCGGCGTGATCGGTCAGTCTTTACCGGTAGCGAAAATTCAAGCCGGATTACCAGCCGCAGTCCAAAATCTATCCACGGACAACTGGCCTAAAGCCGCCCAAGCGATTATGACCACCGACACCTTCCCTAAAGGTGCCAGCCAGGTGATCAATATCGACGGCCACACCATCACCATTAACGGCATCTCCAAAGGCGCGGGCATGATCCAGCCCAATATGGCAACCATGCTCGGCTTTATCGCCACCGATGCCAAGATCAGCCAGTCCTTGCTGCAAACTTGCCTGTCTAAAGCCGCCGAACAATCTTTTAATCGCATTACCGTCGATGGCGATACCTCGACCAATGACGCCTGCATATTGATGGCCAGCGGTAAATCGCTGGTGCCTGAGCTCACTGAAGGCAGCGATAATTATCAATTATTTGCCGATGCCATCATGTCGGTTTGCAAACGCTTGGCAGAACTGATTATTCGTGACGGCGAAGGCGCAACCAAGCTGATTCGTATTGTCGTCGAACAAGCTATTAATGAAGAAGAAGCTGTGCGCGTGGGCAAAACCATCGCGCATTCGCCATTGGTTAAAACCGCCTTTTTTGCCAGCGACCCTAATTGGGGACGGATTTTGGCTGCGGTTGGCCGGGCAGGCGTGGAAAACATGGACTTGGATAAGATTGAGATTTATCTGGACGATGTCTGCATCGTCAAAAATGGCGGTCGTGCCGAGACTTACACTGAAGAAGCGGGTCAGCAGGTAATGAATAACGCAGAAATTACCGTCACAGTTAAGCTGGGCCGTGCCGACGCAAGCCAGGAAGTGCTTACATGCGACTTTTCTTACGACTATGTGCGCATCAATGCGGAATACAGAACCTAAATCCCGATGAAAGTCTTGCAAGTGGCCGCTGGCGTGATCAAAAATCAGCACGGCCAAATTTTAATCGCGCTACGGGATACCTCTTTGCATCAGGGCGGCTTGTGGGAGTTTCCCGGCGGCAAGTTGGAGCCAGGAGAGACCGCTGAGCAAGCGTTGTTCAGAGAACTTAAGGAAGAGCTCGATATAACCGCCCATACCGCGATACCACTAATTACAGTCAGGCACAGCTACCCAGATCGCCATGTGCAGCTGAATGTGTTTTTGGTAGAGAATTTTTCAGGCCTTGCCAAAGGCTGCCAAGGCCAGCCGCTTAAGTGGGTAAAGCCGAATGAATTGCTGAGTTTTTCGTTTCCGGCCGCCAATCGGCCCATCGTTACCGCCGCACGCTTGCCGCGTTGCTATGGCATTCTTGACGATGCCGAACCGTCACTGCTGATAGACAATCTGCACAAGCTGTTGGCTAATGGCATCAAGCTGATACAGGCACGGCTAAAAAATCTGCCTGCCAATGCCGTAGACGCTTTTATCCGGCAAGCTTATCTATTATGCCAACAGCAGCAGGCAGTGTTGCTAGTCAATTCGGCGGTAGCTGATGCCAACAAACTAAATGTCGATGGTATGCATTTAACCTCGGCTCACTTGATGGCCTTGACTAAACATCCAACGAACTTGCCATGGCTGGCTGCATCCTGTCACACACTTGAAGAGCTACGTCACGCTCAAAACATCGGGGTTGATTTTGTGGTGTTAGCGCCGGTGCTGCCAACAGCTACCCATCCCGATGCGCTAACCTTGGGCTGGGAGCGTTTCACTGAGCTGGTCAGACAAGTAAATTTACCGGTATATGCTCTAGGCGGCATGACGGCTGAAGACACAACTTTGGCTTGCCACGCTGGCGGACAAGGTATTGCTGGGATTAGAGCTTTTCTGGAGTAATTGCGTGTTGGTTAACTTATTTTTAACTGGTGCAAACGCTTTGCGCGACGCTTTTGCAGCCAACGAATTAAGCCGGTAACATAAAGTATTGCCGGTACAAAACCGCTGATAAAAACTACGATCCGCCCCATCATTCCGGCAATTTCGCCATTATGCAAAGGATGTAGCCAATTCATGAAGGTATCCCCAACGTGTTCCTCTCTAGGATCTCTGATTGATAACACCGTGCCGCTGTATTGGTCTATCCAGACTGTGGTTTTGGGAAATCGCAAACTCGGCTCACCTTGTTGATATAACACAATGCGGTAAGTACCGATCGGCCCATTTGGCGTCTCAATCCAGCGTAATTGGGCCTCCGGATAACGTGCGGCAGCAATCGCCGCCGCTTGATCTAAGGTAATTCTAGATCCGCCAGCTTGATCGTTTGAGTAACTGGCTTTGGCTTGATACATCGGCGATAGATAATTTATCACTGGCGTAAATACAGTGTGCAAGTCCAGAACTGCACCGCTTATTAATAACAACAGCAACACCATAAAGCTATAAACGCCATTAGTTTTATGTAAATCAAAAATAAATCGCGGCTTGCTTGCGTGACGTTTAATCAAGAATGCCTGCCGCCATTTGCCGGACGCAGGCCACCATAAATAAATGCCACTGATTACCGGTATCAATAATATAAAACCGATAATACCCATTAGGGTTTTACCGGTTTCATCTAACAATAACGCGTAATGCAGATCGAATAGCCAGGTCATCACAAACTCGCCCCAAAAACGGCTGCTGACGACTTCTGACGTATAAGGATTTATCCAGGCGATTAACGGCGCAAAAGAAAAACCCGCTTTTTCGACAGGCGTGTAGTAGCGCGCCATCATCATGGCTTGCGGATGACGCGGTATTTCCAAACGCCAAGCGGCGCTTCGTTCGGGATGCGCGTGTTGAATCGATTGAAAAATAGCCTCAAAGGATTGCAGTTGCTGCTGAGCTTGAAGCTCTGAAATTTGCAATTCCGCATTGATAATTTCATCAAGCTCAACATAAAACACCAGCAAACTGCCGGTAAGACCCGCCAGAACAAATATCAAGCCTGCACTTAATCCCAGGTAAAGATGAAAGTTCAGCCAGACCTTACGCCAAGGCAGTTGACGAGAATTATTTGTTAAACGTGTACCGGCAGGCATTACTTAAATATCAAATTTGACATTAACAGCGCCATAAAATGCGCGCCCGTCACCGGGAGAATGCATTGTTTGATTCACAGTGGTGTTATACCAAACATATTCCCAGTAAGTATCTGTCAGGTTTTTAACTTGGAACTGTAAATCCACCTGCTTGGTCAACTGATAACCTAGATCCAAGTTCAGCAATGCGTATTCGCCAAACTTACCTTTTTTATTAGCTTCATCGGTGTAATAGTCGCCTTGCCCTGTAGTCCAGAGCGAGGATTTAATCTTAGGGGTGATTTGATAATCTATGCCGCCGGAAAATAGATAATTTGGAGTGTTAAAAATTTGCGTTCCCACAAGTGCAGGGTTTTTACTTTGCGGCGTAGTGACAATAGCTTCCTGTAGCGAATACGTCGTCCAAACACTCACTGCTTCAATCGGCCTGATTTTTAGCTGTACATCGACACCTTGCCGATCCGTGGCGCCAATTTGTACTGAGCTATTGGTCGGATCATTCAGTACCCGGCTCGACTCATTGGTTGCGGTTTGATTCCAGTAAGCAACACGTCCCTCCGCCCAATCAACAGGAGCGACCTTAACGCCCACTTCCCAGCCTTCATTGATTGATGGCTCAGCATTCGCATTTCTGATGGCAGTGGTGTTATAAGTGCCGGCTCCAACGGCAACCTGAAAAGTACGCCCCCAATTTCCATAAAGGCTATAGCCTTCTATAGGCGTAATAACCGCACCGAATTTAGGCTGCCAAATAGTCCCATAATCGAAAGCATTAGCGGCTTTGTTAGTCAGCTGATTAACAAAATCACCACCGACCTGATCTGCTCGAAACCCTGGCGTTAACTTAAGCCATTTAAATGGCTTGATCATAGCTTGCAAGTAGCCGCCATAAACATAAAAGTTGTATTCTTGATCTCGAATTTTAGAGGTTCTGGCGCGAGCAAGAGTTCTATAGCGATTACTCTTGTTGTCTTGTTCTTGAATATCAAAACCCGTTTCAACGGAAAAATCATCCAACCAAGAAATCTTAGGGCGATATGTCAATGAAGTTATACCGCCATATTGAACCTCATTGGCAAGCCGTTCCTGCTGCCTTTCTCCCACACTGTAGGTAACCCAGCGTTTATCGTCAAAATAATTAGCGTAGCTTTTGGTGGACCAAAATAGATCGTTAGTTAGATTAACATCAAGATGACCGCTAATTTGCCCGACATCTCTATTACCGCCATCAGTAGCGTTATGAGGCATCGACTGTGTGGGATCAGCTTTGGCTTGGGCAAGAGTCAAATAGCCAGATTCTTTTGCATCCGCCTCACTCCATCTGGCAATCAGGCCAACTTTAAACTTTTCACTTTCAGGGGTGTAAAACCACTTGCCGGAAAAAGCATTTTTTTCTGATGAGGCGTGATCACGATAGCCGTTGGTAGCCCGATAAGACACGGTATAGTTTTGCGAAAAGCCACCAGTTTCATAACCGGCGCCGGTTTGAATATCATGCGTATCAAAGCTGCCGTAACTGACCCGGCCTTTAACGTAATTGCCGCCTTGCTGAGTAAACATGTTGGCGTTACCGGCAATGGCATGCAAGCCGTAACGCGGATCGTTAGTGCCACGGACCACCTCAATCGATTCAATATCTAATGGAAACAGCGCGTCGATAAACGGCATATTGCCGTCGTTGGTATTACTTGGAATGCCATCGATCAATAGTTTGACGCCATTGATATTGCCCTCGCCATTAAAGCCTCTGAAAGAAAATTTTCCAGTAGTGGTGCCTTGGTTAAATTGGGTAATCTGCACACCCGGCATGCGATGTAGTAAGTCAAAACTGGTTTGAACATTCTGATTTTCGATCTTATCGGCATTCATAATATCCACAGAACTAAGAATGTCGCGGCTTTGTAAAGCCCCTGTCGGCGCGGCCGTTACCACCATTTCGCCTAATTCAAAGACTGAGTTGTCATTTTCTGGTTGTTTTTCCGGCACTGCTGTTTTGTTTTTAACTAATGTCGATTTATCAGCCGATTCAGCTGAAACCTCGCGTGGCGCTGATTTAGCTTCTTGTTCTGGTACCGAAGAAACACTCTTTGATTTTTTTACCTGGGAAGGCAATCCGTTATCTGCCAGAGCTTGGCTAGAGATAATGCCTGCAGATACAGCAAAAAAAACCGCTATCGCCGAACTTAACTGTCGTTTTTTGTTGTATTCAGAGGGATGGGAAGCAGATGTCATAAATGTCCATGCTATAAAAGCTAAGGTGAATACCAATCACAATTTTAGTGATGGCGCGCAACAAGCCGAAAATACTGGCTTAATAAATCACCTTAACTAAGCACTACTTATGCCAATCTATAAAAAATCTACTCGCTCTATTGCAACATCAAGCGATAAGGCAACAAAAGCATTCCTGAATACTCATATTTTCTGATACGTTGACCACTAATCATGGTCACACTAATAGCGGCCATAAGATTTGTTTATCTTTGAAGAAGGTAAAACCGGTAGTTTTTTAGGTAACTAGGTCATATGACACATTGTTAACATGCCAAATAACTTAGTTTAATTAAAAAACACCAAGCAAACGTAATATTAAGCGCTCTAAATCTCATTGATATTGGCTGGCAAATCAATCGCTACATCCTTTCCCGTCCATTTTGCGCTACCTATCGTCGACCATTCACCGCCGAAGTTTTTGTGTAAAAGATCATATTCCCAGGTAGACGGCGCACTGATTCTTTTCATTTTGATGTGAAACTCGGTTTGGTCCAGATTTAAGCCTATGTCTTGCCCCCAAAACGCGGTGACTTTCATGATCATCTTCTGTAAACGATGATTGTTGATATTAGGCGTGACCGCAATATTAGCCCACATCGAATGCACCCTGCCCCAGTTCGGCGCCACTAATCGACCTTGTTCGTTGACGAAAGGCAACCAGCGCTCAACACCCTCCTTGTCTGTGTAGGTAATCGCCAGAATGCGGTCATAGCCTTCAAAATGGTCGTGCATGTAAAGCGGATGCGGACTAATACCCCAAAAAGTTTGCGAGATCATTAATACCGCATTGCTTGCTTTGGCTAAGGCATCGGTAATCGCCGACTGCTTGGTATCGATATGCAGCCGGTAAATAAAGCCATAGTGGATAGTGCTATTCAATTGCAGCAGCAGTAACACGATGAATATTTTCGCCAGCTTTCTGGAGAAGGCTTTGGGTTTTTGTGCCGCGATTTGTTCAAGATAACGGTGATACCAAGTGTTATCTGGCAGCGCAACTGACACAAAGCATGTCTCGGTACAAGGTACACGCAAGCGTGAATCGGCAATCGCGCGATATTTTGCCGTCGCAAATTGACGAATTCCCGGCAATCCTAAAACTAAGCCCACCGGTGCCAGGTAACGCATTTTCAGCAGTATTTGGATATAGGTATCGACGCCTGAATAGACACGGTTTTGGTTATCCAACGCATAAAGATCGGTCAATAATGTTTGCTGATCAATATGCGCTAAGGCTGGGTATTGTGCGGCATATTGCTGGGCGTTTTTAAAGTCTATGCAACGAAAAATATCGAAGTGGTTAAGTATCAGCACGGTGCGATTGCATAAGGGACATTGCTGATCGTAAAACACAACCAACGATTTTTCTTTGGCAGTAAACGTATTACCAATTCGACGCCACCAGCTGAACGGCACCAGCAGAAAATAAAAAATCAACATCCCCAAACCAAATGGGTAGATGTTAAAAGACAAGGTAATCCCTAGATGTAAGCTGAATTCAATAAGCAAAAAAACCACGCGTAAGCGACGGTTTGCAAACAAGAACGGGAAAGTAAACTGAAAAACAATGATGGTGTAACCGATGATCTTTTGCAGCAACTCGTTATTCAGTAACGGCGACATGTCAATGGCCGATACATAGTAAGGCTGCGTAGAGGGCAGCCAAGCCCCCAGGCCGTTGCGCCAATGTTCTGCATACATTTTATGAATAACAGAATCAAAATAGAGGAAGCCAAGACAGACTAAAACCGGTAAATAGTAAGCCAACCGAGAGACTGCAGGAGTTGAATAAGCGCTGTAATGTGTAAATGGCGTGCTGAGTTTATGTCTGAGACTATCAATCGAAAAGGCTTTATCGCCGGGCATAAACAGCAGAAAAAACCCGGTGCCAATCATAAACAGGTCAAATCCGCCGTCAAAATCGCGTTGCATGGGGGTGAAGTTGACGAAGATAATCCAGAAAATATAATTACAGGTGACCGCGAATTGGTAGCGATAACCAACGACTATACAACAGGCAATAATCGCCCAGATGCATAAAAAGAACGGAATCATCGGAAATTCGATGTCCAAATAAGGAATGGGATCGAAAATTAAGTGATTGAAATAGAGTAGAAAAAAAATTTCCTGCAGCGCAACTAAACCGTAAAAAAGTCGAAATAGGCCAATGCCGGTAGCGGGCGCTCGTTGAGAGAAAAGCTCAAATAGTTTGACAGATATAAATTGATTCATTGCAACGCCGGG
>Ga0208625_100475_pt1 | contig 10561 bp, 5 predicted proteins | sample LakWasMeta8_HOW4_2_FD_183858 | JGI IMG/M metagenome (GOLD analysis project Ga0208625, IMG submission 183858) | Freshwater sediment methanotrophic microbial communities from Lake Washington under simulated oxygen tension - Sediment Metagenome... | ecosystem: Environmental > Aquatic > Freshwater >... | reverse complement strand
GCTGGGCGAGGTAGCTGTGCTCGAAATAGGCCGAGTTGTAGATGCCCGGCGTCAGCACGACCATTTCCGGGTATTCGATGTCGCGCGGCGACAGCGCGGCCAGCGTGTCGTAAAGCTGCGAGGGATAGTCGTCGACCGGCAGCGGCGCGTAATCCTCGAAAAGTTCGGGAAACACGCGCTTGGTGACCAGGCGGTTTTCGAGCATGTAGGAGACGCCGGATGGTACCCTGAGGTTGTCTTCGAGCACATACACCGTGCCGTCGCGGTCGCGCACCAGGTCGGAGCCGCAGATATGCGCCCAGATCCCGAAACGGGGCGACATGCCGACGCATTGCGGGCGGAAGTTGCTCGAACTGACCAGGATTTCCTTCGGGATGATGCCGGCCCTCATGACGTCCTGATCATGGTATAGATCGTCGATGAAGCGGTTCAGCGCCACGACGCGTTGCTTCAGGCCTTCTTCTATCCTGTCCCATTCCGCCTTCGCGATGATGCGCGGTACGATGTCGAAGGGCCAGGTGCGGTCGATCGCGCCCTGGGTTTCATCCGAATAGACCGTGAAGGTGATGCCCATTTCCTTGATCGCGAGATCGGCGGCGGCCTGCCGGGATGCCAGTTCGTCTGCGTCCATGCCGGCCAGCAGTTTGGCCAGTTGTTCGCCGTGCGGCCGGGGCCGGCCCTCCGCGCCGATCAGTTCGTCCCAGACCTTGTCGGCCTCGTAATTTTTCCAATCGATGTGTTTCATCTGCCGTTCCTCGCTGTTCACTGGCGGTCCAGGGTGATTAAGTCCTTAAATCCAGTGTATAAGGGCATTCGTTGTTGACTTCCTCGCGCGGTACCGCAATCGGCCCAGGCGTATGCCCATGGGCCCAAAACCGCGCCAGCCGCCTTGCTTCCGCTTCGTTCGCATTGACCGGAAGCGTTTCATAATTGCGTCCGGCCGGATGCGCGACATGATAGGTGCAGCCGCCGAGCGCGCGGCCGTTCCAGGTATCGACCAAATCGAACACCAGCGGAGCCTGGCTCGGAATCGTCGGATGTAGACCGGACGACGGCTGCCAAGCCTTGTAGCGGACTCCGGCGACCCATTCGTCGCGGCGCGCGGTGCGGCGCAGCGGCACCTGCCGGCCGTTGCAGGTCACCACATGGCGGCCTTCGGTCAAGCCCCTCGTCTTGATTTCGAGCCGTTCGACCGACGAATCGACGAAGCGGGAGGTGCCCTGCGCGGTGACTTCCTCGCCGAGCACATGCCAGGGCTCGATCGCAAAGCGCAAGGCCAGTTCCGCATCGCCGATCTGCACCGAGCCGTAATGCGGAAAGCGGAATTCCAGAAACGGCGCCAGCCAGTCCATCTCGAACGCATAACCCCATCGCCGCATCGTTTCGGTTACATCCTTCAGGTCGCTGGCGACAAAATGAGGCAGCAGAAAGCGGTCGTGCAGTTCGGTGCCCCAGCGCACCGGTTCGAGTTCGTAAGGATGCTCCCAAAAGCGTGCAACTAATGAACGAAGAAGCAACATCTGTACCATGCTCATTTGATGATGCGGCGGCATCTCGAAGGCGCGGAATTCGATCAGCCCGAGGCGGCCGGCCGGGCCGTCCGGCGAATACAGCTTGTCGATGCAGAATTCGGCGCGGTGGGTGTTGCCGGTCATGTCGGTCAACAAGTTGCGCAGCACCCGATCGACCAGCCAGGGGGCAGGGGACGGATGTTGCGCGAGATGCTTGAGCGCGATCGACAATTCGTATAGCGAATCGTCGCGCGCTTCGTCGACGCGCGGCGCCTGCGAGGTCGGGCCGATGAACAGCCCCGAAAACAGATACGACAGGCCGGGATGATGCTGCCAGAAGCGCAGCAGGCTCGACAACAGATGCGGACGGCGCAGCAGCGGCGAATCGGCCGCGGTATGGCCGCCCAGGGTCACGTGATTGCCGCCGCCGGTGCCGGTATGGCGGCCGTCGAGCATGAATTTTTCGGTGCCGAGGCGCGCGAGCCGGGCTTCCTCATACAAACTCTCGGTCAGTGCGGACAATTCCGCCCAATCGGCCGATGGCGGCACATTCACCTCGATCACGCCGGGGTCAGGGGTGATGTTGAAGCGCTTCAGCCGTTCGTCGCGCGGCGGCTCGTAGCCTTCCAGAATAATCGGCAGGTTCAGGTCGGCGGCGGTGTTTTCGACCGCCGCGATCAGGCGCAGCCAATGAGAAAGATCGGTCAGTGGCGGTAGAAACACATGCAGACGGTTGTCGCGCATTTCAACGCAGAGAGCGGTGCGGATCAGGTGGCGGTCCCAATCCGGAGGGCTCGCATCCGCAAAACCTTGTGCGCTGACGCCCTGATTTGGAATATTTGCGCCAATGCGGTGCGTATAACGGCTCTGTAATTCGCTGTGATCGGCGGGCAATGGAGACTTTGGGGCGAATGGATCGAGCGGAAGCAATTGCTGGTGCCTCCCTTCCGGCTCCCACAACAGGCTGTCCAGCGGCAGCCGGAAACCCATCGGCGAATCGCCGGGCAACAGGAACATGTGCTCGCGGCGGAATTTCCAGCGCGACGAGCGCCAGCCGTTCCGCGGGTAATCCCAGGCGATAGGCAGCACATGGCCGACCACATGATCGAGCCCCTGCTCGAATAACTTGCGCAGGCGCGCGCGCTCGATCGGGTCGCGCAGTTTCGAATCGAGCACGTCGACATTCGCCGGCAGGCTGCCTTCCTTCCAGAGATAGTAGAGGCCGTCCTCGAAGCCGGGCACCGCATGATCGCTCGGAACGCCGAGGTAGCCGGCGAGGCGCTTGATAAAACGGCCCGATACATTGCCTTGGCTGTGCAGGCGATCGTGATAGGAAGCGAGCAGGGCGGGATTGCGCCACACCGGCACGCCGTCCGCACGCCAGAACACGCCCAGCGCCCAGCGCGGCAGTTGCTCGCCCGGATACCATTTGCCCTGGCCGTGATGCAGCACGCCGCCCTTGGCCCAGCGGTGATAGAGGCGGCGCAGCAGGTCCTCCGCGCGTTCGCGCTTGTGTTCGCCGAGCGCTTCGGTGTTCCACTGCGGCGAATCCATGTCGTCTATCGAAACGAAGGTCGGTTCGCCGCCCTGGGTCAGGCGCACATCGCCGAGCTTTAAGCGTTCATCGACTTCGCTTCCCAGTTGCTGAATTCGCGTCCATTGTTCGGCGCTGTAGGGCTTGGTTACGCGTGGGTCTTCCTGGATGCGGGTCACCCGGTTTTCGAAATGAAAGGTCACCTCGCATTTGCCGACCGCGCCGGTGATCGGTGCCGCGCTGACCGGATCGGGCGTGCAGGACAAAGGAATATGGCCTTCGCCGGCGAACAGGCCGGAGGTCGGATCGATGCCGACCCAGCCCGCGCCGGGCAGGTAGACCTCGGTCCAGGCATGCAGGTCGGTGAAATCCTGTTCCGGCCCCGAAGGGCCGTCCAGGCTCTTCTGGTCGGCTGTCAACTGCACCAGATAGCCCGACACGAAGCGCGCGGCCAGTCCCAGATGGCGCAGGATCTGCACCAAAAGCCAGGCGCTGTCGCGGCAGGAGCCGGTGCCGAGCGCGAGCGTTTCCTCGCAGGCCTGGATGCCGGGTTCCATCCGCAGGGTGTAGCCGATGTCCTGTTGCAGGCGGCTGTTCAGCGCGACGATGAAGTTGACCGTATGGTCCGGCCGCTTCGGTACCGCTTGCAGCCATTTTTTCAACAGAGGCCCAGATTCCTTGAGTTCGAAGTAGGGCGCCAGTTCTTTGGCCAGCTGGTCTTCGTACTTGAATGGAAAGCTGTCGGCGTATTCCTCGATGAAAAAATCGAAGGGATTGACCGTGACCAGTTCGGCGACCAGATCGACTTCGACCGACAGTTTTTGCGTGGTTTCGGGAAACACGTAGCGGGCGACATAATTGCCGAAAGGATCCTGCTGCCAGTTTACGAAATGCTTGGCGGGTTCGACTTTCAACGAGTAATGATGCACCGGCGTGCGCGTATGCGGCGCCGGGCGCAGGCGGACCAGATGCGGCGACAGCGTGATCGGGCGGTCGTATTCGTAAACGGTCAGGTGATGGATTGCAATCTTGAGAGACATCGGCGTACTCGGGAATGAGGCATGTTGAAAGGCAAGAGCCAGCGCGCGTCTTGCCGTTGTACAAAATTACCAAGCAATATTTGCACCAATACAAACGGCAGCTCGCGTGTGGATCAGAAATCATCATGACAGGAAAAAGATCGCTTTAAACCAAGTCATCTTCTAAAATGGTGCTGTTTGATTTCAGGATTATCGAGGGGATTGCAATGACGTATTGTGTGGGCTTGTTACTTAACGACGGTTTGGTGTTCGCGTCCGATTCGCGCACGAACGCCGGCGTCGATTATGTGACTTCGTTCAGCAAACTGCATATCTTTACGCCGGCGCCGGACCGCTTCTTCGTGCTGTTGTCGGCGGGTAATCTGGCGACCACGCAAGGCGTACTGAACCGGATCGTGCGCGATCTGGAATATCCTTCGGAGAGAGGCAGTCTGTTGACCGCCCGCTATTTATTCGAAGCCGCCGACTACATCGGTAAAGTCAGCCAGGAAACGCAGCGGGAGCATGGGCCGGCCTTGCAGTCGTCCGGCGTCAGCGTCGAGACCACGTTGATTCTGGGCGGGCAGATTCAGGGGCAGAATCCGGGCTTGCTGCTGATTTATCCGCAAGGCAACTATTTCGAGGCGACGCCCGAGACGCCGTATTTGCAGATCGGTGAAACCAAATACGGCAAACCGGTTCTGGACCGTGCGGTCGGCGCGTTGACCGGCCTGGAGGAAGGCGCGCGGCTGCTGCTGGTGTCGCTCGATGCGACCTCGCGTTCGAACGCCGCGGTCGGGCCTCCGTTCGAGGTGGCGATCTACCGCCGAGACGACATGAAGATCAGCCATCATCTGAAACTGGCCGCTAACGATCCGTATCTGACGCGATTGCAGCTGCGCTGGAACGAAGGGCTTTGCGCGACGCTGCATAGTCTTCCGGCATTCGATTGGGAAATGCCTGTCTGAGTTGAGTGCGGGCTGTCTGTTTGCCCGCCCAGACGAATTTTGCGTATGACTGTGAAAGTCCTTAAGCTTGCTGTGGGAGCGACTTTCATTTTTCGTTGCTATGAAATCCTCTTCATGGCTGTTAAGTTCAAGTGTACTAGCCTTCAGCGCCAGATCGGAGCCTTGCCATTGTAGGCAAGATCAAGGCTGCTTCGACTGGTTTTTGACGATCTTAAAACACTCGACCGTGCCATTCATCTCGTTCGCGGTCAGCAGGTAATGTTCGCCGTTCACGATAAAATGCGCAATCCCCTCGGGGGATTTTTCTTCGTCGCCGGCAATCTTGCCGAGCGAGACAACTTTCGGGTGAAAGGGATCGGCCAATGAAATCAGTTCGACCGAGGCGGCTCTTTCCATGCCGACCGCCACATAGGGCACACCGTCCAGTTCGAACGACACCAGCATTTCCGGTTCCGAGCCTTTTTTGTTGCTGCGCCGTTCGGGATAAACCTGGTTTGCAAACGCGACTTCGTCGAGCTGGCTGCCGGTATCGCCAATCAATGCGCCGGTCGCCGCATCGAACACGCTGACCGTGCGGCCGCCGCTCATCGGCTGATCGGCATCAGCGGCATCGGTGTCGCCTTCGTCGGCAGTCACGAAATAGCGACCTTTCACGGCCAGTGCGATGCCGTCAGGTTCGCGTAGTCCGGTCATCTGCTGATCGAATTTGACCCAGCCGTCGTAACGGGCGTCGATTTTATGATGGGCGGCGCCGAGAGCGCAATAGCCGGACACCCGTTCGTTAACGAGATCGACGTAGGCGACTGCATCATCTTCTTGTAAGGTTACATACGCTTTCTTGCCGTCTGATGAGATTGCGATATATTCAGGCTCCAGCAAAGCAAGCGAGTTGGATTTGATAGGAATCTGTATTTTCTTCTCGCCGTTCGTTTCGGTACCGTAGACGTCATGGCCCTCAAAATTACCGAGCAGGACTTTTTTCTTTTCGATACGACCGTTGCCATCGAAATCGAGTTTTTTGCTGATTTTGCCATCGCCGTTCCAATCGATTTCGCGTTCCAAAAACCGGCCGCCTTGTGTCACTACGAAACCTTCATTATTGATGTTGTTCGCGAGTTCGAGATTTTTATGGTGTGTAAAACGTCCGCTCGCGTCCAGACGCACGATCGCTATGCTGCCTTCAGGCTTGTAGAATCGCTTGTTACTCGGTTCAAACAAAAAATCCTCGCCTTCATTCGCGATCACCGCCAGCTTGCCGTCCTCCGAAAACACGACCGCATCGGGTCCGAAGCCTATCACGATGCGATCGATCAATTCACCGGTCTTTGCCGAACGCATTTCGAGTCTGCCGGGCTTGATGCCGGCATCAATCACCGCCGCGAACATGTCGAGGGTAGGGTGGAAGGCAACCGAGGTCAGTTCTTCCCCTTGGATCAATTGCAATTTGAAACGGGCGATTCTTTGCAAATGGTCTGGATGACTGATGTCTAGCATATCGACTTCGCCGCTGTCGAAATTGCTCAATACCGCGCGCAGTGTCGATTGTTGTACGCTGATGATTTCGGTGCCTTCTGGATAGCCCGATTCATAAAGGCTGACCGGTTCGATGGTCCATTGCTGAGGAACAATAGGTTGTACGGCGCAGGCTGACAGAAAAATGATTGGAATAAGTTTAGTGATATTGAATGCTTTCAAGGGTAAACAGAAGTAAATTGGGATCAAATGAATGCATTTAAACTGAATGCTGCATCGATTATCCCAGATATGGGAGTGAACGTGCATAAAAAAAGCCGCACCGATGGCTCGGTGCGGCTTTGTCCTTAACCAATACCTAGTTGATTAGTACGCTAATTGTGCGCGTAACGTAAAGGTATTATTGGTATCCGGCATGCCGCCCGAAGGTGTAACTACGGCTGGATTACTAAAGTTGAATGCTCGGGTGTAATCAGCCATCAAGCGCATATTTTTGTTAAAGTACCAGTTTAGGGCGACAGTGACATTCGACATTTCGCCGCCTTCGAAGGTACCATCATTCAAGTCAACCGCAGAATAACGTGTTGCAAGTTCCCATGCGCCCAAGCCGCCATTTTTGAAGCTGAAATTCTTGTTAGGATCAATTTTATAAAACTTGCCCTGTTTGTATTTACGCGATTCGCCGGTGATAGTCCAGGCGGCTTCAGCGTACCAGCCGTCAAGTTCCAAGTTTCTATTATCGGCTGAGTCTTTACGATCAAGCCAGGTACGCGTGTATTCCGCACCTACGGAGAAAGGACCATAGATTCCTCCGGTTTCCAGACCCAACATTTTAATGTTGTTAATATGGGTAACCGGAGCTTCTAAGAAAAACAGGTTGGACATATGGTTGGATTCATATTCATACACCAACCCTTTATCTATAACCTGATCATTAGCATTAGGCACTCGGTAATTGCCCGCAATACCTGCGTACAATACTTTCCCTTTTTCTTCGATTGGTGAGTAGGTGGCGCGCCCTGAAACACTCCAGCCTTCATCGGCTTTGCCATTGTTCTTGTTGGCGGCAATCGTGTCGCCATAAATACCGAGTGCCGCGAACCATGTGTCCTTGGCTTCACTTTGAAGATTCAAACCGATCGCACGGTCAACGACTGGACCATTCAGCACGTTCATTAATGAACGTTCGGTAAACATCATATCGTTGGAACTGTCGAGCAACTCACGGCTGAAGTTTTGCTTTTGCTGACCGCCGGTTACGCTCATAAAGCCCAAGCCGGTATATTGCAAAAATAAATCTTTCATCGCGACACTGTTATCGGCGAAGTCAGCAACCGTTTTGAAATTCCAGTCTCTAAAGAAGGTACCGTTAAAATCTATACGAGCGCGGCGGAATTCGGTACCGTCATTGGCTTCAACATGCTGCCCTTTTTTTGCGCCTTCAGCAAAGACAAAGTCATCATTATTGCTGTAATTCGCATCGGCCTGAATGCGGCCACCCAGTTTAAATTTGAAATCCTTATCGGCCGACTCAAAGTTAAGGCCTTTGTTATCCAATTTGACTTTGACCTGTTCGGCTTCGGTCATGTGCTCCTGCAGCGACTTGATCTCGTTGGTCTTCAATTCGAGATCTTGTTTGACCGCGGCCAGTTCGGTGCTTTCCGCGGGCTTTGACTCCGCCATCGCAGCCGCTTCGTCCGTTTTAACAAAAGAACCCATCAATTGACGGTGCGGGCCGGGCTCGGCATAGATTTGTTTGGTTTTGACGTCGACATACAGGTCGATCGCATAAGCGGAGGATGTCGCTCCGGCTCCCAGAACAGTTGCGACTGCCAAAGTCAGTTTGGAAAGGGTCATGTATTGCTCACAGTGATGATGAAAACTGCGGCAAGGATAGGGAATTAAGGTGACAATAAAATGACAGAATTGTTACGAAACGATGACAGCGCAACAAATGGGCGGCGGCGATGCAAATTTGCAACAATTGCAATCGAAATGACGCTCTAATTGCTCGGGGCGCTCGGAATATGCGGCTAAAGAAAGAAGCTAGACAAATGGGCGGTGTTGGAAAAGCAACAACTAAAATGTTAGAGGGAGGTATTAATCCGTTTCAGATGTATCGATGCAACAATCCGCAGACTCGAAAACAACACGATAACCGGCGCCGCATAGGCGATCGCGACGCCGACCGGGCCGTATTTGGGGCCAAGCAGATAGCTGATGACCCACATGCAGAGGACCGCCAGCAGCGTCAATCTTAACACCAGCCGATGCTGACCCATGAATTGCAGATAATACGGAACATCGGCAAACAACGCACTAAACGAGGCGCCGCAGGCGATGATCGCCAGAGTCAGATAACCCTGGGTGAATTGATTGCCGAATAAATTCAGAATGACGTCGCCGTAAAAGAAAATCACGACCAACAAAGCCAGGATCAGACAGCCGACGATCGCCGACTTTTTGTGCATGATCGCGCGGAGCCCGGTCGGATTTCGGCGTTCCAGCATCACCACGATCATCGGCAAGAAATAACGATTGGTCGAGGTCCCGATCAAGGAAATGAAACTGCCGGTCTGCGCCGCGACGGCATAGATGCCGACTTCCACGCCGGAGGGATGGATCAGTTCCATGATCACGACGCCGCCGCTGGTCATCACGCTCATCATCAGGCTGTTCAAGACCAGGGGCAGCGAGCGGCTCAGCCATTTTTTGATACGGTATTCGGGGGGCGAATGCCTGGCCGCGGCGGGCGTGATGGCGCGGGCTGCCGCCCAGAGAATGATGAAGGCTAGGGTCCATGAAGTGCCGAGGCAGATTACCGCAGATTCGGCAGAAGGAGTTATTGGGCTGGTCAGCAGCAGCGCGAGCGATAATAAATAGACGCCGGGAAGGAAGAGCCGGTAAAGCAATACGCTGATCAAAAAGGCGCCGTGCGCTGCCAGAATTTCGACCAAAAACTGGGAAACGGCGATGAACGGCAAATAGCAGGAAAACAGGATGATAGCGATATGCAGGCCTGCATCGTGCCCGGCATAGGTACGGATAAGTTCCAGGCCGATGCCGACCAGGGTGATTAAAAACAAACTGAAGCCGGCGATAGTCAGCAGCGAGAATATCCAATAGCCGCGATAAGCCGGCCAGTCCCGGCGTTCGCGGAATAGCGCAACCCCGCGCAGGGCATATTTTTCGAGGCCCAGCGTCGCAAAGGTCGACAGCATCGTCACGACCGATACCGCCACGCTGTAATCGTCGAAAGCTTCTACGTTTAGTCCGCGCGCCAGTAAAATGTTGGCGGTATACATCAGGCCGTAGTTGGCTAAAGCCAGCAAAAACAGCGGCAGCGAATGGCGAAACTGCGGACGGGCGGAGGACTGCGAATATTCGCCGCGCTTTTTTGCAGGACTCATTGGTGGACTGACGTTATCCGGCATCAGGGGCCGATCGGCAGAAGATGAGGCCGAGTAGCGGCATCACCGGGAGGAGAGCTTGGCGTTGAATGGGCATCTATCCGTCGTTTGGAGCGAGTGCGTGAGTGCTGGTCCATGCCACTATCATATGACATTTTTGCGAACGATATGTTACAGCAGCCCTTATTACGCAGGGTGGCTATTCAATCGAAGATCGGGATGTCTTTCCCGCCCGCCAGAGGACGTTTAGGATCAGGTGATTCTGGCAGGGCTTGCTTTTTTAATTCTCGGAAGCCCTCCTCAGGGTGAGGAAGGGCTCCAGCTTCAGTTAACGGGCTTTGGAGAGGGCAATAAGATTACTGCGGCTGCGACTGCTGCAGCGACAAACGATTCACCGCGTCGATGTCGTGCTCGGCCTCCTTGATCGCGCGCGACAATTCCGCGCGTTGTTTGTCCAGCACCAGCCATTCGATTTGCCGGTGCAGGTAGGCGTCCTTGTTTTTGGTCACTTCGACGCGTAGTTCCAGTTCCTTGATCTCGGCCTGCAACTGCATTTCCTTCAGGCGGGTTTGATGCTCGATGCGCTCGGCTTCGAGTTGCTCCTCGTATTTTTGTTGTTCGTGCTGCAATATTTCCTGCGCCTTGT
>Ga0208625_100471_pt1 | contig 10690 bp, 19 predicted proteins | sample LakWasMeta8_HOW4_2_FD_183858 | JGI IMG/M metagenome (GOLD analysis project Ga0208625, IMG submission 183858) | Freshwater sediment methanotrophic microbial communities from Lake Washington under simulated oxygen tension - Sediment Metagenome... | ecosystem: Environmental > Aquatic > Freshwater >... | reverse complement strand
AATTTATCAACTCGAAGGGACCAGCTATTCGATCAGCAACCATGCCAATGTCTTCTCGCGAGATAGCCTAGACATCGGTACGCGCTTTTTCTTGCAGCATTTGCCTGTCAATCAAGATGCCAGAGACATAGTCGATTTGGGATGTGGTAATGGCGTGGTCGGATTGATAGTCGCGACTAAAAATCCAGGGGCCACGCTCCATTTTGTTGACGAATCATTTATGGCGGTAGCGTCGGCACAAGATAATTTTTATCTAAATTTAGGGCAGGGACACCAAGCCTTATTTCGTGTTGGTGATGGCCTAACTGATTTTGCTAAACAGTCGGCTGATTTGATTTTATGCAATCCACCGTTTCATCAGCAGCACACGATCGGCGACCAGATTGCACAAAGTATGTTCAGGCAAGCCAGAAACGTGTTGCGGCAAGGTGGTGAATTATGGGTAATTGGCAATAGGCATTTAAACTACCATGCCGATCTTAAAACGCTTTTTGGCAATTGCACTGTAGTAGCGACCAATGCCAAATTTGTCATTTGGAAGGCGCAACTCAGGAAATAGTTAAAAAAAATCCCGGCGACCTTAAAAGGTACCGGGATAAAAACAAACAAGACAGGAGCGTCGATGTTTGTGTCAATACCAGGAGGTGGTAAACGGTTAGTGGTGCAGCTTAGGACTTGAAAATATGTTGCTTAATACCGCCGCACTTGCAAATAAAACAGTTGAAACAATAAATTCGCCCGACATAAACCCAAACATACCGAGGATAAATATCAGACTGATCAAAATATCTCTTTGGAATGCGTTCATTTTGTTAATCCTTTAAAAAGATTGGGATGAAATCGACTACGGCTTAACTATAAAACTATAGTTATTTATTGACAATAGCAGTCAATATTGATTTATAGTTTCCTTATTGGGAATAATACGTAAGTGCTATTGATTTGGAGGTGTTGCGATGGCGATGCTGAGGAAGTAGCATCGCCGATATGTCGTTTTAGTGATTGAGGTTTTAATTACCACAACCACCCGCACTTATTGGTTTTAATGTGGCGTTAACGTCTAACGCACCATTGGTACATAGATCGTATTGACGCTGACCAGTTTGATGCAAGGTATAGCAATATCTGCCTGCGTTAGCGTAGTCATAACACACCTCTTCTTTTTTCGCAGCGCCTTGTCCAGTCTCATTTACTGACCAGCTACCCACTTTGGATCTAGGATCGACCGGGTCATTCGGACCTTTTTTGTAATCCCACAACGTACCGTCTTTGTTATGCTCCTCTTGCCATTTGTCACCGTTGCCTTTGGTTGCGCAGACCGTTTGACCTGACAATATTTTCTTTAGATTTTTAGTAGGGGGGGTGTTGCAATCAGCCATTGCTTCTCCAGCAATAGCCGTTGATAAGACACTTGCTACGATAATCATGTGCTTCATATTGTTAACTCCGAAATTAGGTTATAAATAAAACAAAAAAGTCCCAAATACTTCTATAAAAACTCAAATGGCTCAAACGTGGCTAGCATAGCAGTTGATCTGCATAGTTGCCAACAACCAGGGCTATGACTAAAACTAAAGTCTGAATCAAGACGTTACCCATAAAATGCATTTTTATTGCTCCGTAATAATTAGATCATCAACGCTAAATTTAAAGCTGGAATATCTAATTAATTTGGCGCCCTGTGTACCTCTTCTACCGTTGCGGGCTGTCTTAGCGTGGGCGTTTGCTGCGTGGCTTACTTTCATTCTTCTATTCAAAGCTGAGGTTTAACAATGGGCGTTTTGCTGTCGATATTAATACACGCGGCCTTTAAAATCGCGTACACAGTGCTTTACATTTCTATTGTTGTTGGCGCTATTCACGCCTATGTCGCGTCTTATCGAACGTTCGTTAATAGCATTTCTCCAAACCATGCCCGAGATCGTTAACGGTGTATGGGGCTGGGTCATGCCTTCTAATGCTCACGCCTGCTTTCTGGTTATCTTCGCCGTTATCATCCTGCGCTTTGTTACTCGCCAATGGTTAAAACTCATCAACGCTAAATTTAAAGCAGGTATCAACAATTAACCCCAAACGCGCGGCCACGCGCATAACATCACTTTTGTAAGCGATTTCGGTAGCAAACGAATAAGAGCGGTATTGATGTGGGGCTGATGGTGGTGGTGATGCTACCTGAAGGAGTTCGCAACAACAAAAATCGGGGTTGATGCTGGTTTTGCCTGTTTGAGTGAAAATTGAACATCGGGGCCACAGGTTTTTTTGCGCGTTGTTGCGTCCTGAACGGTGCATCTCAACGCCTGCGACCGAGCAACGCATGAGCAAACAAAAGCAACTGCTTAGCGTGGCCGCGCGTCTACCATCTAACTAACTGAGACTATCAAAAATGCCAGGCTGGATAATTCAAGGCGTCAGAGGTGAAGGAAAAAGCCTTTGTGCCGTCGGAAAAATTAAAGAATATATGCTTCGTGGCCGTCCTGTTGCCACTAACTTAGATTTGTTCGTAGATAAATTTTTGCCAGAAGATAATGCGACAATCAGTTATCGCTTACCAGATCACCCACGCCTCGAAGATTTCGAACTGTTGCCGCCTGCTTACGACCCGAAATATAAAAAAGAAGATATGAACGGCCTGCTCGTTCTTGATGAGCTTGGCACCTGGTTAAACGCTCGTAACTGGAATGCTAAAGACTGCCTAAAAATGTTGAACTGGCTTTTCCTAAGCCGCAAAGATCATTGGGACGTAATCCTATTGGCTCAAGACTTCGAAATGATCGACGCCCAGGTACGCACAACACTTTGTGATTATCTGGTTCAATCATCCCGTTCTGATCGCCAAAAAGTGCCTTATCTATCAGGCATCCTTAAAAAATTCGGCTTTAGCGGCAAAATGCCCCTGGTGCATCGTTACGCCGTCTACTACGGCATGACCACGGCCGTTGAACCTGAAGAAATGTGGTCTTTTACTGGGACCGACTTTTATGATGGTTATGACACCAACCAAAAGTTTCGCGATGGTATGGAAGCCCTAAACGGCACACTGGTTGATATGCGCGCCACTTATTCAAACATTCCAGCCAACTATTTAACCAAGCGCGTTTTTGTTGACCGCTTAAACGAGAAAATCACCCAATTAAAACAACTAACTAATCCCGAGGTTAACGACATGGCAAAAGGTAAGGGCGGCTCCAAGCAAGCTGATTTCATGAAAATAGGTTTCCTCGTTATTGCCCTGATTGGTTTTCTTGGCTGGCGTTTCTTAAGTGGTGGCTTAAATATGCCTAAAACTGAAAGCGTGATTCCGCAACCTGCCGTTGCTGCGCCTGTTGTGGCCACACCCGTTAAAACGGTTCAATCGGCGTCTGAAAGCGCGCCTGTCGAAACTAAATCGGCTGTTTATGTCGCACAGCAAACCAATGAATTCATTGAATATCTGTTGAAAACCTATCGGCCACGACTCTCAACCACGGCGTACTCTCCCGAATTGGGCATCATGGGCACCATACAGTTTTATGATAATTTTGAAGTGGTCGAGTCATACACCGTTAAAGAGCTGCATTCGCTAGGTGTGACGTTGCTCCGTAAGCCTTACGGTGTTGATCTTGTTTTCGCTGGTAAAAGCTTCATCGTTTCTTCCTGGAAATTGCCTCACGAATCAGACAATCAAGAGCCGCAAGCCGTACAACCTACACCCGTTTCAGTGTCTCAAGCCGACACACAGCCTGCGGCGTCTAAAGGTAAGTTTTTTGATTAACAGTTGTTAACTTAACATATCGTGCATACAATAAAGCAATGGAAATTACTTTTGATGCCACTAAAGATGAAGCTAACCGCCTAAAACATGGCGTTTCTTTTTCTACCGCGGTAAAACTTGAATGGCATTTATTGTTAACAACTGTCGATAATCGTAACGATTATGGCGAATGTCGAATGGTGGGATACGCGCCTATTAATGACCGTGTTTATTGCGTTGTTTATGTTGATCGTGACCAACAGCGCCGAATAATTAGTTTACGTAAAGCTAACAAGCGAGAGGTAAAAAGCTATGCAAACAAAATTAATTCGTGAATTTTATTTGCCAACTGATGAAGAGGACGCCGCAATCAATGCAGGCATTGCGGCAGACCCTGACACTTACGAATTAACCGCTGAGGAATTCGCTCAACTGAAACCACTAGGTCGTCCTCCACTAGAAATCACTAAAGAGCGCATTACAATCAGACTATCAAGAGACGTGGTTGAATCCTTTAGATCAACCGGGGCAGGGTGGCAGACTCGCATAGATGCCGCGTTAAAAGACTGGCTAGAACACCATCCAACAACGCCCTAAGGTTTATTGTTACCAATCTTCTTTGGAACCGGTTTAGTCGCTTTAACGTGTTCCGGTATTTGATACCAACTACAAAGCGCCGTTTCAATTAGTATTGCTCGGCTTTCCGGTTGTCTTTCTAGCCATTCCAGCAAGTAAGGCGGTAAAGCCAAGCTTATTGTTTTCTTCTTGTCGTCTTTCTTTGGTCTGCCCATTACATGCACCTTTGCTCTTCGTTTAAGTTATTAATATAATATAACAAAACAAAATAAAGCCAAGTAAAATTATATAACTAAACGAAATAAAAATGTGCTTTTGCTTTAAAGTAGCGAAGCGGCCACGGGTAGCCAGTGAGCAAGCGCAGCGCGCCGAACGGTGTCACACGTGAGCCAGCAATTTTGCATTGTTCCAACTAGGTGCCGTTTGAAGATAAAGGTTTGCTGTACATGAATACGGACAGCTTGATGAAACCGGCAATATGCAAGACAGGCACTTCGTACACTATCAATAAAAAACCAACCTAGACTAATACTGACTAACGTAGACCTAGGAGAGCCGGAAGGCGTACTTTCAACACGGTTACTACCCCGGGCAGGGTTTTTAAACGATTGATTTCGTTCTGCAGGCTGTAAATCAGCTCATCCTTGTCACGCTGAACCGGGGATTTCCATGTTTTTACGGTCCCACAACAACAAAAGGCGCTCGACATAAATCGGAGCGCCTTCGTTATCCCACATCAAAATCTGTTCAACCGTAACGCCAATCACCTCAGCCGCTACGGTTTCATTAATGCCAACTCTATGCCAGCGTATTTGATAGAAATTCGACTTCTTTTTTCGACCAGGTTTTTTTTCTAAACCAGGGAGTGTTTTTATTTCCGCGGTTGATTCCGTCATGTTTTTGGCTCCATTTGACTAAAACCAGACCTAACGCAATAACCAGGCCGACAACAATAACATTGCGCATAATTTGACTGCCTTATGTAGAAAAGCCCTGACGGAAACTAAAAAAGCCCGTTAGGGCTTTTTTGCATAGGGTGCATTATGCGCGGTGCTTTTTTGCTTTTGCTGCTCTCTTCCAATTAAGAACGATTCGCAACAAAGGCAAGGACGGGGTTAGTAGTACTGTCCTTTTGTATCATTTTTGATAATTTTTCACTTTGCTAGCGTTTTCAGCTCTTCCATTGTCAGTTCTTCTAGGCCCTTTTTTAGGGCTAAATGAAGCACATCTGTTTCTTTGATTGGCCTTTGTGTGGCCACTACAATTTTCACCGTCAAATCTTGTATTTTTCTCCAGGCTTTTTCGTCTATATGTTTGCTTGGCATCGCTTGCGCCCTCTATTCAATTATTTTTCATTGTTTTTAGCTAGTTAAAGCCGGCTAAAGCTCATTATCTTTGTTTTTACTTTCTTAGTGAAATATAAATTGACATCTGAATACTTATAATCTGAGAATACGTAACTTTCTTATTTTCTAAGTATTCATTTATTTCCATGATTGATTGGTTTCGCGGTGAAATAGACTTCTTACATGACCCCATTCCGGCTGGTCGTGTGCTGTCCATTGATTCTGACGGCTCTATCGATTGGGATTGTGTTAAATCCATCGTGTGCCGTAGCTCTCACGAAACCAGCCTTAAAATCAAATCTTCCGGCGGCAATGGCGAGGGTAGGGCGACTTCATTAATGATCGACGGCAACCTGGCTAAGTTCCTGCAAGGCCATAACGTCTTTGGTTCCCGTGACTTAAATCAATTGCTGCTGTTGGCGTTCCGCAAGATTGCTGAATTGCATCCCGATCACCTTAGCGACCCTTTCAGCATCGCTTCGGCCGAAGCCAAAATCAAGAAAGGTGATTACAAAGTCAAGATGATCGACATTAACGCGCTTTATGACGTTGGCAACGATGCCAGCGTTGAAGCTTGGCTGCATGCGTCTGAAATGCGCGCTAAAAGCCGGCATGGTCGCAGCACCCGCGACAAGGGCACCGTTTACCTGGGTAAGTCTTCCAAGCGCTGGGCCTTCAAGTTTTATAACAAACGTCGTGAGATGTGTTCCAAGGGTAAGACGCACCAGTTGCCGGATTACCTGCAAAGCCAAGGCCTAGAGGGCTTCATTCAAGGCAAACTCCGCGCTGAACTGCGCATATTCTCGAAAGAGCTGGAAAAGCACGGTATCACCCACGGATACCATTTAACCCCGGCCAACATCACCGACCTGTTCACGACTTATCTGGAGAAAATCGACATGACCACACAAGCCACCCTTATTGATGAACAACTGTTAAAAATGTCCAACAAATTACGTGGCACTTACACGCTATGGCGCCAAGGTGCTGATTTAAGGCAGTTAATGAATATACAAACATTTTACAAGCATCGCCGCGAGCTTCTTGAATACGGCATTGACATCAACGCCATGCACTTAGTACCGGAACATAACAACGTTGTGCCTTTAATGCGCATTATTGAAGCAGTACCGGTGGCTATTCCCGCATGGGCTTATGAACGCGGCTTGATTGCCGCTTAAGGGGGATTTATGGCTTACCAACAAGTCGATTGGGCCAACGAAAACCGCCACTGCTTATTTTGTGGCGGCATTATCAAAACCGCCAGCACGGGCCGTCCTGCGCTGTATTGCAGTTACGCCCACAAAATGAAAGCGTTTCGCCAGCGTCAAAAAGCGTTACGAAACTCAACTGTTAAGCAATAAACCGTTACGAAACTAAACGCCCATTAGGGCAGGGGAACCACCTATGAACACTATCAGCATTGAATTAACTCCGGAACAACATAAAGCCATCATTCATTTGGTGCATGGCACTATTTTAGACCTTCAGAACATGCCATCAGACGAGATCGACCCGCGTTGTTTACCTGTTTTAAAGGCCATACACAGCAAGTATTTTGCAATCTTTGCCCATACCAGCTTGTTAGAAGATTTAGTCTCTAACACGCATTAATTTCTTTTAATCACAACTCTTAGAGGTAGTAAAACCATGTCATTAGTCAAAGTCTCTGTCGAACGTTCACAAGTTGATTCTGTGCGTACTCGCACCATCGCCAACACGGGCGAATTGGAGTTCCAACAAAAAATCTGGGTGTACAAGTCCGGCTCTAAATTCCCCACTGAATATCAGATACGCTTGCCACAGGGCGTTAAGTTCTATCAAGAAGGTGATTATGTGTTTGATTTACAGGCTAATATCAAGGCTGACAAGTATTCTGGCTTGTCATTTGACCCGTTCGCGCCTACCACGCTAAAACCGGTTACAGTGCAGTTTTTAGAAGCGTTTGACAAGTTTACCGACCAGCTCTATCAACAGCTCAACAAGTCTGCTGCTTAGTGGTTAAGGGGTGTTTATGAGTGAAAATAACGTCAAAGACCTTAAGAAAAAAATCTTCAATGTGTCCGATGATTTACACATGCTTTACAGTTCTTATGAATCACTGCAGGTGATTACCGCCGATTCCTCTGCTGAGGCTGTTCATGTGTGCGCCGTGCTGGATGGCTTAAATTATCGCTTTGAGGCGCTTATAAAGCAGCTGGACACGCTTTATAAGCAATCTGACACTGATTTTATACCCGTTGTTGTTTTTACCGATAATGGCGTCAAGGTGGCTGAGAGCCGCTAGGCTCCAGCCGCCCGACGACAGCCATTAAAGCCCCTTAACCGGGGCTTTTTTTTGCCTGACGATAAGTCTGGCCAATGGCTTTTTAATGTAGCGCAGCGGCTCAGGGGTAGCTAGTGAGCAAACGCAGTGCGCCGAACGGTGTTATCAAATACCAGGTCATTCCCATTGTTCCCATTAGGTGCCTTTATCAAATATCGGACACCCACATGAATACGGACTGCTTGATGAAACCGGCCAATATCCAGCTCAAGCCATTCGACCACTATTAATCGACCCAGGCGCACCCAGTACGGATAAATCGAGACACCGGATAGCCGGAAGGCGGTTTTAACCAGTGGACTCTTGTCTCATGGTGAGACATTTATGATCGATATGCTTGTTTTCAGATGTGATTTTATGAAGGTTCAAAACGCTAATAATGAACTTCAAATCGAAAAGATTTGGCCTGATTTCCGATTGGCTGATTTATCAATTCCGCTTGAACAATCCATAGACAACGAGGGCAATATTTCTAACATTAGCCACCCTTGGGAGTCTATCCCAAGTTCTTACGAATCTATGGCGTTCAAAGTGTTTGATCATCGTTACGACCCTCTTGATTGTTTTTTTATCGAAATCAAAGCCAGTCCTGCAAAGCTAATGCAAGGGCACAATGTTTACGGCTCAGATGATATCTATGATTGTTCCATGCATTTGCTTGAATTGCTGTGTATGTCTAACCCGTCTGTGTCCGAACGATTGGACCATGATACTTGGCGCTTGCATCAAATAGACATTACCTATTCAACACGGGCAAAAGATACCAATGAAGCGCGCTTGTTCATTAATGCGCTTCAAAACGTGTCTTATGGTCAAACCAAGTCGCGTACGGGTTTTGATGGCACAGCTTACTTCGGCAAGAAAAATTCTCGCTTGAAGAAAATCAAAGTTTATTCCAAGGCACAAGAGGTGCTCGAAACCATTAAACGCAATGACCGGCGCGTTGATGGTGAAATTTACAACGAAATTTACACGCCAGAACTTATTCAATTTTCCGAAGGTCTGGTCAGGTGGGAAGTTAGCCTTTATGCGCGGTATTTCGAACGCTTGGGCGTTAGCACATCGTTGAAAGACATTTTTACTAAAAATTTATTTACTCCCGAAAAACTCCAAACCTACTGGAAAAACTCGACTGAAGACCTATTCAAGGCATTAAAGGGGCAATCAATGAAAACATTAAATAATCTGGATATTAAGCAAAAACTCCGCGATAAGTATTCGAAAACATCAGCCAAAACCGGCAAAACTTCAACTGTTTTGGCCGATTCCGCGTTCCGTACTTTTTCCGATATTCGCCGTGATGGTTGGGTATTAGCTTGCGAATCTATGAGCCGCTCTAATTTTTTTAGACATTTAAAAATGCTTCAAGAATGCGGTGTTTCTCGCGCTGCCCTGCAAAACATGACCGGCTTAAATGACGGCGCACAAATTATCCCCTTCGTCCGGTTCATCGAAGTGAATTTCTGTTCTCAATATCCAGAGAACTACGTAAAACCAGAATCAAAACACATCTTTCAACCACTGCGTTTAGTCGCTTAATCCGAGAATCATCATGCATATAGAAATTGAAACTTTAGACCTACTCGAAAACACGATCAATGCCAAAAACGGCAAAACGTATTATTCCCTTGAACAACCTGCGTTGCTCTTTAAAAGCGATTCGAAATTTCCTTTCCTTTTTCGTCTTAGGCACGTTTTTACAGAAGACCGTAACGAATTAAAAACCGTTTCTTCTCTCTCTATTGGTAAGTACGGGATTAAAGAATCTGCTTTTAAAGTCAATCGCTTTGGTGATCTTGAATTAACTGTTACATCCAAAGAACTCAACCCCGTTTCTGCAAATATTTCTTCAATGCAAAAAACGGGCTAACCCTTTTCCTTCTGGAAACCCGGATTATTCAGCACTGGCCGGGCAGTGCAAAAAGTGAGAATTTAAAATGAAAAATTTCTTAAAAAATGGCGGTTTAGTATTGGTCGGTTCTGTTGCTGGTTTGAGCGTTGCTTCTGCCGCTGTTCCTGCTGCCGTAACTACTGCTATCTCTGATTCAACAGCAGATGTTGGAATAATCGGTGGCGCCGTGTTGGTTGTAATGATTGCTGTTGCAACATTTATTTGGCTTCGCAAACCAATGCATTAATCCTTTAAGGGGCGTTTTTTCGCCCCTTTTTTTATTGGTATTTTATGAACCTTTATAACGGCTATTGCTATGCCACCATTAATGAAGTTGCGGAGGCTATTTCTTCTGAGCCATTCAAAACGGGTGCCAATGAATTTTTATGGGTCACTCCATCTTCAAGCACCGGCAATACTGTCAATTTGCAGCTTTATAAAAAAACCGATGTGGCCGGTCTTTCAAACTCCCTTGGCACTTTTTCACGAATCATTCCAACTTGTAATGAGGTTGGTCCTTATCCTCCTGTTGGTTTTATGTCCGGTTTAACCCTTGCTGACTCTGTTGAACTATCTTGGTTGGTGATAGGCGTTTGGGTTGTTGCTTTTGCATTTAGGTCTATGAGGAGGCCAATTCGATGATTCCAACTATTTATTTACTAGCTGTATTTATTGCGTTAACGGGGGCGGCGTGTGTAATGGTCAAGTAAATTTGGACAGTCTGTTAAGCCTGTTTCAAAAATAATTGCTCGGATTGGTTGGGTGAAATAGAGCCGATGGCGGAATGGATGCGCTCGGTGTTGTAGAAATGGATGTACTTC
>Ga0208625_100470_pt1 | contig 10704 bp, 11 predicted proteins | sample LakWasMeta8_HOW4_2_FD_183858 | JGI IMG/M metagenome (GOLD analysis project Ga0208625, IMG submission 183858) | Freshwater sediment methanotrophic microbial communities from Lake Washington under simulated oxygen tension - Sediment Metagenome... | ecosystem: Environmental > Aquatic > Freshwater >... | reverse complement strand
GCCGATGCCGACCGGATAGGTATATAACGTGCCCGACTCTTTTTTCGGGTAATAGAACAAGCGCATGTTCGCGAGATTCAGCACGATGTCCTTGTGCGGCGCATCGGGCAGGATGAACTCCAAAGGCAACAGCGCCCGGCTGCCTGGCTTGGGCGTCCAGGGTCGGATCGCGCTATTCGCGATCGCGATGTCGTTAAAGCCCAGGCCGTAATGGCGGGCGATGTCGGACAGCGTGTCGCCTTCACGCGTGTCGACTGCCGCGAGTGTGCCGACCATGCCCTGGTCGGGCGCCAGTTCAAATTCGTGGCTGGCGATGGTATCGATTTCCGGGCGTGGCGCCGGCGCGCTGACGCGGGGAGGGGCGTCATCGAAAAGATGCCAGGAAGACATTGTTTGACAGCCGCTCAGCATGCTGCCGAGTAGCGCAATCAGAAGCGGCGCTGCGCGCCGGCTTGGGGAGTGTGGAGATCTGATCATGACGATTCGTGGAGCTTATAATGAAAATAAAAGTATCTTCTTGCGGATAAGTCTGAGCATACAGATTAAAGATGAAGTAGAGATTAATTCAAGATTAATAATAGATTAAAGAATAGCGCGTGGAGGCCGACAGCGCAAGAAGATTCGTCTGTAAATCAACGAGGTAAGAGGAGGGTGAAAAACTCTAGCTTAAAGATTGCTTACAAAAGGCCTTTGTATCGGGATGAAGTAATCTTATAATGAATTTCACAAATCTGCCGGCGTGAGCACGGTAATTTTTTAGCATCAGCGTATGGTCTTCTGCGAAAGGCCCGTGACTCGGATTTCCTGAGGCTTTTCTTGAATTTTGACGGTTTAAATTTTAAATGAGGACAAAAGAATGAACAAAAAACTGATTTATACCGGCATTTGGCTGTGTCTTGGCGGTTTTGCGTTAACGAATTCAGCCTGGGCTGATCCGAACAAACAGTCTACAAAAAAATGCGAGTTCGGAGCTTCCGATGCCGATGTGGTATTGACCAAAAAATTACAGTATGGTCATGTCGAAGCGGGTGTATTGCCGCTTGATCCGACCGATGATGTCTACATAATCTGTCATGACGACACTTTTACGGGCGAATGCCAAGTCACCGATCCTGATCAGACTCCCCTTGCGATAGAGACGACTGATCCCACGAAGGGTATCCCTTTTATAGATCCGGCTACTGGCGAGCCCGTTCCTGTTTTGGATCAGAATGGGCAACCGGTTTTAGATCAGGATGGAAATCCTGTGCCTAAACTGTATATCTATAACGGTCTGCATATCATGGGTTCCAATCGAGCTGATGTGATTGAGGGCACTCTCGGCAACGATTGGATTTGCGGCCAGAACGGCAATGATACTATTGACGGGCTCGATGGGGACGACAACATCCAGGGCAACAATGGCAATGATACTGAGACTGGCGGTCCCGGCAACGATCATGTCTATGGCGGCAATGGCAGTGATGGATTATATGGCTATGACCAAAACGATAGTGACGATCTGGATGAAGTAGAGGATGTAAATTTAGACGGTAAAATTGATGACGCGGATATCATCGACGACGAAGACACAATGGAAGGTGGTAACGGCAAGGACGAGTTATACGGCGGTCCAAATCATGATGATTTGAGCGGCGGTAACGGTAATGATGGGCTTTATGGTGGTGGTGGACGTGACGACCTCTACGGCGACAATGGCACGGATTATCTCGATGGCGGCGAAGGGATAGCCGACCTCAATGACGGAGGAAGAGGCAAGAATACCTGCGCGGATCCTGACAGTGGCGATTGCCCTGTAGCCCAACCCAAGGGTAAGAAAGGCGGTAAGAAGTAAGCCAATATCGGAAAGTTATTTTTCCGTCATTGTTTTTTTCTGTGATTTGGCCTGATCTTGGGCCAGCCTGTATGAAGGATAGCCGCATCAGCGGCTATCCTTTTTTATGGAGGGGGGTAAATTCCCCCGGTTTCGGTCAAGCCTGCGGTTATTGCAATTCATTGTCTGATGATTTATCCATGTGACTCGGCACTCGGCGAAGGCTTGACAATTTCCTACCTAAACGCTCAGAATTAAAGAACGCCCAATCGTATAGGCTGTCTTATTAATTCATGAACTCTCGAACATTACTTTCCTCCCTCGACGACCTGGTCTTCGACAACCGCTTCATTCGCGAACTTCCGGGCGACCCCGAAACGGCAAATTATCGGCGTCAAGTTTCCGGCGTCTGTTATTCGAGGGTGCTGCCGGCTCAGGTTTCCTCGCCACAACGGGTTGCTTATTCCAGCGAAGTGGCCGATTTTCTGGATTTGTCCCCGGAACTCTGCGCCTCCGCAGAATTTATCCAGGTGTTTGCCGGCAATCGGCTCGCGCAAGGTATGGAGCCTTATGCGATGTGCTATGGCGGCCATCAGTTCGGTTACTGGGCGGGCCAGCTCGGCGACGGGCGCGCGATCAACCTCGGCGAAGTGATCAACCGGCGCGGCGAGCGTTGGGCCTTGCAGCTGAAGGGCGCAGGGCCGACGCCTTACTCCCGCAATGCGGACGGTCTGGCGGTGCTGCGCTCGTCGATCCGCGAGTTTCTCTGCAGCGAGTCGATGCATCACCTCGGCGTGCCGACCACGCGCGCCTTGAGCGTGGTGCTGACCGGCGAGGCGGTGATTCGCGACATGTTCTACAACGGCAACCCGAAGGCCGAGCCGGGCGCGGTCGTCTGCCGGGTCGCGCCGTCGTTCACGCGCTTCGGCAATTTTCAGATTCTGGCCGCGCGCGGCGAAATCGATCTCTTGCGCCGGTTTGTCGACTATACGCTGCGGGTCGATTTTCCGCATCTCGGCGCGCCGTCGCCGGAAGTTTATGCGGACTGGTTTCAGGAAGTCTGCCGCAAAACCGCGGAAATGATCGTGCACTGGCAGCGCGTCGGTTTCGTGCACGGCGTGATGAACACCGACAATATGTCGATCCTGGGGCTGACGATCGATTACGGCCCCTACGGCTGGATGGACAATTACGACCCGCACTGGACGCCGAACACCACAGACGCCGAGGAGCGCCGCTACCGTTTCGGCCAGCAGCCGCAAATCGCCTATTGGAACCTCGGGCAATTGGCCAACGCGCTGTATCCGTTGTTCGGCGAGGCCGAACCGTTGCAGGCGGGCATGAAGGCCTATGCCGAAACCTTCGACCGGGAATGGCAGCGGATGATGTCAGGCAAGCTCGGTTTCGCTTCCTATCGTCCCGAAACTGACGGCGAATTGATTGCCGAACTGATGGCTCTGCTGCAACGGGTCGAAACCGATATGACGCTGTTTTTCCGGCGGCTTGCGGATTTGACGACTGCTACCGGGCATGAGGGCTCGGAAGCCGAAGTAATGGCTGTATTGCAGGATTGTTATTACCTGCCGGAGCAATTGGCGCCCGAATACAGGGAAAGGCTGTCGCACTGGCTGCGGCAATATCGCGAACGGCTCAGTCAGGACGGCCTTGCCGACGCGGAGCGGCGCCGGCGGATGAACGCGGTCAATCCGAAATATGTGCTGCGCAATTATCTGGCGCAACTTGCGATCGACAAGGCCGAGCAGGGCGATTTTACGTTGGTGAATGAACTGCTCGACCTGCTGCGCCGGCCCTACGACGAGCAGCCCGGCAAGGATCATTACGCGGCGAAGCGCCCGGACTGGGCGCGCAGCCGTCCCGGCTGTTCGATGCTGTCGTGCAGTTCGTGAGGCTGAATCATAATACCTGTTCGTAGGGTACGCAGAGCGTACCTTTTCAACGCAAATGTGGCGCGTTAAAACAGGTCCTCGGTCACATAGACATCGTATCCTGAAACGACGGCGCCGATGCCTTGCCGGGCGTATTGCGGTGAAAGCATCACTTTACGGTGATGCGGGCTGTTCAGCCAGCCCTGCACGATCGTTTGGACGAGCCGGCCAGTGTCTAGCCAATCGTATTCCTTTTTAATGACTCTGCCGTCTTGTTTGGTGGTATAGACCTTGTCGTAAAGTCGGGCCAGAAAAATGTTCTCCGCCACGCCCGTGGCCACCGTTGCCTGATCGATCTGCTTTTGCTGGTTCCAGCCTTGGCGTTTGGCTCTGTCCGAAGGATATTCCCCTTGCAGATTGACATGGTTAAAAAAATGATGGCGCGCCATGTCGAGGCTATGATTGCGGGCAACGGCAACGAGTTGCTCATCGGCATTTAATGGGGGCAGGCCATGGCTTTGCCGCTCCCGATTAATCTGTTGATGAATTTGCCGTTCCAGTTCAGCGGCATCGATCGGCGGGGGTGAATCCGCGCTCGCGGTGGAAATGAATTGAGAAAAGCCGAGCCAAATAAAGAGAGTCAGAAAAGTTTTTTGCATGGTGCGAAGGGGCAAGTCAGAATCCATACTCGCGCTCGACACGGCAGACGCGCACACGAAACGCGCTGTACCAGTCCTGGGCGAAGTCTTGTGCGTGGTGATGAGCGACGTGTTGCTTCCACGCCGTTATCGCCTCCTGGCTGGACCAATACGACACGGAGATGCCGATTTCCTGTCTTGCGCTCTCGAAGCCGAGGAAGCCCGGTTGCTCGGAAGCAAGTTCCAACATCTGTTTTGCCGTTTCGGCATAGCCGTTGTCGCCTTCGGTGCGGACGGAGGTAAAGATCACGGCAAAGTACGGCGGTTGCGGGGTTTGTGCGGGTGCAGCCATCGGTATAAACGGTTTACTTAAGTTTGTTCGACGTAGACCTTCAATTGATTCAGAAGGTAATTCTTACGATTGGCATGATCGTCTGGCGTTGAGCGGTTGATATTCAATGCGGCAAGGTTTTGGGGAATTGTTTGACAATTTTTTCAACGGCTTCCCGAATACGTTCGGCATTGGTTTGCGGATCGCTGACGATGCCGGTGCCAGTGCCGCGAAACACCAGTTTCTGAGTCTTTGCATCCACGAAATCCAGTATCAGCGTGCCTTCGGTATATTGCGATACGTCGGTATAGGTGCTGGGAGCATTAGCCCAGGCACCGTAACGTCCGTAGCCATAGGGCATCCCGCGATAATTCCAGTCATTGGTTTGATATACGGCCAGTTTTTCTTTGGTGGAAATATGGCGAACCACATGAAGATCGGCGTCTTTGGAAGCCTCGGTGATGGCGCGCGCCGCAAGATTGACGCGAAGGGAGTCGCGGAGCGCTGCTTCGACTGACGGCGACAGCGCAATGTTTTCACTCGAGGGCGCCAGGATATAGGTTCGGTATTGTTCGAAAGGCGCCGAATGATCGTAGTCGGAGGTGACCGAGACTGATGAGCAGGCAGCCAGGAACAAGTTTAAGGTAACGAGCAGGTATGCGGAGGATTTTGTAAACATGGTCGTTCTACCTCATGTTGGAAATGCCGGAATGAAAAATCAATTTATCTGACTCTAACATTGCCAGCGAGTTCAGGCAGGCTTGATGTAACCTGTGGAATCGAGGGGTTTATGGCTTCGATATTGCTCGATCTCGAAAGTATCTATCGGTGTAGGGGGCTTGCTGTAAGTTGACCGATCCCCGGAACAACAGAACTTTGAACATGAATACGTTTGCTGCCACCGCTGAGAAAAAGCTCCATTAGCCGGCGTGCGATTTGAAATTGTGTCGAAATTTGTGGTAGCCGCAACTTCGTTAGGGGGGTAAGCGGTAATTCCTAAGGAGGCATATAAAATTAAGGCTGCCTAAGCAGCCTTAATTAAAGCAGCATCATGCTCGTCTTGATTAAGCATCGATTCCCAATACAAGGCAATCTTGTTTTACAACAAGAACTCAGTTCGGCGCTGGCACAGGTTTTTCAGGATCAATGCAACCAATTTTCCGGTTAGTATTTTGTTCCCAACTAATTGCGCAAGCCTGCAGATCAGTTATGCTTGGAATTTTGTCAACGTTCTTGACCCATGCGAATTTCAAGTTGGTGCGATCTTCGCCTTGAATTTCTTGAGTACCGCCCAACGTCACGTTCTCGTGATATGCCGTCAAGCCTTGTTTTGTCGTAAAGGTCTTAACACTTTTTAAAGCACTGCTGCTATCAAGCTTAGGTTGCAGTATCAATGTGCCCAAAAAGCTTACTTGATGAAATTCAGGCCTGGTTAAATCAGAACCAACTGCCGGCATGTCCAGTTCAAATCCCGATTGTCCAACGTTGCCATCGGAAAAGTCAAAAACTCTGGAGGCGGTGTCCTGGTGTTTCCATGCGCCATCAACTAAGCAATAAACCTCTACGAGATAATCAAAAGTAGCCGGTGGGGCAACAGGATCATTGTCGATTAAGTGGGTGTAGCAAGTTTTTTTGCCAGTATCGACCTTGACTTTTTTGACAGTGACCCAAGTTGAAGCGTCTTCAGTATGCTTTTTGTCAATAGCCTTAGGCAAGGTTTGTTTTATTTGCGTTTCATACCATGTGTCATGCAATATACCTTCTGCTGAGGCGTTCGCGCTCATACCAACAACGGTTGCCATGAGCAAAGACGATACCAATGTTTTCTTTTTCATAAAAAGATCCCCTAAGTTTGTAAATGTATATAAAAACCTAAGCATTTGCATAGGTTAATAAGTGCTTAACAACAAGTCAGGTTGTATTCAAACTTCTGCAATCGCGTACTACACGAACAGAGTTTAAAAGCAATCACCTGATCCTGCTGCTAGGCGACTAGACAAACGAGACTTCCCTCCCTATTTTTAAGCCCCAAAAAATGATAGGCTATGCTAGGTAAGGAAAAGCGCCTAATAAAAAGTTTTCCGGTATTCATGTCTACATCGTTCATGTGCATAGCACGGGGGATGCAATAAAAAACACCTTCTCAATTTATTATGACTTGCTTAAGAAGATCCCGTTAGGCTTATTTGATCACACGATCAACTTAAAGACTATTAGTACAATTACCTATAAGAACTAAAAAGTCTCGGATTATTGACCCATTTAAATGAAGGGAAAAAAGCGCAATAAATTGTTTTTATGTTTTTAATATCAATTGCTTAGGTGTGGCCTGCGGTCTTTGGTGGAATATTGCTCGGAAAGAGTTTTGATGATTTTCCATACTATCCTTTGAATACACCCATATTGACTGAAACACAAACAGACGTTCCCGGTTGATCGACTATCTTGTAGATTTTTCAGGCCATTCATCTTTTCCAGAAACGAAGAGCGATGGGGTGTAGACTCCTGCGTGTCCTTCCGCAATAAACCACACATCTTACGCTGCCGACACCGAAATGATGCTGCTGTCGAGTTCGGTACGGTTCTTCGCTGCTTCAAGCGGGTTCTGGTCTCCACTATTTTGAAACAAGCAAGAACGTCTAGTGTGAAATTCAGTGAACGGCTGCAAGGCCGGGTTATTCATTTCACGAAACGCCCCATATCAACGAGTCCAAAGGCACTCATCTTGTCGAATATCGGCAAGTAGGTTGCCCATAACTCTTTTGTTGTGCCCGAAATTGAAACAACCGCAATGTCCGTTCCGCTATGCCCCCAAAATAGCGAGTAGAGAATGTGGTAAGGGCCTTCTTCGGTTTCAAGGCATGTGTGTGTGAAAAGCCCCTGGTTCGATTCATTGCAAGAGTTGACGATCTTGGCTTCATTTTTCTTCGTCGCAAGAAAATCGAGTATGAATTGCTTTGCCGTTTTGCCAGTGCCTTGTTTGACGTCAACGAATGCCTGGATGCGAACGCCAGTGGTATATGGCTTACTCCCCGAGGTGTCTTCACGGGAGAGTGTCCATCTGTACGCGGGGCCTCGATGTCCCTCAGCATAGAACCAGTCTTTCGGACGTAGAATTTTCCCTCCCGTGGGTTCGAGAACCTGTGTAACAAACTCCATCTGGGGTGCTTCAGCGCAAGCCGAAGTGCAGAACGAAAAAAGCAGGACGGATAATAAAGTTTTCATAATTTCCAAAACGCGGCTGGAATATAAAAATTTAAGTTGGCTCGGGCTCCGGTGATTCCAGAAATTTCAACATATCCTGAAACGGGGGAGTTTCCGCATAGGCTGTAGGTAGTTGCGATAGTCCTATTACGCAACCGACAAGCAGATGCATCATAACATTCAGACAGAGTTGACTCATTTAGCTTGAATTAAGCGCTTTATTTTACTGGTCAGTCATGGTGCGCATTGCGCACCATTATTTTGGGGTAATCTATTTCGATTGCCTAGGTTTTCGGCGTGATTTGGCATCGAAAAGGGCGCGATGCGCCCCCTGGCTTTTACGATTTAGCCTGTTTGAAATGCAAGAATTTGAACCCGATGGCGCAGGCAACGCCCACCAAAATATAAGCGTAATTGACAAACAAGCCGGACAGGGTGCCAGGATTATGTTCAACGGCATCTCGCAGGCTCGGGGTTACGGTTAGGGTCCAGATTATGCAGGGAATCAGGTAGGACAGAAACCCCATTCCGGCCGAGACTAACGGGTTCCTTCCGGTCGCTTCGGCGCTTTTGTAAAACCAGTAGGAGATCAGAAAAGCAGTAATTGTGCCAATCATAATGAAATTCCGGGAGTGATGTTGAGAGACAGGGGGCACAGTATCAGATTGTTTTCCCGTACTCAAGGTTAACGCCCACGTTGCGCTTTTGATGACGTTAATAGTCTTGTTGGGTGCGTGCCACACAGCATTCAATAATTCCGAACGACGGAATGTTCGGGCTACTCGCTAAATAGGATCACCGCGTTTGCTGCCTGGCTTCATGATGAGTCTGTCATCCTCGCGTCTGGCTCGGCATTCCGAAGCAAGCTTTCGCATCTCATCCAAATCATGTGAGAAACGAGAGAATTCTTCTGGGGTTAGTTCGTAATATTCTTCATACTCCACGAGACCATTACTAACAGGGATTGACAAGTAATAGCGCTTTGAGTCGTTTTCCTGGCCGATTGCGAAGCGCTCACTACAAAAAACGAAAAAATCATTAAATTTCATATGGGGACCTAATTAATTGGTGTTGCCGTCCATGTTCCTTTTGGCACACCTTGCAGGTCGACTATCGCTTCAAAAGCGCTGCCAGTGGAGAGCAGAATGTCGGCAGGTTTAAGGTCGTTAATGTTCAACATGGATATAGTTTTCGCTAATAATTAGTAATGCAAATCCAGGTCACCTGGCCGCCTTGTATAGGCTGGTCGGAACGAAGGCGCACCGACGTAAACGCCAGTCCTGAGGGCAGTCGGGAGGCGGTGGGGTTAGGGGCTTGAGGCTGGCGTGAAAACATCAGTCCAGGGCCTAAACCGACCGAATTCAGAGTGAAACGCGTCCCCTCGGTGGCGACCAGTTCTACTTCAATCTTCACCGCCGAACCATCCGGCATAACAAAGGAGGCGCTTTCCGGGCGGATTTCCCAATCGGGCAGATTGGGTACTTCAATCGAGATGCTTTGAACCTGTTCGCTGACTATCAAGGGCGGTGCCGGATGGATTTCTGTCCATTCTTTGTTTATTTGAATGGAATTAGCAATTTGACGCACAGAAGGTTTCACATTACATCCAGCAAAAATGAAAAATGCGGAGAGGCAAATAGCGATTGCCGATTTGTACATAAGCCGAGTCCTGTGGAGATTTAGAAAGCGAGTAAACCCATGTGCGAAGCGAACAACGTTGAAAATCCCGGTGCGGTAATTCCGCTCGCCGGGATTTGTGAGGGGGCGGTCGGTTAACTGGCTGTCCTACCTTGATGGTCTGCACCCGTTGCAGGGTTTCGCCAGACAAACTGCCTTTTTCGCCTTGGCTGAAGCTATGACAACGTCAGCGTTTGATTCAACTCTTCATTCATCACCCTGGCAATGTGCCGAAACAATTCTTGACAAGCAGCATCTTCAGTCGAATGGACCGAGAGTTCCTTCTTTACACCCCGCTCACTGTAATAAATCACCCATTTGTCGGTTGACTTCTCGATCCCGTAGCACTCTCCAGATCCCGTACCGCCAACCGAGTAGTAGTGATCTGGTACTCCTTGCCTACGAAACAGGCTCAATAGACCATTCAGATTCATTGCAGCGATAACTGGGGTCAGCGATAACTGGGGTCAGAGTAACATTATTTCAATTGATCTGCTTTCCCTTTCGCCAGCCGCTCGGCCGCCCCGATTTATTTGTCGTCATTCGCCGACCGGTCAGTCTTTCGATATCCGCCTTGAATCGCGCATTACCCAACGCCATACCCTTGTTGACTTCTTGGCGAATTTCTTCCAGTAATTCACCTTCGACTTGATGCTTGAACAAATCCCGGTATTTTGCTTGCCTCTCTTGCGGGATGTTGCTTAAAGCAAGGTATAGGGAATGAGGCGACCAGAGTTCGGAGGATTTTCCCAACGCGTGGATCGCATAGCTCGACCAAACATATTCCGACGGTTGTTGTACCATGCCCGCCCTGACGGGATTTAATTCGATGTAACGGCAGAGCTGCAGCAGGTAATTTTCTTCCTGCACCAGACAGGATTTGAATCGGCCTTCCCATAGCGTTCCTGTGCGCTGGTAATTGAAATTAAAATAACGCACATATTGCCTTCCTAATGATTGCATGAGGCGGCTAACCGCATTTTCTGCTTGTGGCGTACACAGCAGATGAACGTGATTGGTCATGAAAACCCAGGCATGGATATCAACCTGGCATTCCTTCGAGTAGGCTTTTAGCCAGTTCGCATAGGCTGCAAAGTCCTGGTCGTCGGCAAAGCAAATCTGTCGGTTGTTGCCCCGTTGAATCACATGCTGAGG
>Ga0208625_100465_pt1 | contig 10735 bp, 14 predicted proteins | sample LakWasMeta8_HOW4_2_FD_183858 | JGI IMG/M metagenome (GOLD analysis project Ga0208625, IMG submission 183858) | Freshwater sediment methanotrophic microbial communities from Lake Washington under simulated oxygen tension - Sediment Metagenome... | ecosystem: Environmental > Aquatic > Freshwater >... | reverse complement strand
CCACGAAAGGCACGAAAATTTCACCGCACAATCCGTGCAGCCGATGCTTTCGGATAACGACCTAAGTTGACCGGCAAACCCAAGCGTATTCCGTTGCGTGGGTAATTCAGTTCGCGCGCCTTATGCGCTCCCGTCGCAGCGGAAAACGCTTTTATTTCATCGTAACAAATAAAGTCAGGAATATAGGTCTGCCGTAAAATCGTTCAGATCGAACTTAAGCGCTTGCGCCCGACCTGACTGATGCTCACGCAGGAATCGATCCTTCAGGCGCACTGATCGATCAAGAGATTTCTGTTGGGCAATATCGACGAGGTGATTTTTTATTCCAAAAATTGGCTTACTAGAAAGTAACACGCACAAAAAAGGGTTTAGACCTTTCGATCTAAACCCTTCATATGTATGGTAGCGGGGGCAGGATTTGAACCTACGACCTTCGGGTTATGAGCCCGAACAATATGGCATTTATGGGTGTTGACAGTCATTGATAAAAACCATATAAATCAATTATTTGCATACATATCTGTAGATTTTTATGAATTGTCGTATTGATTAATATTCCCCAAAATGCCTATAATTTGCCTACATATTGCCTACATGGATTCATTTGTAGGCAAAACAAGCGGGGGCGAACATGGCAGCAATCAAGCGAATCAATCTAACCGGCGCCAAGGTCGTGAAGGCACAGTGCGAACCGGGGAAGACGCAATCCTTTTTATGGGATAACGAAGCGCCCGGTCTTGCGCTTCGAGTCACCAAGGCAGGCAGCAAGGCTTACACCTTCGAGAGTCGATTCAACGGCAAGACATTAAGGACAACCATTGGCGATGTCAAAGCCTGGAGCCTGGACGATGCGAGAAAGGAAGCACGACGCCTGCAAACCCTGATCGATGCCGGCACAGACCCAAGGCAGGCGAAGGCGGAAAAGATCGCCAAAGAAGAAGCAAAACGCGAACAGACCAAAACCGACGCCATGCGCAACAGCATCATGGTTCAATCGGTTTGGGACGAATACCTTGCGCATCATCAAGGTTATTGGGGAGAGCGTCATTTCAGAGATCATCAAAACCTCTCGCAAGCTGGCGGCCTGCCAAAAAAGCGCGGCAGCGGCCTAACCGTCCAAGGCGTTCTCTATCCCCTGCTACAGATGCGCATGGTTGACATAAGCGCCAGCTCCTTGACCGATTGGCAAAAGCAGGAAGCGCAGACCCGCGCCAACAATGCGCGGCAAGGCTTTGAAATGTTCCGAGCGTTCTGGCGCTGGTGCGGTCAGCATAAAGACTATGCCCTTTTAATCGATGCGCAGTCGGTAGAGAATCAGGACCTCAGAAAGAAAGTCCCCAGCCGGAAAACCAAAAAGTTCGACGTATTGCAACGCGCACATCTTGCCGCATGGTTCGATGCCGTCCGCAATCTGAGCAATCCGGTAATCAGCGCCTACCTACAAGGATTGTTACTCACTGGCGCAAGGCGTGAGGAATTGGCCGAGCTGAAATGGGAGGACATCGACTTCCGGCTGGGCGCTATGTGGGTGAAGGATAAGGTCGATGCCGAAGGTCGCATGATTCCGCTGACACCATACCTGCGCAGCCTGATAACCGCTTTGCCCCGTCGTAATCAATGGGTATTCAGCAGCCCCACCGCCGACGACGGTAAGCTGGCCGAGCCGCGTATCGCTCACAACCGCGCCTTGGATAAAGCCGGCCTGGAGCATGTGACTCTGCACGGACTTCGACGGACGTTTGCCAGCTTGGCCGAGTGGGTGGAAATGCCGGTCGGCGTCGTCGCTCAGATCATGGGACACGCACCCAACGCCACCGCCGAGAAGCACTACAAGAACAGACCGCTCGAATTGCTGGCTATCTGGCATGGCAAATACGAAGCATGGATTTTGGAACAGGCCGGCGTCGAGTTTGCGCAGACCGAGCAGGCGCATGGTTTGCGCGTTGTTAAATAAACTTAATAAAGGGGGAAATCATGAGCGACCAAAGAATTAAATTTGACCTGTCCGAAGACGGGAAGCTTCCTTGCAATAGCGAGAAAACTGGATTTGCCGATATTCTTGCGATTGGAGCCTTGAAGCACACCAAAAAGCACATTTATGGAGAGAATAGCGCCATTCTTCAATACCAAACGGACGAGGCCGGGCTGAATCAAATAATTCAAACAGCAGAACACGCCATCGAAAACATAAACGATATGGTAAATGTTTTGGGACTGCTCCTTGTCGGCGACCCCGACGCAATTAACGAGAGCGACATAAGGAAAGCGGGGTGGGCCTTGGTGGCGCTCAGCGAGTTGTCGGCGGCGATTAACCTTGAATTAGGCGCTATGAGCTATGCGCAAAAGTGCCTTGCCGTCGACAAAGCAAAGGCCCGGACTGCCACTGTGACCCCGTTAAGAGCTGCTATCAAGGAATTCTCGTAGCCATTTGACCCCGCCCAGCGCATCGAATTTCTCGCGCTGGGCCGGGGTGAGCCGGATTGATGTATTGATATGGCGCTCTTCCGGTTTCACGGGTTTACGGCCAGCGCCTGGCGCACGTTTCTTTTTGATGGTATCCATCGATCGAACCTTGTAAAAATGAAGAACAAAAAGACAACCGCAACGATTGCGGCACTGTTTCGCTAATATTGTAATACATAATTAACGCATAATGTCAAGGTTTCACCAGAAATGCTAAAAAAGACCTGTAAGCCGCGCCGCGCCTACGTTTCAGAAAGTCAATATAATTTTTGTAAAACATTAATAACTTCGCATAACGGGCATTATGTTAAATTGTGTAACGCAAAAATAAGCGCAACGATTGCGGCTGACATAAATAAGCGCGTTGCAACCTGTAAAGCCTAGCGATACACTTAGCCATGATAAAGAGCTTTCGTCATAAAGGAGTTCAGCAGTTCTTTGAAACTGGCTCAAAAGCCGGCATTCAAGCAGAGCACGCCGGCAAGCTGGCGCGTCAATTGATGGTGCTGAACGCGGCCAAAAACCCGACAGAAATGGACGTGCAGGGCTGGAGGCTGCACCCGCTGAAAGGCGATATGGCCGACCATTGGGCCGTGAAAGTCAGCGGCAACTGGCGGCTCACGTTCACTTTCGACGGCGAGGACGCCGTTCTCGTCGATTACCATGATTATCATTGAGGTGTTCAAGATGGCAATGTTCAACCCACCCCATCCGGGCAGTATTTTGAAGGAAGACGTTCTCCCGGAATTGGGAATCAGCGTGACCGAAGCGGCCATTCAATTGGGAGTGTCCCGCGTGGCGCTGTCCCGGCTGATTAACGGCAAAGCAGGCATGAGCGCCGACATGGCTATCCGACTCGAAGCATGGATGAATGGCCCGAGCGCGGAAAGCTGGGTGCGGATGCAGGCGGATTATGATTTGTGGCAAGCCAGACAAAAACCTAGGCCGAACATCAAACCTATCGAAAGATCGAAGGCGGCTTAACCAGTTTTGCCAAGCCTAGCCCGACGGGGCGAAAACCGGAAACCTTCAACCGGCTGGCTTGGCATCCCATATTGAAGGATGACGCTTTGAAGGAGGCGTTTAGTGGATTTTTTGCAAAAGCTGTATCAAAACGGCGGAGATGCTTGCGAGCTCTTAAGACTGGTGCGTGAAAATTTTCAATTGGATGACGGATGGAACGTTGTTAGTTACGTCGAACAATTACGGAGGCAAAAAAGCGAACTTGCCACGCTCTATGGCGCCACCGCCAAACACAACACCGACGCCGACAAATTACACTATGAAACCGAAATCACACAACACGATGAAGCGATTTCTCGCGCTGAAAAACTAGCGTTAAACGACCTAAGGCGCAAGCTGAGCGATGGCGTTTTTTATGGGCTTGGCTATCCATCCCCCGATGCCAACATTCGTTTAATTCCGCTTAAAGAGTGGGCGTTTTTGGAATTAGACATCGACCGGAGCACGGCGACATTTCAAGAAATCGTCTACGCAGGCATTCGGTTTATATCGTGCGATTTTTACAGACAAGAGCTCAAAAAATTGAGCTATGAAGGGCTATTGGCACATAGGGGCGAATCCACTAATAAAGGCGACGATGAGAAATTCAAGCCTCAAAAACAAGTTGATGAGCAGATCAAGCAGCAAGAAATCGAACCAGAAGATGACAAGCTCAGATTGGAAAAACAGCTCGACGCCATTCTGGCAGTTATCAAAAATGAGGGATATGATCAGATGAAAATTCCTCGTGGCGGTAAAAAAGCCATTCAAAGGATTTGCGAAAAAACTTACCCGTTAGAGTTTAATTGCCTAAACAGTTTTGATGAAGCTTGGTATCAAGGAAGAAGTCGCGAACTATTTCGCATGGCGGATCACGCTAGCTATGCAAAACGCAGACCAAAATAGCTAACCTAAACAGTCCCCACCTTTCCCCACATCGTTTCCCTACTGGCTGAATCCGTAACCTGAAACCTCATTCAACAACAATGAGCTTTCAACAATGGATACACCCACAAATCAAGCGCCAGCAGTTCAGCCGGCACAATTCCCACCGCTAGACAACGTTACAGCGCCAAACGTCCCAACCGATCAGGCCGCCTTCTACTTGATCCGCAAATCCCAGACTTTGCGGAAATGGGCCTGCCTGGAAAACGGCCCAATCCGCCCGATCCGCATCAATGGCCGCCTGGCCTGGCGCGTGGCAGACATCAAAGCCTTGGTCGCCGGGGGTGCGGAATGAAACCTACCCTCATATTCGACCAGCCCGAGGCCGTCTACCGCGCGGCCAAGCCAGCATTAAGCCAGTCGATCCTCAAGACCATTCTGGCGCAATCGCCAGCCCATGCGCGTTACCAGATCGACAACCCGACCGACTCGACGCCAGCGCAGAAGTTAGGCACAGCGACCCATTGCCGCATCCTGGAGGGCGCGGACGTGTTCCGGGAGCAGTACGCCGTCGCCCCGGCATGTGATCGGCGCACCAAGGACGGAAAAGCGATTTACGAAGCGTTTATGGCCGAGCACGCCGGCAAACAGATCATCAGCACCGACGACCTGGCGCAGATCGATGGCATGGCCGCAGCCATCGAAGCGCACCCGCTGGCCGGCGCGTTGTTCCGGGGCGGCGCGGCGGAGGTCTCGATGTTTGGCGCGATCAACGGCGTCGAGATCAAGGGCCGCACCGACTACCTGCACCAAGACGCCGGCATCATCGTGGACCTCAAGACATGCCTGGACGCCTCCCCCGATGCGGTGCAAAAGTACGCAGTCAACTATGGGCTGCACATCCAGCAGTTTGTCTATGCGGAGCTCTACCGCAGCATCACCGGCAAAGCACCCGCCGACTTTGTTTTCGTCATGGTCGAGAAATCACCGCCGCATGGTGTCGCCGTGGTCCGGCTCACCCCCCAGGCCGTCGAAGCCGCACGCGGTCCGGTCGAATCGGCGCTGGCGATTTGGAAACAATGCGAGAAGTCCGGCATCTGGCCGGGATACGGCGACAACGTTATCACCGTCGACCTGCCGGCCTGGCAATACAAAAAACTGGAGGCAGCGTAATGAGCAGCTTACTCGAAAAACTCAACGCGCCAACCGCGACCAAACCGCAAACCTTGCCGGCGATGCTCAAGCAGTACCAACCGCGCTTCAAAGCTATTGCCCCGTCCGGCGTCGATGTGACACGGTTCAGCGCGGCATTAATGGCCGATGTTAGAGCAAATCCCAAGCTTGCCGAATGCAATCCAATGACCGTAATCGGCGCATTTATCCGCGCCACCCAGCTCGGCCTTGAACCGGGCGGACAATTGGGACAAGCCTATTTTGTCCCGTATAAAGGGGAATGCACGTTACAGATCGGCTACCGTGGCATGATCGAGCTGGCGTATCGGTCCGGCAAAGTCGCATCAATCGCAGCGCGCACGGTTCATGCAAACGACCTGTTCGAGTGGGAGCTGGGGACCGAGGAACGCATCACCCACAAACCCGCAGCCGGCGACCGTGGCGCATTGGTGGCGGTTTACGCAATGGCAAAACTGACAACAGGCGGCGTCCATTTCGAGGTGCTGGACCTGGCCGAGATCGAAAAAGCCAAACGCGCGTCGAAGTCATCCGGTTTCGGTCCCTGGAAAGATCATTATGACGAAATGGCAAAAAAAACCGCGATCCGGCGTCTGTTCAAATATTTGCCGGTCGGCACTGAGTTAAGCCGCGCCGTCGCCCTGGACGAAAAAGCCGAGTCCGGCAGCCAGCGCAACGAGATCGAGGCCGAGCTGGTGCTGGAGGGCGAATTTCAAACAGCCGGAGGGGACAGCGATGGCTAGAGCCTCGAAACTTCCTCCTTTCGGGAAACAGCTTGTCGAGCGCCAGCACCCGCCTTTTTTGGTGTTCGTCTGTGCCGGCGCAGGCGCTTGGGATTCAGCCAAAGAACGAAATCAGCACGACGACGCGCTGGCGCTGGTATTGCCTGCCGGGGACAGTCCCGGCGTGTACACCTGGCCGGTTCGGGGCTGTCTGTGCGTGATCGAATGGCGACAACCCGCGTCGCGGGAATTGATTGTCGATTTGGTCAAAGCGTTGCTGATGGCTGGCGCGGAGATCGTGACAGTCTGGCCGCGTTGGCCGGACTATAGCCAGCCGTCAGTCGTGTTCGATGTTGCCGGTCAGCGTTGGGTGCAGCAACGGGAGACGATCCGCACTTATCACCCGCCAAGGAAGGAGTCGGCCAATGTTCTTGCCTGATGTGATCGAGATCGATGCTGACGCGCCACCGTCCGCACCGAAGAACCCGTTCCCTTTAGTATCCGCCGATCAGCTTACCGTCAGGCCTGTTCAGATTCAATGGCTCGTCACGAACATTCTCGAACGCGGTTCGTTGAACTTGTTGTTCGGAGAGCCAGCCGCCGGGAAATCGTTGTTCGCGTTGGATTGGGCGTTTTGCGTGGCTGCCGGTATCGAATGGAACGGCTACCGGACCGAACAGGCCGACGTGGTGATTATTGCCGGCGAAGGCTTTGCAGGCATGGCAAGACGTTTGAAGGCACTGGAAATCAAGTACCGGATGCCAGCACCGACCCGGTTATTCATCAGCCAACGTCCGGCCAACCTGATCGACGAGAACAACGCACAATGGGTGGCCGATTCAATCGCGGCCATTTGTCCGAATCCCGGCCTGATCGTGGTGGACACGCTGCACCGCAACATGGCCGGCGACGAAAACAGCAGCGCAGACATTGCGCAATTTGTTGCCAACCTGGACAACTTTCTGAAACCGTTGGGAGCAGCGGTTCTGATCGTTCATCACAGCGGACACGGCACCCAGCAGCGCAGCCGGGGCAGCAGCTCGATCCGAGCCGCGATGGATGGCGAATTTTCGGCCACCAAAGACGGCGGAAACGTCGTCCTGTCTTGCACCAAAGCCAAGGACTTCGAGCCGCCTAAGCCGCAGCAATTCGCCCTGAAATCGGTTGATTTAGGCTGGACAGACGACGAAGGCGAGCCGATGACTTCGGTCTGCCTGGAGTATGCCGGCGAGGCGCAGCCGGTCACAAAACGGCGCAAGCTGTCTGCGCGTGATGATGCGATTCTGACCGCACTTTCGGAAGCAATCGAGAAGCATGGCGTCGAGCCGACTGGCGAGATTCGAGAAAAGTTTGCTGGCTTTACTGGCTGGACCAATGGCAGGCGGAAGATTGTTAACGTCGATCATTGGCGGGAGTTTGCTTACAAGGCAATTGTTACCGACGCCAACACGGACGACGCCAAACGCATGGCATTCAAGCGAACGCGGGACAAACTCTTTAACCAGAGCTTTACCGTGGAATACGATTGCTACGCATGGCGAACATACGATTAATTATTTCCGAACATCCGAACAGAACAGAACAAATCGGGACAGTGTTCGGGGTGTTCGGGGTGTTCGGGAGCGAACGAACACGAACACACTTCTTTAGAAGTGTTCGTGATGTTCGCCCACCTGTTCGCCCACTGCCCGAGGTTCTCTTGTTCCATAATTTAAGAGAAAAAATGAAAATTACCCTCACCCATCAAGCCAGAATCGAGGCTTCGGAATTCCATATCAAGCAGATCGAGAACCGCTGCACACACGACAACCCTAAATACTACGACGCCATCAAACAAAACCGTTACGCCGGCAACATTCCGAGGCAGATAGTTTTATCCAGCCGGATGGGCGACGGCGGCCTGATGGTCCCGATCGGCATGGTCAAGCGTCTCTGCCGGGAATATCCGGCGCAGATCATCGACCAGCGGCACGTCGTCCCGGTCCAGATCGGCTTTACCGGCAAACTCAGGGACTACCAACGGCAATTCGTAATCGAGGCGGCCCGAGCAGGCGGCGGCGTAATGGTCGCGGCGACCGGATCGGGCAAGACAGTATCGGGAATCGCCCTTGCCGCTCAGTTGGGGCAGCGTTGCCTGATCCTGGTTAAATCGAAAGACCTGGCCGAACAATGGAAAGGCGCTATCCATCAATTCACCGGATTGGATGCCGGCATGATCGGCGGCGGCAAAGATACCGAAGGCGACCAATTCACCGTTGCCACCGTGCAGACCTTGGTAAAGCGCGACCTGTCGCAGCTCGATTACGGCATGGTGATTGCCGACGAATGCCACAACGCGCCAGCAGATCAGTTTTACCGAGTCATCACTGGCCTGGACTGCCGGTATAAATACGGACTTTCGGCCACGCCGCAGCGTCGTGATTCTCTGGAATTTATGATATTCGCAGCACTTGGTCCTGTCGTGTCGGAGATCAAGCCGGAACAGTTGGAGGGCAAGGTTTTGCCGGTCAATGTCGAAATGATCGAGTATCCGTTCGAGCATGGGACGCCGGAAAGTTGGGCTGAATACATCGATAAGATCGTGAACGACGACGACCGAAACGACGAAATAATCAGCCGGATCGAGCTGGCGCAAATTGCATACCCTGGCGGCGTGGTCGTTCTCAGCCAGCAGGTTAAACATTGCGAAATCTTGGCGGAAATGGCCGAGGCAGCCCGACTCGAGCCCTTGCTGATACATGGGCAGCTACCCGCCAAAACGCGGCAGGAACGCATGGAGAAAGCGCCGGGAGCATCGTTAATTATCGGCACGACCAGCTTATTGTCGGAGGGGATCGACTGGCCGCATCTGGGAATATTGATCTTTGCAACGCCGCAGTCGGCGGTCATCGAAAAAGACGGCCAACCGGCGGCTACCAAGCTGATTCAATCTATCGGACGTTGCCGCCGACCTTACCCTGGCAAGACGACCGCCTACGTCATTGACCTGGTGGATCGGTGCGCCTTCGGATACGCCACCGCCAAAAAGCGCAGAGCCATTTATCAAATGCAGGGTTTCAGCGTGGAGTACGTCGCATGGTGAACTGGACCGAAGAAGCCAAAGCCTTGGCGATGCTGGCGCAAGAACTGTTGCTGATGATGATCGAACAGATCGCGCAGCCGGACATAAGGCAAATGCAAGCCATGCACCTTATCAACGAAGCGCGGCAGGACTTATACGGCGCAAGCACCAACTTGCAGCCCGACGGCGAACAGATCGACGAGGACGACCATGATTAACAGCAGAGCCAAAGGCGCATCAGCGGAGCGTGAGTTCGCCGGCTTGATTCAGGATTGGGTCGGCGTTCGCCTGATTCGTAACCTGGAGCAAACCAGATCGGGCGGCCATGACCTGATTGTTCATCCTGACGAAACCGGGGACGCAGCCGACGCATTCCGGCAACTCGCTATCGAGTGCAAACGGTATCAGACCGCCACCGGAGGCAACATTCAAAAATGGTGGAGTCAGGCGCTTACACAGGCCGAGCAGACCGGACTAATACCGATACTCGCCTATCGAGCAGATCGGGCGGCGTGGCGCGTCGTCGTTCCGCTGGCGCTATTAAATCCGGCCTTGAGTCAGTCGCGGCAACTCGATTACACGGCAACGCTCAGCATTGAAGGGTTTTGTCATGCGGTCAGCGAATCGGCGCGGTGAGATCGGCAGCATCATCGTGGTGGGGCCTTGGGTCCTTTCCAGAGAAACCCAATCGCGGGAACAAAAGCTCGCGAAAGTTTTGAATTTTTGGGCGTCTATAAGTCTCGACTAATACTTGGCCTTGGCATCCTCCCCGGCTTTTTGTGCCTGGAGGTTTCCCGCTGGCCGGAGGCAGCGCCGATGCTGGCTTCAAGCTGATCGAGGCAACCCGGAACATGCTACTTTCAGGAAACAACGCCCATAGCAAATATCATGCCCGTCTATAACGCACGGTTGGCAAGGCCTCAAGAGAGTTGGCACGGAATCATGCTAGGGAATTTATTGTGTTTCAAATAGGAAACAATGCGTTTGCTGCCGCCTGGTGCAATGCCGGATCGGCAGCGTCACCTTGGAGGTGGGGCCTTGGGTCCTGCCTGGCAACCTGCCATGCGGGTACAAAGGCGCGCAATTCTTGTGTAAGTAGTGACCTTAAGAGTTACTAAACAAAGCAACCCGGCAACAATGGCTAAGGAGATGGGGGCTTTGGGTCCTTCCTGGCGGTGCCACATACGGATGCAAAGGCTCGCGGTTTTAAGCTAATCCCAGGCAAGCTCTAAAGGGGTGAAGTGTTGATCGAATTTGCCTACAAAGTGCCTACATGGAATCTGTAGGCGAAAAAAAAGGACTTGCGATTTCTCGTAAGTCCTTGTTTTATTTGGTAGCGGGGGCAGGATTTGAACCTACGACCTTCGGGTTATGAGCCCGACGAGCTACCAAGCTGCTCCACCCCGCGATT
>Ga0208625_100463_pt1 | contig 10756 bp, 12 predicted proteins | sample LakWasMeta8_HOW4_2_FD_183858 | JGI IMG/M metagenome (GOLD analysis project Ga0208625, IMG submission 183858) | Freshwater sediment methanotrophic microbial communities from Lake Washington under simulated oxygen tension - Sediment Metagenome... | ecosystem: Environmental > Aquatic > Freshwater >... | reverse complement strand
GAAGTCTCGCGGTTGTTACGAAACCCCTGCTGGAACGATCATGTTAAAAGCACATCGCGCGATTGAATCCTTAACCCTGGATAGGGAAGTGGCGCATTTGAAGGATGAATTAATGCCGCGTTATGCCTCATTGATTTACAACGGCTACTGGTGGAGTCCTGAGCGTAAAATGTTGCAAACGATGATCGACGCTTCACAGCTGAATGTAAACGGTCAAGTCAGAGTTAAGCTTTATAAGGGGAATGTCATCATTGCCGGACGCGCCTCTGAGAGTGACAGTCTGTTTGATGAAAGCATTGCCACTTTTGAAGAAGATGAGGGCGCATACAATCAAAAAGATGCCGAGGGTTTTATTAAATTGAATGCCTTGCGCATGAGAATTGCGGCAAAGAAACAGCGGTAAGGCTATAGGGCAGTCCTAGAGTTTATTCCACAATAGGGCTGCTTTCGTTAACCATATTCCGTTCACGCCAACTCTAAAAACACAGGACAAATGAAATTTAGCTTGTATAATTGCCGGCTGGTAGTTTTGTACAAATTATATTTGTTCGTCCGGCATGTTGCTTGCCACAGATCCTGCTTTCAGGGGAAGTAAATAATGAACGATAAGCGAGAGGTAAATTCAGAGGTTGTCGATTCGCAACGACATCTTTCTGTAGTTATGCACAGAATACCGCCGCAACAAGAATTAATGAAAGTTAACCGATTGTTGCTGGCAATCGTCTTTGCTCTAATGACTGTCGTTTTTGTATTGGGATTTGCCCTGTTTCCTTCCCAGGGTGTTTTTGAGGGATACAAACAAGTCAAGCCTTATGCCGTCGAGATGAATCCTGTATTGTCTGCTGAGATCAATAGTCTGAAAGGACAGGTGGTGGGGTTGATCAGCGGATCTATTGAAAGCAAATTAAGGGCCTTGGAAGAAAGTGTGCGGTTGGGGACGGTGTCTAGCTCTTTAGGGACTATTGAAGATTTGAAAAATGACATTAAAGTCCTGCGTTCCTATTCTGAGCCGAGTGTTGCAGATCAGGCGGCGGTTTCCACTGAGCAACTTATGCAGGAAATGTCACACTTGAAGAATCTGATTTATGTCAGTCTAGCTTCATGTGGTTTAATGTTGGCTGCGGTTGCCGGTGTCTGGATCAGGAACCGTAATCGTTTGCCGTACACGGAAGCCAAAAAAGCCTATTTAAGCAGTCCTTCCGATAGGGATTAGAATCTAAAGTTACTATTTTGGGACTATAAAAAAGCCGCCCCGGCATTGTTGCCTGGGGCGGCTTTTTTGTGCCTATAGAGAATAGGTTTTATTTGCTCAAATATGCGTATAAAGCATCGAGAGCTTGGTCTTCGCCATAGCCGGCTTTCTTAACAACAGAAACTTCCATGATGGCGTCCATGGCTTTTGGCATGCCGCCTTTGCCTTCTTTGATAACAGTTTCGAATGTAGATCTGTTTAGAGTGCCTGCTTTAATCAAAGCAGATAATTGTGGGTTTGATTGAATGTCATGGCAAGTTCCACAACCGCGACCAAAAGCGCGTTCGTAGATTTTTTGACCGATTTCGACGTCTTCAGAAGCAAAAGCTTGTCCACTTAAAGCGATTAAAGCAACAGCTGCTAACGTACCTAATGATTTTTTCATATTGACCTCTCTTGGTGATAAAAAGAACTGTGCTCCCATTAATGAGGAGGGTCCAGTCCGAGTGAAAAGTTAAAGCGGTAAAGGATAGGGAATTTAAAGGGAAAATTCAATTGTTTTTATATAATCCATGTCCTTAATTGCCGGTGGTCATTGTAAAAAAAGTGCCTGAATGGGTACTGAATTAACAAATTTATTGTTGGCGGTATAGGCTTTACACCAATCAATGCATTTATACGGAAGTTTGATCGGCATGAAACCAGTTCAGCTTGTCGTGCAGCGTGACCACGGTGCCGATAATAATCAGTGTGGGGGCTTTGATATCCTGTCCGGCAACAAGCGTGGGCAGAGTCGTCAGGGTGCCGGTAATGACCCGTTGATGGCTGGTGGTGCCTTGTTGTACAAGAGCAATAGGCAGGTCTTTTGGGCTGCCGTGCTCAATCATCGATTGACAAATTTTTTCCAGCCCCATCAGGCCCATATAGATAACGATGGTCTGATTTGGTGCTGCTAGTTGCGTCCAGTTTAGGTTGATGGAGTTGTCTTTTAAATGCCCGGTCACGAATGTGCAGGATTGAGCGTGATCCCTATGCGTCAGCGGTATGCCGGCATAACTTGCGCAGCCGGAAGCTGCAGTTATGCCCGGAACCACCTGAAAAGGAATACCTTGCTGCATTAAAGTTTCGATTTCTTCACCGCCGCGGCCAAAAATGAAGGGGTCGCCGCCTTTTAAACGCACTACGCGTTTACCGGCTTTTGCCAGGTCCGCGAGCAGGATGTTGATGGATTCCTGGGGCAGGGCATGATGCATTCGTTGTTTGCCAACATAGATTTTTTCTGAATCACGACGTGCCAAATCGATGATTTCCGGCGCAACCAGTCGGTCATAAACGATAACATCTGCTTGTTGCATCAGGCGCAAGGCGCGAAAGGTAAGGAGATCAGGGGCACCGGGCCCAGCACCAATCAGATAAACCTCTCCGGTTGTTGCAGCCTCCTTCTGTTTGACCAGTGTTCGCTCTAGTTGCTGTTCGGCTTCCTGTTCCCTGCCCGAAAAGACCAGTTCGGCAACCGAGCCCTGCAAAATATTTTCCCAGAAAATTCTGCGTTGCGCGGGTTCCTTGATGTGTTGTTTAACACGCGCCCTGAATTTTTCCGACAATTGTGCCAGTCGGCCATATCCCGGGGGAATCAGACTCTCTATCTTGGCTCTGAGCAAGCGTGCTAAAACCGGCGCGGCGCCTCCCGAGGATACGGCCGCAATAATTGGTGAGCGATCAACAATGGCGGGAAAGATGAAGCTGCACAGTTCGGGTTTATCGACCACATTAACCGGGATGTTGCGTTCTTGAGCGGTCTGAGCGACCAGACGGTTCGTTTCCGGATTATTAGTGGCGGACACCACTAATCTGAAGTCATGTAAATCGGCAGGTGCAAACGGCCTTTGCACTATGTTCAGATGATGTTTGCTCTGCATGTCGCGAACAGTCGAGCTGACCTCGCTAGCTATCACGGTGATGGAAGCGCCGGCTCGCGCCAACAGTTCAATTTTGCGGGCGGCAATGTCGCCGGCGCCGACCACTAGGCAATCTTGCCCTTTAAGTTTGATAAATACGGGGAAATAGTCCATTTAATTTCGATGATTCGCGGATGGAGTAGAGGATGGTATTATAAGCGCTCTGAACTGAGTTGATAAACAAAACCAAGCCAAACAATGATTGAATTTAATTTAGAAGTCGATGCCAGCGGTTTGAATTGTCCTTTACCTTTGCTGCGTCTTAAAAAAGCATTGATGGATATGGTCAGCGGTGAAGTCGTCAAGGTGATCGCTACCGATCCTGCCGCACATCTTGATTTTGGCGTGTATTCTGAGCAGACAGGTAATCAGATCATCGAATTCATTAAAGAATCAGGTAAACAGATTTTTTATATCAAAAAGAAATAATGGCTGCAGCCTGATACACAGGCAAGAATCCAGGATTTTGTCCGGGCTAGTTGTTGCAGAACCCCGTGATGACATGCACTGTTGTCATTATGCATCGACTTCGGCAGGGTCGACCGGGATGGTTCGGGTATCTTCAGTAAGTGATGCAAGTTGACGTTTATCGGGCCTTGAACAAATCGCATGCCCCTGATTCGTCAAGGCTCATATGATCGCAGATGGAGAGCCCGCCGCGAACAAAACAACGCAAACCGTTCATGCTGGACTAGCCAAAGGATTTTATCGGCGTTATTCCCCGTTGTCTCTTGACGCTGTTGTGGGCTGGCTAGAAGTTCCTGAAGGCTATTTATGAAAATGATGCGTTGGGCAAATGCCATTTCTCAAGCTGATGATTGGCCAGTTTGACTTGTTGGCAAATTGACTCAATTTATCGTCAGGATCGACGGCGACCGGATTGTCTACCAGTTTAAGCAAGGGCAGGTCGTTATGGGAATCGCTATAAAACCAGCTGTTCTGCAGGCTTTCCTCCGAGTTTTTTAACCATTCTTCCAGTAATTTTACCTTGCCCTCTTGGAAACAGGGGGTGCCCTTAAAACTACCGGTGTAGCGACCGTCTACAAATTCCGGAGTTGTCGCCAGTAAGTTTTCAATGCCATAAAGCTGAACGATCGGCTCGGTCAGGAAGCGATTGGTTGCGGTGATGACCATCAAAGTATCGCCACGGTCTCTATGTTTGGCAATCAACTGCTTTGCCGGCTGCAAGAGCAGGGGTTTGATGACTTCCTCAACAAACTGCGCGCGCCATTGATACAGTTGTTCAGGATTGTTTTCGGCTAAAGGCTTTAGGGAAAAATGCAGAAATTCAACAATATCGAGTGTCCCTTGTTTGTAGTCATCATAAAATTTGGCATTCGCATACTCGTATTGCGCTTTGTCAACAATGCCTCGATCGACAAGAAACTGGCCCCACAAATAGTCGCTGTCGTCGGCGATCAGGGTATTATCTAAATCAAAAATTGCTAAACTCACGGTTAAACCTGTCTGTAATAATTAAAAGAGTCTGCACTATGGCATCCGCACATTTTTTATGGAACAATGGGGTCATTTATTGACGACCTGGCTTATTTTTAATTTTACCATAGACAAGATGAAGAAATAGGACGGGTAAAGACACAGGTTTTAACATGATTGACTCTAAAGGATACAGGCCCAATGTCGGCATCATCCTTTGCAATGACGAGGGTCGCGTGTTTTGGGCAAAACGAATGGGCGTGAATTCCTGGCAGTTCCCTCAAGGCGGAATTAACCAGAATGAAGACCCTGAAACAGCGATGTATCGAGAATTGTGGGAAGAGACAGGGCTGCAACAACAGCATGTACAGGTACTCGGGCGGACGCGTTACTGGCTAAGGTATCAGTTGCCTGAGCGCTATATACGCAAGAATTCATTGCCTTTATGCATAGGGCAAAAACAGATCTGGTTTATCTTGCGTCTGATTACGCAGGAATCCAACGTGCGCTTTGATCACAGCCCCAAGCCCGAGTTTGACGGCTGGCGATGGGTGGATTATTGGGAGCCGCTTAAAGATGTGGTGTATTTCAAGCGCAAGGTTTATCAAAAAGCCATGAGCGAATTGGGGGCTATTTTGACCACGGATTCTGTACCTGTTAATGCGGCCGGCTATTTGGCCAAAGACCCAAAATATCTGAAGCCCAGGCGCAAATCCTAATAGCCGTGTTGCCCGGTTTGCAGACCGGTTAACTGTCCGGGCAAACGCTGAATTTCTGACTCAATTCGGCCGTCTGGGTGCAGCTTTATGATGCGGAAGCCCGGTGCTGTGTCTTCCACGCTGAATACGGTGCTTTCGGGCTTAAACTGGAAGCACGTCGACGGCGTGCCCATTACCCGAATCGAATCTATTGCCATATCCATTGCCTGATGGATGTGGCCGCAAGCGACTGCTTTCACGTTCGGGTATTTGCTGATCAGGCTTAACAGCTCCGTGCTGTTTTCTATCATCAGGGTATCCATCCAGACACTACCGGTGGGGCGGCAATGGTGATGAACGGCAATTAAGGCGTAGTGATTCGGGTAAGCCGTCAGGCACTTTTCGAGAAACAACAATTCCTCATACGACAATCTACCTTCGGGCGCTCCCGGTATCTGGCTATTCAAGCTGATCAGTTGCCAGTTGTCCAATAGGACTTGTTTGTTGCAATTGACGAGGACTGTATTTAAAACCTGTTGCATCAGGTCATAGTCATCGTGATTGCCGGGTAAGCACACGCAGGGGATGTTGAAGGCTGCAAGGCTGTTCAGAATGCGCAAGTAACTCGACAGGCAAGGGTGCTGGGCAAGGTCCCCGGTGAGCAGCAGCAGATCAAAATGCGGCGCCGCTGCGAAGGCATGTTCAAGAACCGCATGGAAATAATATTCTGTATCGATACCCAGTAATTTATCGCCCGGGTTCGGCAGGATGTGCAGATCGGTTAACTGTAATATCGAGATACAGCCGGTATAGTTTTCCATACGCTGACTAGTCAATGTGTTGGCAAAGAATTTTTGAGTTTCGTTGCGGATTATAGAGAGCCTTCAGATGGCTGGGAAGGCTGTCTATATCGGATGGCAGAAAGCCCCGTTCGATAAACCAATGCATGGTCTGCGTCGATAAAACGAATAATTTTTTCAGGTCTGATTGCCGCGCTTTGCGGTAGACATATTCCAGCATGCGATTAGCTCGGGCCGACCTTTGATAATCTGGATGCACCGCAAGGCAGGCTATGGCGCCAGACTGTGATAGAGGATCAGGGTGCAGGGCTATGCAGCCTATAATCAGCCCGTCTCTCTCAATCACAATATAATCAGCGATTTCCATTTCAATTTTTTCGCGGGAGCGTTTGCTTAATTTGCCTTGCTGTTCCAGCGGTTTGATCAATTCCAGAAGGCCGCCGATATCATCGAGAGTGGCGGGTCGCAGCTCTTCAAAGGGTGTCGAGCTAATCAGCGTGCCTATGCCATCGCGGGTAAACAGTTCAAGCAAAAGGGCGCCGTTATGTGAGCGCTTGATTAAATGCACACGCTCTATGCCGGCTTGGCAGCTCTGAATGGCGGCTTTCAGCGGCAGGCTGATGGCATCGCTGAGGTCCGGATGCTGGAGCAGGAAGGATTCTGCCTCCGAGGTGGTCATTTGCTGAATTTGCTTATCTGTTTCTGGATGACAGCAATTTTGTTCGGTCAATAAAATCAGCTTTTCCGCTTTTAAGGCAATGGAAACGGCGGTGGCAACCTGTTCTGCGGACAGGTTAAAAATTTCTCCACTGGGTGAATAGCCAATAGGGGACATCAGTACAATATTATTCTGGTCGAGTTGCTGATGAATCGCGGTGCTGTCGATACGGCGAACCTCCCCGGTATGGCAGAAATCAACGCCATCAATGACGCCGATGGGCTTGGCGGTGACAAAGTTGCCGGAGGCCACTTTAAGCCTGCTGCCCGCCATCGGCGTGTTGGCAACGCCCATCGACAACAAGGATTCAATCTCAACGCGTACCAGTCCGGCGGCTTCCTTGACGCATTGCAGAGCCAGATCATCGGTAATGCGTAAATTATTATGGAAGCGTGGAACGTTGTTCAAGCGGTTCAGGCGCTGGTCAATCTGAGGTCGTATGCCGTGCACCAACACCAGACGGATACCCAAGCTGCTGAGTAAGGCAAAATCATGGACGTGGTTGGCAAAATCGTCGTCCAGCACCGCTTCACCGCCAAAAGAAATGACAAAGGTTTTGTTGCGGTGCGCGTGAATGTAAGGCGATGAAGCTCTGAACCAGTTGACGAAGGTAGCTTGTTGTTCCATGACAATGACGGTTTTAAGATAAAGTCTCATAGGGTACATGGTGCGTACCCTAGGCATCAATCAAGATTGTAACAGCATCCCGCACCATAGGGGCAAAAAGCGGATTGGGTGTCGTTACTTGCTAGACTTCCTTGCGTCTGCCCAGCGTATAATCAATCCAGATTATCAATTACCGCGCCTTTCGATGCGGAACTCACCAGCGTGGATTATTTTGACGGTACACCACGGCTATAGCGCGATGCTGGCATGTTGCCACTTTTCAAAACGGCGGGCGACTCTGTGTTCGTTGACGTGCAGGTTTAGCTGCTTGGTTTCCGTATTGAGGGTGATTTCGTCGCCGTCCTGAACAATCGTCCAAGGCCCCGCCGACATAGACTTGCGGAGCATGGATCATATCCTGTCTTTTTGGATAGGGTTTTACCTAGCCTAGCTTTTCAGTCAGCGTTTTTCCAGACACGGTCAAACATTCGCTATGCAGCAGGCCGCGATCCAGCACTTCTTTCATCAATGGATGAATACCGCCTGCTTCAATCAGTTCAGTCATTCGGTATTTGCCACTGGGCTTCATCTCGGCCACCTTTGGTACTTTTTTAAAATAAGAAAAAATATAAGAGGCTAAAGGCAGTATTTTGTACCTTTCGCCTTAATATGTATCCCAGCCGCTGCTACGGCGGCGCCAGCTTATTTTGGGGAGGATAAAGCCTAAAATAACGCTGATAATCGAAATTGAACCGCCATATATAAACCAGTCTTGATTTGAGCTATCAGAAAGCGCCCTGTTTTCAAGTTTGAGCTGTTCCAGTTCCCTTTCAACATTGACCACGCGTTCTTGCAATTCGTCACGCTGGTTTTTTAATTGCACTGTGCTGGCTGCGGTTTGTTTCAGTTCGTTCAATTCTCTGCTTAATTGATCACGTTCATTTGCTAATGATTGTTCAAGCGTCGTGCCGGGGACTAACGTTTCTTTCAGCGCCTCCAGCTCATTCTTGAGCGCGGTGTTTTCTGACCTTAACGAAGCCACCTGAGTATTTTGTGACAATTCTTTCGCGGTGTGCTTGGTCAATATGTAGCCAGTCGTGCCGTTTTCGAGTCGAACGTAGGAGAACCCGGTATTTTTATTTTGTGATACAACCGTCAAAGGGGTTCCTGCGGGGAGCATTTTTACAACTTTGCCGCGGGCACTTTCGGTGCTCCGCAAGGGCAAATCCAGATAATCCGCTACATAGACGGTTTGCTCTGCCTGTACGGAGGCAACAGCTGCCATTATGATAAAAAACGAGGCGAGTATTTTTTTCACTAGAATCACTATTTGGTCGTCTGAGGGGTCAATTTTAATGTTATTTGCTGCAGAGAAGAAATTCCAGCAGCGCTTTTTGTGCATGCAGCCGGTTTTCAGCTTCATCAAAGACAACGCTTTGAACGCCGTCAATCACCTCCGCGCTGACTTCTTCGCCGCGGTGAGCCGGCAGGCAATGCATAAACAGGGCGTCACTGTGCGCAGTCTTCATGACCTTGGTGTTGACCTGATAGTCTTTAAAGGCGATTTCGCGCTGTTTCTGCTCTTCTTCCTGTCCCATACTGGCCCAGACGTCGGTCACAATCAGATCTGAATTGGCGGCGGCAGCCTCGGTGCTAGCAAAAAATCGGATGCGCTCGCCGGCGGCTTTAACTATCGCAGCGTCAGGTTGATAGTCACTGGGGCAGGCAATATTCAAATTAAAGTCCAGTAATCGGGCGGCGTCAATATAGGAATGGCACATATTGTTGCCATCGCCAATCCAGGTCACGGTTTTGCCTTGAATATCGCCGCGATGTTCGAAATAAGTCTGCATGTCTGCCAGTAATTGACAGGGGTGTTGCAAATCGGTCAATCCGTTGATGACGGGCACGCTGGAATATTGCGCGAAGGTGGTCACGGTTTCGTGACTGTTGGTTCTGAGCATGATGCAGTCGACCATGCTCGAAATAACTTTGGCACTGTCCTGCAGAGGTTCGCCGCGACCCAGTTGAGTGTCTCTGGGCGATAAAAATAATGCGCTGCCGCCAAAGTGGCACATGCCAGCCTCAAAGGAAATACGAGTGCGGGTCGAAGATTTCTCAAAAATCATCGCTAATACTCGCCCTTTTAACGGCTGGTAATCCGGGTCGCGTTTATTTTTAAGCGTTATGGCCCGGTCGATCAAATAACGGAATTCTTCGCCGGTTAAGTCAAGCAGGCTGATGAAATGTCTGGGATTCATAGATTTAATCTTTAAATGACAGCGGTTTGCTCTTTTATGAGTCTTGATAAGGTGGCTACGAGTTGATTGATCTGTTGCTCGTCTATGATTAATGGTGGCAGTAAGCGGATGGTTTTTTCATTGGTTACATTGATAAGCAAACCTTGAGCCAGTGCCGTTTTAACGAGATACCCACAGGGGTAGTCGAGTTCGATCCCTATCATCAAGCCTTTATGGCGGATATCGACGACATGCGGATTGTCTTGCAGGTATTCACTAAAGCCGGCGCAAATGGCATTGCCTTTATGCTCAGCCTGGTCTATCAGGTGCTCCTGCTCCAGCGTTGTCAGTACCGCCAGGGCCGCGCTGCAGGCCAAGGGGTTTCCGCCAAAGGTGGATCCGTGCATGCCCGCGCTTAATAACTGGGCGGCCTTTCCGCGCGCGAGACAGGCGCCGATAGGTACGCCGTTGCCCAGTGCCTTGGCAAGCGTGCACACATCGGGGGCGATATGATTGTGCTGGTAGGCAAGAAATTTCCCAGTACGGCCTATGCCGGTCTGGATTTCATCGAGCATCATCAGCAGTTCATAATGGTCGCACAGAGCGCGGATCTGGTTAAGATAGTCATCGGCAGGGATATTGACGCCGCCTTCACCTTGTATGGGTTCGACCAGTATGGCGACAATGTTGTCATGCTGTTTGACGGCCTGCTTGATGGCGTCGATGTTGTTATACGGTACGCGAATAAAGCCCTCAACCAGGGGAGAAAAGCCGTATTGCACTTTGGTATTGCCGGTTGCGCTTAAGGTGGCCAGGGTGCGGCCATGGAAACTTTTTTCCATCACGATGATGGCCGGCTTCTCTATACCCAGCTCATGGCCATATTTGCGCGCGATTTTGATGGCGGCTTCGTTGGCTTCGGCACCGGAATTGCAGAAAAAGACGTTATCCATGCCGCTTTTTTGAGTCAGCTTAAGGGCCAGTTGCTCTTGAGCCGCAATGCCATACAAATTTGATGTATGCAGCAAGGTTTCGCTTTGTTTGCATATCGCCTTGTGCACAGCCGGGTGCGCATGACCCAAATTGCACACCGCAACGCCGGACACG
>Ga0208625_100458_pt1 | contig 10783 bp, 10 predicted proteins | sample LakWasMeta8_HOW4_2_FD_183858 | JGI IMG/M metagenome (GOLD analysis project Ga0208625, IMG submission 183858) | Freshwater sediment methanotrophic microbial communities from Lake Washington under simulated oxygen tension - Sediment Metagenome... | ecosystem: Environmental > Aquatic > Freshwater >... | reverse complement strand
TACAGATACCTGCGCTACTTTTAAGTTAAAATAGCCAGTTATTAAATTTATCGTAATTATACCGAAAAAGGCACTACTGTTTTATGCAAAAATCACAAACAACTCAAGTTAAATCACTGACATTGGCGAACAATCAGACTTCACGCTGGCATAGTTTCAGTTCGCAGGACGAGATTAACCAGGCTACTGTAAAACGTATTCTTCAGGCGGCTGATGAGGCTATTGCTCAATATGGCAGCTTTCTGATTGTGTTGGCCGGCGGCGGCACACCTAAAAATGTGTACCAGTTGCTGGCAAAAGAGCAGGCAGATTGGGCTAACTGGCATGTTTATCATAATGATGACCGCTGCCTGCCGGTGGACCATGCTGAACGCAACAGCAAAATGGCGCGTGAGGCATGGTTGAATCACGTGGCGATACCGCAATCGCAAATTCATGATATTCCTGCTGAGTTGGGTAATATTGAAGGCGCCAAGGCTTATGCAAAAACGCTGGCAGGCGTGCGCAGTTTTGACCTCGTGATTCTGGGCCTGGGGGAAGATGGCCATACAGCGTCATTATTCCCGAACCAGTCCGTTGATAACAGTGCTGACGCTGTACCTGTGTTTAACTCACCGAAGCCACCTGCCGAACGTGTGACTATCAGCCAGAATCGTTTAAACAATACGCATGAGGTACTGTTTTTGGTAACAGGTGCCGGCAAACAGGAAGCTGTAGATAACTGGCTGAATGGCGTTGTAGATAACTGGCTGAATGGCGTTGCGATCCCGGCAACATTGATCGCGCCAGCCCACGGCGTTGATGTCTACTGCTTTGGCGTCAAGGTCGCTGCGTAGCAGCGGGCACTTGACGGACATAACCCCAGCGGTCATGGCGTCAAGGTCGCTGCGTAGCAGCGGGTACCTGACGGACATAACCCGTGCGCTTATGCCGAAGTTTAAGGCTCGGTTTTTCTGAAATAACCTTTAGCGAAATTATGCATGATCGCTAAAGGTTCGCGCAGCGCGTCTTTGGATAGCATGCCCCAGTTCGTCCAGCATGTGCTTGGGGCGGCAGTGTAAGTGACATCAAAGCCTGCTCCCAAGTGGCCGGCTTTTACCAGTTTTTCTGTCCGCCACAGATGGTAGGGTTCAGACACGATGGTCACGGACCTGATGTTCGCTGCCTTAAGAACCGGTGCCGAGAACTCAAGGTTTTCTTTTGTTGAGCGCGATTGTGCTTCTATCAGTATCTTGCCTCTGTAGCCTTTGTCTTTTGCATAGGCCGCCATATATTCTGCTTCAATCCTGCTGTTTTCGCCGTCACGCCCGCCGCTCATGGCTAATGTGGAGACAATGCCTTGCTCTGCCAGTAACAGCCCTGTGTCTACGCGGCCAGTCAGGCATGGATTTGGCGCGCCATGTAGCTTGGTGCGATTTCCCAGTATCAGTGCCGCATCATATTTTGCAATCAGCGGGCTTGCGAGTAATTGCCTGGCGTGCAGGCTGATAATCGTAAACAGTATCAGGTAGGTAGTTGCGAACGCGAGAATCAGGCAGATAAGAAGCCGGTGCAGAGGTTTGAAATTAAATAATTGATTCAGCAATGTCTTCAATTTAAATGATGTTCTGCATCCGGCCGTTACTGATTTTAGGTGTTCTGAATCACAATGTTCGGGAACTTGCTGCTGTGGTCCAGGCTGGTATTGGCAATTTTAATTGCGGCTTTACGTGCAATTTCTTTATAAATGCCGGCAACCTTGCTGTCAGGGTCTGCAACCACGGTTGGAGTTCCGCTATCAGCCTGCATGCGAATGCCGATGTCCAATGGTAATGAACCCAGTAAATCCACGTTGTAGTCTTTAGCCATCAGTTCACCGCCACCTGCACCGAAAATGTGCTCTTCATGGCCGCATTTGCTGCAGATATGCGTGCTCATGTTTTCTACAATACCCAAAATCGGGATATTCACTTTTTCAAACATTTTGAGGCCTTTGCGCGCATCAAGCAGTGCAATGTCCTGTGGCGTTGTCACAATGATGGCGCCCGTGACCGGAATTTTCTGCGATAAAGTCAGCTGAATATCACCTGTGCCTGGCGGCAAGTCGATAATCAGGTAATCCAGACTCTGCCAGTTGGTTTCGCGTAGTAATTGTTCCAAGGCGCCGGTCACCATTGGGCCACGCCATACCATAGGTGTGTCCATATCAATCAGAAAGCCGATAGACATGGCCTGTATGCCATGTGCCCGCATCGGCTCCATGCTTTTTCCATCTGCGCTTTCAGGGCGGCCGCTGATGCCTAGCATCTGTGGCTGGCTTGGGCCGTAAATATCCGCATCCAGTAAGCCTACAGTGGCGCCTTCTGCAGCAAGTGCCAGGGCCAGGTTTACTGAAGTGGTTGATTTGCCGACACCGCCTTTGCCCGAGGCAACGGCAATAATATTTTTAACATTAGGCAGCAAGCTCACGCCTTGCTGTGCTTTGTGCGCAACGATTTTACTGCTTACATTGACAGCAACTTTCCCAATACCATCAAGGCCCAGCAGCGCTTGCGCCACTAATTTCTGTATATCGGCCATGACTGATTTTGCAGGGTAGCCAAGTACGATGTCCAAGCTGACATCATTGCCGTCGATTTTGATATTTCTTGCTGATTTACCACTCACAAAGTCTTTGCCGGTGTTGGGGTCTATGCATACTTTCAGCGTGCTTTGAATGAGTAACTCTGTAATAGCCATTGCCTGAATTCCTGATTGATATAGTAGGGCACTTCCATAAATGCATTCTTTGAGCGCATGGTGCTGCATCCCAAACTCTGCATATATAAAATTGCCTGTAAGTTAATTAAGTTGAGTAAAAAGATGGGTTATTCTAACTGATTGTGTGATTGATTGTATAAACGACTTGGTTATTTTGCAGAAAAATCTGATCATTTAAAGATCAGAGCCCGGCTAATGTATGCAAAAGCAGCAATCATAGCTGGGTGAACCATGCTGCATTTGTTAGAATACAGTTTTAGCTTAATAGATCCATTTATCTCATGGCAATTTCAAACGCTCCTCGCAAAATTCTTGTTACTTCAGCGCTTCCTTACGCAAACGGCAGTATCCATCTTGGACACCTGGTCGAATATATTCAAACCGACATCTGGGTGCGTTTTCAAAAAATGCAGGGCCATACCGTACATTATGTATGTGCCGATGACACACACGGTACGCCTATTATGCTGCGTGCCGAAAAAGAGGGCATCACTCCGGAAACGCTGATTGGCAATGTGCATAAAGAGCATAGTGCTGATTTTTCAGAATTCCTGGTTGGCTTTGATAACTATTACTCAACCAATGCGCCGGAGAACAAAGAGCTTTCACAAGGTATTTACACAAGATTGAAGGCAGCCGGCAAGATTGCTACCAAAACAATCGAGCAGTTTTATGACCCGGTTAAAAACATGTTTTTGCCAGACCGCTTTATTAAAGGTGAATGTCCAAAATGCCATGCCAAAGACCAGTATGGTGATTCATGCGAAGTCTGTGGCGCAACTTATAACCCTACCGAGCTGATCAATGCTTATTCTGCGGTGTCCGGCGCGGCGCCTGTACGCAAGGAGACCGAGCATTACTTCTTCAAGTTATCCGAGTGCGAAGATTTTCTCAAAACCTGGACACGTTCTGGCACCTTGCAAGGCGAAGCCGCCAATAAGATGGGCGAGTGGTTCGAGAATGGCCTGAACGACTGGGATATTTCACGTGATGCACCATACTTCGGCTTCGAGATTCCTGATGCCCCTGGAAAATACTTCTACGTATGGCTGGATGCGCCGATTGGCTACATGGCGAGTTTTAAAAATCTGTGTGCTATGAGTCAGCAAGATGGTGACGGCAATCAAAAAGCTGGCATCGATTTTGACGAATACTGGAAGCCGGATTCAACTACCGAGCTTTATCATTTTATCGGCAAGGATATTCTGTATTTTCATGCCTTGTTCTGGCCGGCAACACTTGAGTTTTCAGAATACCGCACACCTACACAGATTTTTGCACATGGCTTTTTAACTGTAAACGGTGAAAAGATGAGCAAATCACGCGGCACGTTTATTACTGCGCGCAGCTACCTGGATCACATTAAGAATCCTGAGTATCTCCGTTATTACTATGCGGCTAAGTTGAACAGCACAATGGAGGATATTGACCTCAACCTGGAAGATTTTGTCGCGCGCGTGAACAGTGATCTGGTCGGTAAATATATCAATATTGCCAGCAGAACAGCCGGTTTTATCAATAAGCGTTTTGACGGTAAATTAAAACCATCTGCCGGCAATCCGGTGATTGCTGAAATTAAGGCCGCCGCACAACTGCTGGCAGATAGCTATGCCGAACGTGAATACAGCAAAGCCCTGCGTGAAATCATGCGTCTGGCTGACCTGGCGAACGGCTTCGTGGCTGATAAGGCACCCTGGGTGCTTGCCAAGCAGGAAGGACAGGATGCCTTGCTGCAGGAGGTCTGTTCTGATGCGCTTGAAATGTTCCGCTTGTTGACCTTGTATTTAAAACCGGTACTTCCAAAGTTGGCAGGTGAGATCGAGCAGTTCCTGAACATCGCGCCGCTGACTTGGGCGGTAGTGGAAGCATCGCTACCGGCACAGCATGGCATCAATGCTTATGAGCACCTGATTACCCGTGTTGATTCTAAACTGATTGAGGCGATGACTGAGGCTAATAAGGAGAACCTGCAGGCTACTCCAGCACCGCAGCCTCATTCAGAGCAGCGCCATGCACAGCACCAGCAGAATGAAGCGAATGCCGATGCGGAAGAAGCGGCCTACATTTCAATTGATGATTTTACCAAGGTGGATTTGCGTATCGCTAAAATCGTCAATGCGGAACATGTAGAAGGTGCTGAGAAACTGCTCAAGTTAAGCCTGGATATTGGTGAAGAAAAACCGCGCCAAGTGTTCGCCGGGATTAAATCCGCTTATGATCCGGCAACCCTGGTTGGCCGCTTGACAGTGATGGTCGCTAACCTTGCGCCGCGTAAAATGAAATTCGGCATGAGCGAGGGTATGGTGCTCGCTGCGAGTGATGAACGTGGCGGGCCATTTATTCTAAGTCCGGATGTAGGCGCCGAGCCAGGCATGCGCGTTAAGTAGGTTCGTTTTTATCTTCCCAGCTTAATAGGAGAAAGTTTTGAAGTCACAGATTTTTGTAATCATTTTGGCAGGCGTATTCAGCACTAGCGCTGCACTGGCAGATAGTAATGCAGCAACCGCAGTAGGCGGCGGTTTAGGTGCCGCTGCCGGTACTGCAATCGGCAGTGTGGTTGGTGGGCAAACAGGTGAAATTGTTGGTGGTGCGGTAGGTGGCGGATTGGGCGGTGCTGTTACTACTAATGGTAAAGGCCGTGCCGGCGCCGTAATTGGTGGTGCAGCCGGAGGCGCTGGCGGCGCATACGTTGGTCGCAAGGTAAGCGGCAGTACAACAGGTGCTGTTGTAGGTGCTGGTCTGGGTGGGGCAGGTGGCGCTGTAGTTGGTAAAGTAATTGATGAGCCATCAATTAGAACAAGTAATCGCAACTACAAAAACAAGCATAAACATAAACACGGAAAACGGCATGGCAAGCATGACCACCGCTATGATGATTGATCATATGCAATAATTAAAAAGCCCCGTATTTACGGGGCTTTTTAATTTAACGTTTATTGATATATTAATTTCGTTCAGTCTGGTTTTTCGACGTCAGACGTGGCTTATTTCTTTGCTTTTTCCTTGATTGCTTTAGCATCTGCCGGTTTGGCAGCTTTTACGACTTTTGGTGCGGCAATGCTGGTTTGACCAGTAATGGATATATCTTTGCGCAGCTTTTCTAATGTGGCATCACCAATACCGTTTACGTTTTTTATATCATCAACCGATTTAAATCCGCCATTCTTTTTGCGGTAATCAATAATCGCCTGCGCTTTTGCAGGGCCAATGCCTTGCAGGCCTTCAAGTTCTGCCTGTGTTGCAGTGTTGATGTTGACAGCCGCCATTGCACTTATGCTAAAGCTTAAGAAAGCGACTAATGTGAGTATGATTTTTTTCATTTGTATTTTCCTCAGATTTTAGATTGATTTTAAACATGGTAGTTGTTAGCAATTCCTGACAACTACCGATGATCATAACTTAAATGGGAAAATTTCCCTAATAATGTTAGGGCTTACTGATTGTTTAACTGCTGCAACATTCTGCATTAATGGCTTCTAATGCGGCCAATGGATTTTCTGCCTGTGTGATAGGCCTGCCGATCACGAGGTAACTTGATCCCAATGCCAGGGCATCAGCAGGGGTAACGATGCGTGATTGATCATCTTTTTTCGAGTTGGCGGGACGTATGCCTGGTGTTACCAGGCAGAATTCGCTGCCTAAGTTTGAACGTAACGTCTGTGCTTCAAGTGCGGAGCAGACCACGCCATTGAGGCCTGCCTGCTGCGTGAGGCGAGCGAGGTTCAATACGTGCGTTGCCAGATCGGTATGGATACCAATCTGACTCAAGGTTTGCTGATTCATACTGGTTAATACCGTGACAGCGATCAGTAGTGGTTTAGCTGCGCTATCGTTGACCGCTTGCTGGGCTGCCTGCATCATTTCCAGCCCGCCGCTGGCGTGCACGTTGAGCATCCATACGCCAAGGTTGCTTGCGGCGCTGCAGGCTTTGGCAACGGTATTGGGGATGTCGTGGAATTTCAGGTCCAGAAAAACGCCGAAATTCGAGCTGGCCAGTTTTTCAACAAACTGAGGCCCGGCTGCTGTGAACAGTTCTTTGCCGACTTTCAAGCGGCAAAGCGCAGGATCAAGCTGATTGACTAACTTCAACGCGCTGTCTGCATCTGCGTAATCCAGTGCTACGATAATCTTTGGGTCGTGATTCTTGCTCAAGTTTTCTTGCATAGTATAGGTTCATCTTTCAGTTGCGTTGTGCCGGGATCAGATAGTGGTAGGCTCAGCCGGCAGGGCTTCCCATGCGTTACATGCAGGGCATTGCCAGTGATGGTATTTGGCTTTGAATCCGCATTGCTCACAGTGATACGCGGTTTTGTTGCCTATGGCATGACGCACCGCCTGCTGCATCAATTGGGTGTCCTGCAGGTTGCCGTTCTGCGGGTGGCCGGTTTCCAGAATTGCACGCGCCTGCAATAACCGGTCTAAGGTATTCAGGCTTGGCATCTTGATCAGTTCATTGCGCGCGAGTTTGGCTGCGTTTTCCGCCCCTTGTTCTGCCAATGTCGCTTCATACAGTACGTTGAGCAGTGAATTAAGCTGATAAGTCTGCAGATAGGTCTGCAACAGGCTCAAGCCTTCGTCAGTTTGATTTAAAGCACGGAAGCTAGTCAGCAGTTTTGGCGCAATCAGGCCCAGGTATTCAGGTTTCTGGAATTCAATGCGCTTCCAGACTGAAATGGCGGTTTTATGGTTGCTGGCTTCAGCTTCGAGGTCGCCTAACAGCACATTGGCACGCACGCAGTTTTTATTGGCATTGAGTGCCTGGTCGAGTTCGAACCGTGCCGTATGCGTATCGTTTGCCAGCTTTGACTTGACGGCCATTTCACAATAATAGTTCGCAATTTCGACGCGAAACGGCACACCGGAAATTCTTTCCAATTCAGTTGCTGCCTTGATGGCACGCTCCCATTCGCGTTCACGAACATAGATTTCAAGCAATGCGCGTAACGCAGGCTGGCGATACCTGTCATCATCCAGGGATTCAAAAAGTTCTTCTGCACGGTCAAACAAGCCGGCTTTGAGATAATCCTGCGCAAGTTCTGCCGTTACGGCCAGTTTCTGCTGTGGTTCAAGCTGCTTTTTTTCCAGCAGGTGCAAGTGCAGGTGGATTGCGCGGTCAACTTCACCGCGTTTTCTGAACAGGCTGCCTAATGCAAAATGTAATTCAAGAGAGTCGGTGTTGGCTTGCACCGCTTCCGTGAAAGCTTCAATCGCCTTATCCTGCTGATTGGTGATGAGGAAGTTCAGCCCTTTAAAGTAGGCTGCGGGCAGTGCGGTGGATTCAGCCAGTAGCTGTTTCAGGTCAACGCGTGCCGCCAGCCAGCCTAGGCTGAAAAATAGGGGTAGGGCTAACAGCCACCAGAACTCAAATTCCATGTTGCGTCACTTTATATCATGTTATGTATGACATTTTACCTTAATTGCGTTTGTGAGAAGTGAGATAAAAGATAAGGGTAAAACAAAACTTGGTTAGCCGTCTGTGGCTAATTGCATTTTTAAACATCAATATTTCAGGCATAAAAAAACGGCAGCCATCAGGCTGCCGTTTTAAATGAAACTAAAATAACTATTAGCTTAAATCGACTCGTTCGCGTAACTCTTTACCTGCTTTAAAGTGCGGTACATGTTTTTCAGGTACTTGCACTTTACTGCCAGTTTTAGGGTTGCGACCTAATCGCGGCGGACGATAATTCAAGCTAAAGCTTCCAAAGCCTCTAATTTCAATGCGTTCGCCGGCAGCAAGGTTATCTGACATAGCGTCGAGAATGGCCTTTACTGAAAGCTCGGCATCTTTCATCACCAGTTGCGGAAAACGCTCCGCCAATAGAGTGATTAGCTCAGATTTTGTCATTATTATCTGCCTTTTTAACTACTTATTATTTTTTGCTGTCCAATTTGGCTTTCAATAAAGCGCCAAGATTGGTTGTACCAGCAGCTGCACCGTCATCTGGTAATTGAGCAGCTTCTTTAGTTTTAGCAGATTTAGCTTTTGGTTTAGCTTCTGATTTATCTTCAGAAGACGCACCTGATGGATCCGCAGTCAATTGTTTAACGCCTAATGAAATGCGTTCTTTTTCAACGTCAATTGCCAGGATAACAGCTTCCAGCTCGTCACCTTTTTTGAAGTTGCGGATTGCTTCTTCGCCAGACTGTGTCCATGACAGGTCAGACAGGTGAACTAAACCGTCAATGCCGCCTGGCAAGCCGATGAATACGCCGAAATCAGTGATTGATTTGATTTGACCGGCAACTTTGTCGCCTTTAGCGTGCGTTGCAGAGAAGTCATCCCATGGGTTTGGCTGGCACTGTTTCATACCTAATGACAGGCGACGACGTGCTTCGTCAATTTCAAGGATCATCACTTCAACTTCGTCGCCCAATTGTGCGATTTTGCCTGGGTGGATGTTTTTGTTTGTCCAGTCCATTTCTGAAACGTGAACCAAACCTTCGATACCTGGTTCGATTTCAACGAAAGCACCGTAGTCAGTCAGGTTAGAAACTTTACCGAACAAGCGTGTGCTTACTGGGTAACGGCGAGCTAAAGCAACCCATGGGTCATCGCCTAATTGTTTGATACCCAATGAAACGCGGTTTTTCTCTTGATCGAATTTCAGGATTTTTGCTTCAACTTCTTCACCAACAGTCAGAACTTCTGATGGGTGTTTAACACGGCGCCATGCCAGGTCAGTGATGTGCAGCAAGCCATCAATACCGCCCAGGTCAACGAATGCGCCGTAGTCAGTGATGTTTTTAACGATACCTTTAACCACTGCGCCTTCGGTCAATGTGCCGATCAGTGCTTCGCGGTCAGCGCCGGCGCTAACTTCCATTACAGCACGGCGTGAAACAACGATGTTGTTACGTTTACGGTCAAGTTTGATCACTTTCAAATCACATTCTTTGTTTTCGAATGGAGTAGTGTCTTTAACTGGACGTACGTCAACCAGTGAGCCTGGCAGGAATGCCATGATGCCGTTTACAGATACGCGTAAACCGCCTTTAACTTTACCGCTTACGAAGCCTTTAATGATACGGCCTTCGTTCATTGCGTCTTCCAGATCCAACCATGTTTCCATGCGTTTAGCTTTTTCGCGTGAAAGTACAGTTGAGCCGAAGCCGTCTTCTAGTTTTTCAATGGCTACTTTAACAAAGTCACCCACTTGAACCTCAAGTTCGCCTTGAGCATTACGGAATTCAGCAGCGTCGATAACGCTTTCAGATTTAAGACCAGCGTTAACGATCACGTGGTCGTTATCAACTGAGGTTACTTCAGCCGTGATTACTTCGCCAGAACGCATTTCCTGACGTGCCAAGCTTTCTTCAAAAAGCGCAGCAAAAGATTCCATCGGTGAAGCAGAAGATGTAGTAGAAGCCATTAAAAAAAATACCTAAGATTAATCCCACCTAGCAGCGGGGTAGTTAAAAAAACTGCACATCTGTGTGACGTAGCAGGCCTTTAAAGTTTATACAAAAACTTTGAACCGATGATTATAACTAAAACATTGAAAAATAAAAGACTATTTACACTTTTTATTGAGTTTTTTTATGCCTGAAACTCTGTAAAACGGTATCAACGGCTTTGGCAATGGTTAAATGATCTGTTTCCAGCAGGGTTGCATCTGCCGCCATCACTAGCGGAGCGCTGGCCCTGCCTTTGTCCCTGGCATCGCGCTCCTGTAAATCGAGCAGGATAGCCTCGTAATCGGCAGGCATGCCTTTACCCAACAATTGTTTATAGCGGCGCTCTGCACGGATTTCAGTGGACGCGGTTAAAAATATCTTCAATTGTGCATCGGGGAATATCACGGTCCCCATGTCACGGCCATCGGCTACCAAGCCCGGTGCCTGGCGGAAATTGTGCTGCAAATCGACCAACGCGGCCCTGAGCGGGGCATGTACCGCAACCTGGGAGGCACCTTTGCCCATTTCTTCGGTGCGGATGTCTTCTGAAATATCGTTTCCATTCAGGTAGACCAGATCCTTTTTAAACTGAATATCCAGCGTTTTTGCACACGCGGCGACTGCCTCAGCATCGCTCCAGCCGATA
>Ga0208625_100455_pt1 | contig 10798 bp, 8 predicted proteins | sample LakWasMeta8_HOW4_2_FD_183858 | JGI IMG/M metagenome (GOLD analysis project Ga0208625, IMG submission 183858) | Freshwater sediment methanotrophic microbial communities from Lake Washington under simulated oxygen tension - Sediment Metagenome... | ecosystem: Environmental > Aquatic > Freshwater >... | reverse complement strand
AGCGAAAGTGCATTTGAGAACATTTCGCCTAAGCAGGCCGCCGCCGAGTTTTCAGAAAAAAAGGCCGTCATCGTTGATGTACGAGAAGATAGTGAGTGGCAAGAACAGCATATTCCCGGTGCCATTCATATCCCGTTAGGGCAATTAAAATCAAGATTATCCGAGCTTGAGCCTTACAAAAACAGCCAGATTATTACCCAATGCCGTAGCGGTGGACGCTCAGCAAAAGCCGCCGATCAACTAACAGCCGCTGGGTTTGCTAATGTGCAAAACCTGGATGGTGGCATCCAAGCATGGGAAAAAGCAGGGCTGCCTCTTAAGTAAGATCTGGCGGGTATTTTGGGATTGTTAGCCAAGCAAAATTTAGAAGATTAACGCTGCCAGTTTTAAGCGAAGAGAGGGCTAAAACTGCAAATGAAGTGATAGAGTCAGGATAAAAGATAGTAGTCCGAGTATTATCGAGACTAGCGAAAAAAATTAACCTGGATTTATACTTTAAAACGCATAGGACAGGGATTTTTATTGGTAGCTCAATTAAAGTCCCTGATGGGCGTTTTATGCTTTAACAGCGCTTACTTTTTATTTCACTTTACCTACCGAGCACAGTTAATGGACGTTAATACTTCGAATGCGTTGGTCTACTTGGTTGATGATGAATTGCCAGTGCGCGATGCATTGTCGATGTTGATTAAAATGTCCGGGTTTGCGGTAAGCAGTTATGACTCGGCTGAAGCCTTTTTAAATAATTATGACCCTGATCAGCCAGGCTGCTTAGTTCTTGATGTAACAATGCCGGTTATGAGCGGGCTTGAACTGCAAGAAGAATTAGTCAAAAGAAAGAGTAATATCCCCATCATCTTTATGAGTGGCAATGCGGATATTCTGGATTCGGCAAAAGCCTTAAGATCGGGTGCTGTGGCTTTTTTGGAAAAACCGTTTGAAAACCAAATATTTCTACAGACTATTAATGAAGCGGTAAAAAAAGACCTTTCGGCTAGAAAGCAACGCCTATAAAGTTTTGTCAGTCATCCCTAGATACTGCAAGGCGCAGCATTATCGCCATGGTAAAGGTTAAACCACTACAGGAGAGAGCATTGGCAACTACAGATCCTGAAAATCCATCTTTCAACCTGCACTTGAGCAATGCCGTCAATGAATAACCTTTTTAGTATTAAAGATTTCATTCCGCATGGCTATTGCTTGGCGTGGAGTCCAGGGTTGCTTTGGCTGCACGTTATTTCTGATTTGCTGATTACGTTTTCGTATTATTCAATTCCCCTGAGTCTTATCTATTTTATTAGGCAGCGCAAAGACTTGCCCTATCCATGGCTGGTTGGCCTATTTGCCGGCTTTATTGTTGCTTGCGGCACCACGCATTTACTGTCGATAATCACAATTTGGATCCCTTTATATTGGCTGGATGGCTTTGTTAAAGGCATTACCGCGATTATTTCGCTCGTCTCCGCTGCAATGATGCTGTGGATTATTCCTCGCGCCTTGGCTCTACCCAGTACCGCACAACTGCACGCTGAGATACAACAAAGAAAAGCCGCGGAAGATGCTCTAAGAGAAAGCGAATATCGTTGGAAATTTGCCATTGAAGGTGCCGGCGATGGCGTATGGGACCTGGACGTGGTTAACAACACGGTGTTTTTTTCAAAGCGCTGGAAGGAAATGCTGGGCTTTACAGAAGATGAGATCGGCAACAGTTTGGATGAATGGGAGAAACGTCTCCATCCAGAGGATAAGGCAGGCACCCTTGCTGTTGTGCATGCCTATCTTGAAGGCAAAACCCCGACTTACACGCACGAACACCGGGTTAGATGTAAGGACGGCAGCTACAAATGGATACTGGCCCGCGGTATGGTCGTTAGCCGAAGTGAAGAGGGTAAACCCTTGCGCATGATCGGCACGCAAACCGATATTTCGGAGCGCAAGCAGATGGAGGAAAAACTGCGCGACAGTGATGCCTTGAATGTCAGCATTCTTGACTCATTAACTTCGCAAATTGCCGTACTGGATGCGCAGGGTGTGATTATTTCTGTCAATAACGCATGGCGGGATTTTGCCGAGGGCAATGCGTTATCAGAATGCAGTCAAAATATGCTGGGTATTAATTATCTGGACGTCTGTAAACATGCCATTAATCAACCTTATGGCGACGAGGCCAGCGCCGCTTATATGGGAATTAAGGCAGTGCTTAACGGCGAGCAAGGCGCATTTTCTTTAGAGTATCCGTGTCACTCGCCTAATCAGCAACGCTGGTTTTACATGACTGTTTCGCCACTGCACGGTTCACGTCGCGGGGTTGTGGTCAGGCATTTAAACATCACCGAGCGCAAGCAGGCTGAGCGGGTCTTAATTCAGCTCAAAGCGATGATTGATATATCCCTGGATGGGTTTTGGATAGTTGATTTGATGGGTAACCTGATACAAGTTAATCAAGCTTACGCACAAATAAGCGGTTATTCGATTGATGAATTAACGAACATGTCCATAGCTCAGGTGGAGGTGGTGGAAAACGCTGAACAAATTAAAACGCATATGGCAAAAGTGATTGGCGAGGGGTATGACCGATTTGAAACCCGCCACCGACGTAAAGATGGACATATTATTGATGTTGAAATATCTGTCGCCTTTTTGCCTGAATTTCAGCAGTTTTGTGTATTTTGCCGTGACATCACTGACCGCAAGGCAATGGAATATGAGCTAAAAGCCAGCGAGGCAAAATTCCGTTCGATTATTGAAGTTTCTCCGGTGCCGATGGCATTGTTAAGTGATGAGCAATTAAGCCTTACCTTCCTTAATCCAGCGTTTATAGAAACCTTTGGTTACAGCCGGGATGATATTCCCACTCTGAATGAGTGGTGGCCAAAAGCCTACCCTGATCCGGATTATCGGAACTGGGCCAAGGCTACTTGGCAAACAGCAATGGAAAAAGCCCAGCAGGAACATACTGATGTTCCTCCTTTGGAGGTGGCGATTCACTGTAAAAATAACAGTATTAAAAGCGTGATTGTATCGGCCGCGGAGATTATCAATTCTGCGCATGAGCATTTGATAATACTTTACGACGTCACTCAGCTCAAACAAATTGAAGCAAAACTCAACGCCATATTTAATGCGTCAGTGGAAGGTATTATCACTATCGACATGTACGAAAACATTGTGTCGGCTAATACTGCAGTAGAAACTATTTTTGGCTACCAACCAGAAGAGCTGGTTGGTAGCCGCATTAACAAGCTGATGCCGTCATTGCCAATAACAATTAATGATGGCAGTGCGCCCATTGCAGAAAAGCATACCGGTCAAATTAAGGAAATTGAAGGTCGCCATAAAAATGGTTCTGTCGTACCTTTGGATCTGTCCATAGCAGCGTATTCACTCGATGATGCGAATTACCTTACCTACATTGTGAGAGACGTGAGTTTACGCAAACAGCAAGAACATCAAGACAAGGAGCATTTGGATCAACTCGCCCATGTCACGCGTCTTGGCTTGATGGGCGAAATGGCGTCGGGTATTGCACATGAAGTTAATCAACCACTGGTAGCGGTTTCCAGTTATACGCAGGTCAGTTTAAATCTTATTAATGCTGAAAACCCTGATCTGGTGGCGCTCTCTGAAATCTTAATCAAAACCCAGCAGCAGGCCTTAAGAGCAGGCCAGATCATTCATCGAATGAGGGAGTTTGTGAAATCGCATGCAAAACATCGATCAAGTCATAATATTAATACCTTGATTCATGACGCTGCCAGCCTGTGTGTTGCCGAGCTTAAAAAAAATAATATAGAGCTAATATTTGAGCTGCAACACAATCTGCCGCTTGTCTATGTCGATCAGGTACAAATTGAGCAAGTCATCATAAACCTGATCCGAAACAGCATCGACGCCTTAAAACATCTACCCGCACAACAGCATCGGCATGTAACCATTTTAAGTCAATTGACTGCCAATAATGGCATACAGATCAGTGTTAAGGACAATGGACCTGGCATTGATTTAGAGCAACAGCAAAAAATATTAATGCCGTTTTATACCACTAAGACCAATGGTATGGGCATGGGCTTATCCATCAGTCGCTCACTTGTTGAAGCCCATGATGGGGCGTTGCATTTTGATAGCCAACCTGGAAACGGCACCACGTTTTATTTCACGCTACCCATTCAGTAAAACTAACCTGTTGTTTGTGTATTTTATAAGAGCCCCGCGCTTTTATTTTTGTCATTTTATAATAAATATCACCAGTAATTATTGACAGACTGGAATAGGTATTCATACGAATATCTTTTATTTGTTTTACCACTCAAAATAATAACGCTTGGATTTTCTACTGTGTGCTCATTTAATTAATTTGAGTATGGGTAGTATTTTATTTTAAATACTTGCGGAGAATATGATGTCTAATGATAAAGATAAAAAAAATAAAGACTTGGCCTCTACACCATCAAGTACAGGGCTAATTTCTTTTGATGAATTTGATCATTTTTTTGATGATTTTCTCTCGCGCAGATGGCCTCGGTTGTTAGACTGGAATGTGCCGGCGGGCTTAGAGAAAGGTTTTCCTAAAGTCGATATTCTTGATCATGATAAAGAGATCGAGGTTCATGCAGCACTGCCGGGTGTCAAAAAAGATGACCTGGATGTCACCATCAATAATCAGACCATCACCATTCGTGCTTCAACCAAAGAAGAGAAGAAGGAAGAAGAAAAAGGCAAATATTTTCGCCGTGAGATAGCTCGAGGTGAATTTCAACGTGTCTTGTCGTTGCCGGAAAATGTGGATGGTGATAATGCCAAAGCCTCTTTTGCCGATGGCATATTAAAAGTAATTATTCCAAAAACTGAAAAAACCAAACGTAAAACTATTGAGGTTAAATAGCAGCATAAGCTATTTCATACATATTACCTTTCATGGCACTCCTGAAAGGTAATAGTGATGAATTATCAATATAGATAGTTGTACGTATTTATTAGTGGCGGCTATTCAAGACATACTGAGCAGCACTAGACCGTAATTACATCAAATCTCCCTTTATGCCATTACCTAATCTTGAAACCTGGATGTGGACAGAAGCTTGCGAAACTGTGGATCGCGCTGAACGCCTGCATAGGCAGTTCTTTCGACCCGCTGTTATGAACGCAAAGCGCCCAATGTGGGAACCGCCTATCGATATTTACGAAACCAGCTGTGAATTCAACGTCATGATTGCATTGCCTGGCGTTGCACCGGAGCATTTAGATGTCCTGCTGGAAGATGGGTTTTTGGTCATTGACGGGCACCGACGCTTACCTACCAGTACAGAGTCATATATCAGACGCCTTGAAATACCCTACGGACAATTTAAGCGACGTGTCGAACTGCCTGCCGGCCATTTCGAAATACACACGCGTGTATTTGAGAACGGTTGTTTGTTAATCACACTGCGCAAAACATAAAGCATTCTCATGCAAATAAAGGACCTAAAAAAGTTACTTTTGGGATCCACGCCGGATGCAAAAGAGCTATCGCCAGAAATTAATCAAGAGGCTCCGCTGCAATTGCCAGCCATCCCGACGGATGCACTGATTATTGTGCCGATGCGTGGGACTGTGCTGTTCCCACAAAACATTTCTCCGCTGGTGGTGGGGCGTAAAGCGTCTATTGCGGCCGTGCAACATGCGGTGCGTTCCGAAAAACCGGTTGGCTTGCTCATGCAATTACGCGACATGGATGAAGAGCCCGGTGGCAATGATTTGTACACGATCGGCACTGTCGCGGAAATCTTGCGCTATCTAACCGCGCCCGATGATACCCACCATATCGTTTGTCAGGGTGTGCAACGTTTTCGCGTACATGAATTTTTGCCGGGTTATCCGTTTCTGGTCGCACGAGTTGAGCGTTACGAAGAGCCGGAGGTAAATTCTCAGGATATTGAAGCGCGCGTCATCACGCTCAAACAAAAAGCGCTGGAAGTGTTAGATGTGCTTACTCAGATTCGACATGCGCCTGATGAATTGGTAAATGCGATTCGCTCAATTACCTCGCCGACCATGCTGGCCGACCTGATCGCCAGTTACTTGATTGTAAAGCCTGAAGAGAAGCAAGACGTGTTGTCGCTCTTTAATATCCAAGAGCGTATCGACAAGCTTTTGGAATTGCTCAATTACCGAATTGAAGTATTAAAACTGTCCAACAAGATTAATGAACAAACGCAGGAAACGATGGGGCGGCGCCAGCGCGAATTCGTGTTACGCGAGCAAATGAAAGCTATCCAAAAGGAATTGGGTGACGACGAAGGCAGTGCCGCGGAAATTGAAGAAATCAGCAACGCGATCAGTGCTGCTAACATGCCTGAAGAGGCCGAAAAGCAAGCACGTAAAGAACTCAGTCGCCTGCAGCACATGTCTGATGCCAGCGGTGAATATTCAATGCTGCGTACCTATCTTGATTGGCTGACGGAATTACCGTGGTCCAAGGCAAGTACCACGGTAATTGATATTGCCAAAGCCAGGGAAATCCTTAATGAAGACCATTATGGCCTGGATAAAATCAAGCAACGTATCTTGGAGTTTTTGGCAGTACGCAAACTAAACCCGAATGGCAAAAGCCCGATTTTATGTTTTGTCGGCCCGCCCGGTGTCGGCAAAACTTCATTGGGTCGCAGCATAGCCCGAGCTACGGGGCGTGAATTTATACGTGCCAGCTTGGGCGGTTTGCATGATGAAGCCGAGATTAGAGGCCATCGGCGTACTTATATCGGCGCACTGCCGGGCAATATTATTCAATCAATCCGTAAGGCCGGCACCAATAATCCGGTATTTATGCTGGATGAAATGGATAAGCTCGGTTCCGGATTTCAGGGCGACCCCTCATCAGCGTTGCTGGAAGTATTGGATCCCGAGCAAAACTCAACTTTCCGCGATAATTATCTGGCTATGCCGTTTGACCTGAGCCATGTCATGTTCATTGGCACTGCCAATGTCCTGGACAGCATTCCCGTGCCTTTGCGCGACCGGATGGAAGTAATCGAATTAACCGGGTATACCTCCGAAGAAAAACTCCAGATTGCCAAACGCTACCTGGTGAGTCGGCAACTGGAAAGCAACGGCTTAAACGCTGAACAATGCACGCTCACCGAAAGTGCCATATCAACCATTATTCAGGATTACACCCGTGAAGCTGGGTGCAGGAATTTGGAGCGTGAAATCGGTGCAGTATGTCGACATGTCGCCATGCGTATTGCCGAAGGGTTTATCGCCAATGAGCAGATCGATGCCGAGAACATTCCTGGCATTTTGGGACCGAAAAAATTTGATAGCGATGTTGCCATGCGCACCAGCGTGCCGGGTGTTGCTACCGGGCTAGCTTGGACACCGGTTGGCGGCGATATACTTTTTATCGAAGCCGCTCGTGTACCCGGCAGCGGTAAGTTGATCCTGACCGGTCAATTGGGTGATGTGATGAAAGAAAGCGCGCAAGCCGCTCTCAGTCTGGTCAAATCACGAGCCCATGAGTTGGGATTTAATCCGGAAATCTTCGAAAAAAACGACATCCATGTACATGTCCCGGCAGGCGCCATTCCTAAAGATGGCCCCAGTGCCGGCGTTGCCATGTTTACTGCCCTTTATTCCGCGTTTTCTGAACGGATTGTGCTTAGCGATGTGGCAATGACCGGGGAAATTAGCCTGCGTGGGCTGGTATTACCGGTCGGCGGTATTAAAGAGAAAGTCATTGCAGCGGCTAGAGCAGGCATAAAAACAGTGCTGCTGCCTGCCCGTAATCAAAGAGATTTTGAAGAAATACCCGAAGCGGTAAGAAACCAGCTCCAGTTTATCTGGTTGGAAAAGGTAGACGACGCGTTAAAAAGTGCGATGGAAAAGTGACATCAGAATGATGTTTTTCGAGGTTGCCATAAGTATAAACACATAGGTATTTATACAAATATCTTTTCGCTGTATTTCTATCAAAATAATTCCCATCGTATTTTTTAAATACTTCTACGGTGAATGCGGTCATTTTTAATGATTTTCTTTCACGCAGATGACTGCCGATAACAATGGGTTGAACAGTTAGCCATTACATCAGTTCTGCAGAGAATTCAGGAGAAACAGATGAAAAATGAAACTATTGGCGCTGTCGTCGCCTTAATCTTGATTATCCTGGGCGTACAGACTTATATGGTGTTTAAGCTAAATGACCGGCTTAATCAACTTAGTGTCCAGGACAGCCAAACAAGTAGTTTTGAAATCAAAATACCTAAACTGACCCCGTCAAAACCGGATGCCAATGACGACCTGACATGGAAGCCTTATGAAGAATTGCAACGAATGCAACATGAAATGGAACAGCTGTTTGGTGGTTCATTTTCACGTTTTCACATGAATACGCCTTTGGGCAGTTTGAGCAAAACCCCGGATGTCGATTTACAAGAAAAGCCGGATCGTTTTATTGTGACCGTGAATGCGCCCGGCGCTGATGAATCTTCGGTTAATGTGAAACTGGACGATCAACGTTTGCATATCTCAATTAAAACAGAACAAGCGAAAAACGAAACCGATGATAAGAATGGGCATTATGAATATCGCGAACGCTTTGTGGGTGAACTCGAACGAGTCATCACATTACCCGGGCCTGCAGATGCAACCAAGATAGCAACCAATTACCGCAACGGCGTTTTGACCATTACGATTCCAAAGAAATAGTAATTATTAAAACTTCCGTTAATACCGGATCGAGATAATGATAAGTGCCCGGATAAACACCAGAAACCGGCAGCAATGGATTGCAGAAGCGGCTTATTTCAAAGCACAAGCCAGGGGCTTTAAACCGGGTAGAGCCCTAAATGATTGGCTGGAGGCCGAGATAGACTATTCAGAAATACTGATAGCGACATACGTTGCAATGCTGGAAGAAGATGGACCAATAACAATGTTGGGTTTACAGCAGTTGGCCAAATTAATTGGCATTGAAAATCCGGAAGCCTTAATTTCAGAGCTAGAACTGGTACATGTAATTCAACAAGCGACAAAGCATCGCCCCTGCTTCCGTTCTGACGTTAATAGATTTTGTGAAGAAACAGAATGTCAATGGCAAGCCGAGTGCCGAATATTGATTTCCGAATGGTATAGATAGCCCTGCTCTCTTCTTAATTGATGTTACGTGCAGTGTAACCAAAACAAACTCCCGTATATCGCGCCGAGCACTGACGTTGCTTGGCGTTTCATTAATCACCTCATATTGGTCAAAAAATCAAAATTTGCACCGTAGATTTTTTTATCACCAAGAAGCTTGTCGGTGACTTTAAAAACAGTGCATTTTTGTCAGTTTGAACCTACGCCTTTAATATTATTGTCAAATTTAAGCGCTTAATGGTCACCATTAAGCCATCTAAATTAGACGACTCAAATTAACTAAATGAATCCATAGATAAAAATATGAAAAAGATATTGGTATGAATACCTATATCTGTCTGCAATTAATTAACTTAGTATTACAGCTGATAATAAGAAATTAGAAATTGCCGCAATTCATCTCACCAATGCCATTCATTAACAGGAGATCATCATGAAACCAATCTGGATCGTCGTTGCAGATAACACTCAGGCACGATTTTTTAACGCAAAAACACATTCTGCGCCGTTAGAAGAAATCGAAATACTGACGAATTCTGAAAATCGCTTGCATGATCGAGATATTACCTCCGATCTACCTGGCAAAATCAAAAGTACCGGGGGTGGCGGTCATGCACTTGAACAAGAGACCGACCCGAAAAAACACGAAGCCGATAATTTTGCGCGCTTGGTTGCGGCTTTTCTGGAAAAAACACATAACGATGAACATTTTGATGAGTTAGTGATTGTTGCCGAACCTTCATTTTTAGGTTTGCTCCGCAGTCATTTGAACGAGCAAGTTAAAAAATTGGTGACTTTGGAGCTGGATAAAAATATCACTACTCTTGATGCGGCTGATATTCGTAGCCACCTCCCAGAATACCTACCTCATCTTTAACAAGATAATCATCCCGCCAAGGACGGCGCTTTCAATCCAAATATTCGCTTAAACCAGTTATACACAAAAGCTGTGGATAACTCTGTGGATTGATTGTTTTATTGGCCTGTGAACTGCGGTAATTACTGCCCTTGTGTTAAATTGTATAAAAACTAAACAATCCTACAAAGACATAAAATATCAATGACTTACGATATGTTTTCGATTTTGAGTCGATACTAAAAAAGCGCTTCTAAGTTATTGATTGTTACTGTGGGTAAGTCTTGACAGCTGTTCTTGCGGCAGGTGATAAAACGCATTAACAAGCTCTAATCCGGCGGCTCAATGCGTCACCATAGTTAAAGTTTTATCTGTGGCGAATTTAGCTAAGCATTAAAAACATTGCTCTCTTTTCACCATGATGCGGCTGATATTCATCGCCGGCTTCTCTAATACCTGCTTCCTCTTTAACAAGATAATCGACGGTGTCGATCCCAATATCCGCTTAAACCAGTTATACACAAAAGCTGTGGATAACTCTGTGGATTGATTGTTTTATTGGCCTGTGAACTGCGGTAATTACTGCCCTTGTGTTAAATTGTATAAAAACTAAACAATCCTACAAAGATATAAAATATCAATGACTTACGATATGTTTTCGATTTTGAGTCGCTACTAAAAAAGCTTCTGTAAGTTATTGATTGTTACTGTGGGTAACTGTTAACAGTCGCCCCTGCTGCAGGTGATAAATCTCATCAACAAGGCCTAATCCGGCACTGCGATGCGTCACCATAATTAAGGTTTTATCTACGGAAAATTTGGCCAATG
>Ga0208625_100453_pt1 | contig 10809 bp, 5 predicted proteins | sample LakWasMeta8_HOW4_2_FD_183858 | JGI IMG/M metagenome (GOLD analysis project Ga0208625, IMG submission 183858) | Freshwater sediment methanotrophic microbial communities from Lake Washington under simulated oxygen tension - Sediment Metagenome... | ecosystem: Environmental > Aquatic > Freshwater >... | reverse complement strand
TTCGGCTCGCAAAGCATCGGCGTGAACGGCCAAATCATCGATGCGCGCACCTTTCATCTCTAACCACCTTTATGTCTGAACGAGAAGCCTTTGTCCTAACCCGCGACGTCAACATCATTACGATACCTGACGGCGTTCCCGACACCCTGAAAAAGGGTGAAACGGTCGTGATTCACCAGTCGCTCGGCAACAATTACACGGTCGTGACCGAGTTCGGCCACATGGTGCGGATCTCAGGCAGCGATGCCGACGCGCTCGGTATGGAAACCCACGAACTGCATACGCTGGTGTCCGACACCAGCCCCGAGGCGGTCGAGAAAAACTGCTGGGAAGTGATGAAGACAGTTTACGACCCGGAAATACCGGTCAACATCGTCGATCTCGGTCTGGTGTATTCCTGCAAGGTCACCCAGGTCGATCAAAACCTGAACGACGTACACGTCCGCATGACCCTGACCGCGCCCGGCTGCGGCATGGGCCCGGTCATTCAAAGCGATGTCGAAAAGTGCATCCGCGCCCTGCCCGGCGTCGATCATGTCACGGTCGAAGTCGTGCTCGATCCGCCTTGGTCGCGCGAGATGATGTCGGAGGTCGCGCAGTTGCAGTTGGGCTTGTATTAAACCTAAAAAAATCAGTTGATCCACAAAACACACCAAAATCACGAAAAAATTCAGAAAGTAATTGCTTAGAAAAGCGACCCCTCCGGGTGATCGAATCACACGATCTACCACCTTGATTTAATACGTGTCTTTCGTGCTTTTCGTGGACTAACTTCAGAAAAACCATCTTCCCTCTCAATAACCCTCCGCTCAAGCCCCGCTATCCAGGGCAGAGATGCACAGACCTGCCAGGTTTTAAAAACCTGGCAGGCCTATGATCACTAAATGATTTCTAGCGAAGTCCTAAGCCTATAGAGCGCCACCCCATCAATGACAATGCACGGCAATTGTTATAAGATGCCTGCACTAACACCTTCAATGCGCTCAATTCGATCAACGGAACTCAGAACCAGAGGGAATAATGGCCAGTCAGAGCAACTTTGAATTCCTGCAAGAGCACGACTCCATATTTTTTCAGTTAGCCTCGGCGGCGGAACGCGCCTTTGCTAGCGACCCTAACACCACACTGATTAAACTCCGCCAATTAGGCGAAGCCCTAGCCCAAGACCTGGCGGCGCGTTGCGGCATCGAATTCGATGAGAAAACAGCCCAAGCCGATTTGTTGTTCAAGCTCAAATGCAGGATTACTCTCGATGCCAACATCGCCGAGCTATTCCATACTTTGCGCAGAGAAGGAAACCGCGCCACCCATCAATTCAAAACCCAGCACAAAGAAGCGCTGAATGGCTTGAGAGTCGCCAGATCGTTAGCCATCTGGTTTCATCAGGGGTTCGGTAAACAGGGGACGGCATTCACCCCCGGCCCCTTCATTACTCCCGCCGATCCGAGCCGGCAGTTAAGCGAGCTGACCACTCAAATCGAGCAGCTCAAGGCCAAACTCTCGGATGCCAACGAGCAAGCCGAAACCAATCTTCAGTTGATTGAGCTGATTGAGCGCGAAAAAACTCAATATGCCGCGTTGGCCGAGCAAATGGGCGCCGACACTCAATTGTACGAGCAACTGATGTTGGAACAGGAAAATTTGCTCAAGCAGGAACGGCAAAAATTCGAAGACCGGCTCAAGGCCTTGCAGGCCGAATTGCAGAACCAGCAACAGCTCACCCAGCAAGCCAGCGTCAACATTCAGAAGGCGACCCAGCAATTCTCGCTCAATGAAGAATTGACCCGCATTCTGATCGATCAACAACTGATCACCGCCGGCTGGGAAGCCGACACCCAGGAATTGACCTATCAGAAAGGCGCGCGTCCCGAAAAAGGCAAAAACAAAGCCATTGCCGAATGGCCAACTCAAGGCAAGCAGGCGGCCGACTATATACTGTTCGCCGGGCTAACGCCGATTGCGGTGGTCGAAGCCAAGCGCGAAAACGTCAACGTTGCCGGCAAAATACCCCAGGCCGAACGCTATTCCCGTACTTTCTCGCCGACCAATGGCATGCAGCCGGCCTGGCAACTGCAAGGCCGAACCATCGCCTGGCCCGATCATGAAGACGGCCACTATCAAATCCCTTTCGTCTATTCCTGCAACGGCCGTCCTTTTATTAAGCAACTGGCGGAGCAATCGGGGACCTGGTTTCGGGACGCGCGCGAGACTTCCAACCTGGCCAAGCCGCTGGTCGATTTTCATAGCCCGCAAGGTTTGCTGGATAAACTCCAGCGCAGTAAAGCGGCGGCGGAAGACAAGCTGCGCCAGGAAGGCTTTGCTTATTTGAAGTTGCGGGACTACCAGGAAAAAGCCGTGCAGGCGGTCGAAACGGCCCTGGAAACCAACCAGCACAATTGCTTGCTGGCGATGGCGACCGGCACCGGCAAAACCCGCACCATCATCGGCTTGATGTACCGCTTTCTGAAAACCGAACGCTTCAAGCGCATCCTGTTTCTGGTCGATCGCACCGCGCTCGGTCAGCAAGCCATCGATGCGTTCAACGATTCGCCGCTGGAACAAAATCAGACGCTATCGAAAATCTACAATGTCGCCGAACTCGGCGACATGGCCGCCGAGGCGGAAACCCGCATCCAGGTCGCGACCGTGCAAGCGATGGTCAAGCGCATTTTCCAATCCGATAATCCGCCTTGCATCGACGGCTTCGATTGCCTGATCGTTGACGAAGCCCACCGCGGTTATGCGCTGGATCAGGAGATGACCGAAGGCGAAATGGCGATGCGCGATGCGGCGCAATATCTGTCCAGCTATCGCCGGGTGCTCGATTATTTCGATGCGGTCAAAATCGGCTTGACCGCCACCCCGGCCAAACACACGACCGAAATCTTCGGCAAACCGATCTACACCTATTCCTACCGGGAAGCCGTCGCCGACGACTGGTTGATCGACCATGAACCGCCGATACGCTACAAAACCCTGCTCAGCCAAAAAGGCATTCAATTCGCCAAGGGCACTCAGGTCAACGTGATCAACACCCAGACCGGCGCGGTGGAGCTGGCGACGCTGGATGACGAACTGAACTTCGATGTCGACGACTTCAACCGCAAGGTCATCAGCCCTTCCTTCAACAAAGTCATCTGCAAGGAACTGGTCAAGGAACTCGATCCTTTCAGCGACGAGAAAACCCTGATTTTCTGCGCCACCGATCGCCATGCCGACATGGTCAAGCGCATGCTGGATCGCCTGTTCAAAAAGCTGTACGCTGACGAATACAACGAAGCCTCGGTCAAGAAAATCACCGGCCAGAGCGACAAGGTCAACCAGCTGATCCGCCAGTACAAAAACGAGCGCTATCCGAATATCGCGATTACCGTCGATTTGCTGACGACCGGCATCGACGTCCCCAAAATCAGCCATCTGGTGTTTTTCCGCCGCGTCCGCTCGCGGATACTCTACGAGCAGATGCTGGGGCGCGCGACCCGGCGCTGCGACGAAATCGGCAAAACCGTATTCAAGATTTACGATCCGGTCGATATTTACGCCACGCTGCAAGAAGTCAGCGCGATGAAACCGTTGCTCAAAGACCCCAACGTCACGATCGAGCAACTGGTTCGGGAACTGACCGATCCCGAAAGCTTCAACGCGCCCGGCAGCAAGCCCGATACCAGCCACGCCCACGATGTGCTGGACGCCTTAAGCCAACGGGTGATGCGTATCCTGCGCAAGGCGCAAAACAAAGCCGCCAACAAGCCGGATTTGAAAAACAAACTCGCCGAACTGGAATCGCTCTGGGGCGTCGCGCCGGACAAACTCCATCAACACCTGCATCAACTGGGTCCGCAAAAGGCATCCGAGTTCGTGCAAAACCAGAAAGGCCTGCTCAAACAGTTGGAGGATGTCAAAAACCTACTCGGTTCCGAATATTACCCGGTGCTCGCCGACCATCAGGACGAACTCCAGGAGCGTGAACAAAGCTACGGCGAACACGCCAAACCCGCCGACTACCTGGAAAGCTTCAACGACTTTATCCGCAACCAACTGAACCAATCGGCCGCGCTGGCGGTGGTCGTCAACAAACCCAAAGACCTGACCCGCGAGCAATTACGCGAAATCCGCCTGCTGCTGGATCAATACGGCTACAGCGAAGCCAAGCTGCAAAGTGCCTGGCGCAATCAAACCAATCAGGACATCGCCGCCAGCATCATCGGCTACATCCGCCAAGCCGCGCTGGGCGAAGCCCTGATCCCGTTCGAGCAACGGGTCAGCAACGCCATGCAGAAAATATACACCCAACACAACTGGACGCCGGTTCAGCGTAAATGGCTGGAACGCCTGGCCAAACAGCTCATTCACGAAGTCGTCATCGATCAACAGTTCGTCAATCGCGTATTCGCCAGCGACGGCGGCGCGAAAACCCTGAACAAGATGCTGAACCAGCAACTGGACAATGTGCTGGATGCCTTGAATCGACAACTTTGGCAAACCGGTTGATGTCGATGCAATCGACATATTACGATATTATGTATGCTAGCTAGCGCTTTTATGATACATAAAGCACTTTATGTATTCCTTGTCATACGCAATGCACTTTATGTATGAAAAAATCAAATTATTCATACATAAAGCTGTTTGTGTATGGCAGAATAGATAAAAACAACTTTGTATGATTAGGACTTCGCCAACAATAACTTCCCGATATAATTCTGGTTCCCAACGTTGACGTTGGGAACCCGTCTCGCCAAGCTCCCGCTTGGCGAGACGGGAAGCTGGAGCTTCCCTCGCCGCGTTCCCAAGCTGGAGCTTGGGAACGAGAAGCGGAAGTTATTTTTGAGAAAATCCTTAGTAGCTAGAAGCAGCCCATAAATTTCTTGAAAATGCAGCCCTATCTTCCAGACGCTTTACCGCTGAAAAACCTTGATTATGCCCAGCTCATCACACTGGTCGGCGAAGCCAATGCCGCTCTTGCCGAGTACAGCGGGTTGCTGCAAGGCATCGTCAATCCAGCGATTATGCTATCGCCGCTGACCAATCAGGAAGCGGTGTTGTCATCCAAAATCGAAGGCACTCAGGCAACCGTCGAAGAGGTACTGGAACACGAAGCGGGCGAAGAATTCGATCAGCATAAAAACGCCGATATTAAGGAAATTCAAAACTATCGCAAAGCATTGATACTTGCCCAAGAAGACTTGGCTGTCGGACGCCGGATCACGCTCAGTTTGCTGCTTCAACTCCACCAAATTCTGCTGGATAGTGTGCGAGGACAGGCAAAAAGTCCTGGTGAATTTCGCAAAGAGCAAAACTGGATTGGCCGCCCCGGTTGCAGCATGGAACAAGCCAGTTTTGTACCGCCTTCGCCGCTGCAACTGCTGGATCACTTGGAAGCCTGGCAGGCTTACCTGGCAACCAACGATTTCGATATTCTGGCGCAAACCGCTATTATCCATGCTCAATTCGAATTAATTCACCCTTTCAAAGACGGCAACGGTCGAATCGGCCGGCTATTGATTCCACTGTTTCTTTACGCCAAAGGACGGCTTTCAAGCCCGATGTTCTATCTGTCGGATTATCTGGAAAGTCATCGCGACGAATACTACATCCGCTTGTCAGCTATTTCCAGAGAAGGTGACTGGACGGGATGGATCAAGTTTTTTCTGCAAGCCATCACCATGCAGGCAAAAAGCAATGTTCAGCGTGTGCGGCTCATTATGGCCCTATACGAGCAAACCAAGGACCAAGTGCGGGAGCTGACCCACTCTCAGCACACCACGCAACTGGTAGACACCTTGTTCGATCGCCCCATCTTTCGAGTGAGCGATTTTGTACAGCGCTCCGGGATCAACAAGCCCACCTTGCATGGATTGCTGCGCCAGTTGATGCAACCGGCTGGGCCGCTCACGATGCTAAAGGAAGGCGCCGGACGCCGGCCGGCCATCTATGCATTTCCACAATTACTCAACATCTGCGAAGGCAAACCGGTTCTTCCGGAAAACTCTCGTTAATCATTTACCCCCTCACCATGAGCAACAACGAAATCGTCCAAAAACTTTGGAACCTGTGCGACGTCCTGCGCGACGACGGCATCAACTACTCGGATTACGTCACCGAGTTGGTATTGCTGCTGTTCATCAAAATGGAACACGAAAACACCGAAGCCGGCATCCTGCAAAAACACAAACTGCCGGAAGGCTGCCGCTGGCCGGATTTGACCAAGCTGTCCGGCTTGAACCTGCTCAACCACTACCGGCAAATGCTGCTGGACTTGTCCAAAAGCGACGATCATCTGATTGCCGCGATCTACGCCGACGCGCAAACCCGCCTGCGCGAACCGCGCCACCTGGAGCAACTGATCAAGAGCCTGGATGCGATCGACTGGTTCAGCGCCAAGCGCGACGGGCTCGGCGATTTGTATGAAGGCCTGCTGGAGAAAAACGCCAGCGAAACCAAGTCCGGAGCCGGCCAATACTTTACGCCCAGGCCGCTGATCGACAGCATCATCCGCTGCGTCAAGCCTCAGGTGGGCGAACTGATTCAGGACCCGGCCGCCGGCACCGCCGGTTTCCTGATCGCCGCCGATGCCTATATCAAACAGCGCACCGACAACCTCTACGATCTGGACGAAAAAGCCCAACGCTTTCAGCGCAATCAGGCCTTTGTCGGCATGGAACTGGTGCCCGGCACCCGCCGCCTGGCGTTGATGAACTGCTTGCTGCACGGCATGGAAGGCGACGACGAAGGCGTGGTGCATCTGGGCAACACCCTCGGCCAGCCCGGCACGCAACTGCCCAAGGCCGACGTGATCCTGACCAATCCCCCCTTCGGCACCGCCAAGGGCGGCGGCGGGCCGACCCGCGACGATTTCACCTATGCCACCAGCAACAAGCAACTGGCGTTTCTGCAACACATTTACCGCAGCCTGAAACCCGGCGGACGCGCCGCCGTTGTGCTGCCGGACAACGTGTTGTTCGAGGCCGGCGTCGGCACCGACATCCGCCGCGATTTAATGAACAAATGCAATCTGCACACGATTTTGCGTTTGCCCACCGGCATCTTTTACGCCCAGGGCGTCAAGACCAACGTGCTGTTTTTCAGTAAAGGCACAGCGGCCAATCCGCATCAGGACGAAAACTGCACCGAAAAAGTCTGGGTCTACGACCTGCGCACCAACATGCCCAGCTTCGGCAAACGCACGCCGTTTGGCGACCAGCATCTGGCCCCGTTTGAAGCCGGTTACAGCGCCGAAAACCGTCAGGAAGGCGAATGGAGTTTTATCGACCCAACCGATAATGCGGCCAAAGACAGAACGCCCGAAGAATCCCGCTGGCGCTGCTTTTCCCGCGACTGGATCAAAACCCAGAAAGGCGATTCGCTGGATATTGCCTGGCTGAAAGACCGGGACAGCGTCGATGCGGCGAGTCTGCCGGAGCCGGATGTGCTGGCCGCCGAAGCGATGAGCGAATTGACCGAGGCTTTGCGCGAACTCAACGGCTTGATGCTGGCGTTGGGCGCCAATGACGAAGCCAAAGCGCAGCGGGATTTATTGGTCGAAGCCTTGGCCTTACAGGAAACGCCATGACGGACATCCTGCCACGAGACTACCTAGAATGGCTCGATAGCATCAAGGGACAAATCCGTGCCGCGCAACAAAAAACCATCCTGGCGGCAAACCGGGAACTGCTGCAACTGTATTGGACGATCGGCCACGACATTTTGCAGCGCCAGCAGCAACAGGGCTGGGGGGCAAAAGTCATCGAGCAATTAGCGAAAGACTTGAAATCGGCTTTTCCCGATCTGAAAGGATTTTCGCGCGCCAATTTGTTGTACATGCGTGCTTTTGCCGATGCGTGGCCTGATTTCAATCAGGATGCAATTGTCCAACAGGCTGTTGGACAAATTCCTTGGGGACATAACTTGGTTTTGCTGGGCAAAGTCAAAGATAAGACTCGGCGCATCGCTTATGCGCAGCAAGCACAAAAGCACGGCTGGTCGCGCAATGTGCTGGTACATCAGATCGAAAGCCGCCTGCTCGAACGCGAAGGCCAGGCGACCAGCAACTTCGCTCAAACCTTGCCTGCGCCGCACTCGGAACTGGCGCAACAAACCCTGAAAGATCCTTATATTTTCGACTTTTTGTCGTTGGGCGAAGCCTTTAGAGAACGCGAACTGGAACGGGAGTTGACCCGGCACATCAGCCAATTTTTGCTGGAACTGGGCGCCGGCTTTGCTTTTGTCGGCAAGCAAGTGTTATTGGAAGTGGGCGGCGAGGATTTTTACCTCGACCTCTTGTTTTACCATCTGCAACTCCGCTGTTACATCGTCATTGAATTGAAAACTGGCGACTTCAAGCCCGAACATACCGGTCAGCTGAATTTCTATCTTTCCGCAGTCGACAGCCAATTGAAAACCGAACACGACAAACCGAGCATAGGCTTATTGCTGTGCAAAACCCGCAACAAAATCATCGCCGAATATGCCCTTCGCGACAACAACAAACCGATTGGCATCGCCGAATACCAGCTTGCGCATGCGTTACCGGCGAACCTGGAAGACAAACTGCCCAGCATCGAGCAGATAGAACGGGAGTTACAAATGGAACCTGGCAACGAGGCGAATGGCGATGAGTAAAAAAGGGGCTTGGATTGGCGATAACGCAAGCCAACAAATTCAGGGACAAAGCACGAAGTATAGCGGCGAGGCGGAAATTTCGGGTTACGCTGGGCTAATCCGGCCGGCGATTTCGGCTTTGCCAAAAGGATGGGTTGTAGCACGGATTGGCGATATTGCTGCAAAAGCGGTGCAGAGAACGCCTGCCGACGATGATGAGTTTATATATGTTGATATTGGAAGCATTGACCGTAATTTGAAGATCATTTCAGCGCCACAAAAGCTCATCGGAAAGGATGCGCCCAGTCGTGCCCGAAAAGTAATAAATACTGGCGATGTTTTGGTGTCACTGACAAGACCAAACTTAAATGCTGTTGCGCTTGTTGGACAAGAACTTGATAACCAAATAGCTTCGACTGGTTTTGAGATAATTAAACCCATAACAATTGATAGCCGATATATCTTCGCCCTGGTTCGTTCAAAACCATTTATCGATTCAATCTCAGGGAAAGTTCAAGGCGCTTTATATCCAGCAGCAAAATCTGATGATGTGCGCGGATATGAATTCTTACTGCCTCCGCTTGCCGAACAACAACAAATCGCCGCCAAACTGGACGAACTGCTGGCGCAGGTAGACAGCATCAAAACCCGCCTCGACGCTATCCCCAAAATCCTCAAACGCTTCCGTCAATCGGTCCTTGCAGCAGCTACTTCTGGCGCACTAACCGAGAATTGGAGAAAAAATATGGGAATAATTGAATCATGGGATAACATCAAGCTCAATGATATTGCTGATATTCAAGGAGGCGTTACAAAGGATTCTAAAAAACAGTCATTAGCTGACGAAGAAGTACCTTATTTAAGAGTAGCAAATGTCCAAAGAGGATTTTTAGACTTATCTGAGATAAAAACCATTCGTGTACCCGCCAATAAATTAGAAACCATGCTGCTTCAACAAGGAGATATTCTTTTCAATGAAGGGGGCGATATAGATAAATTAGGAAGAGGCTGGATTTGGGAAGGCCAAATTGAGCGTTGCTCATTTCAAAACCATGTATTTCGAGCAAGGTTATTTGATCAAAGCAATGAAGCAAAGTATATATCTTGGTGGGGGAATTACCGAGGCCTCGAATACTTTTTACGTTCAGGTAAGCAAACAACTAATCTCGCATCGATTAACAAAACAATGCTGAGTAATCTCCCCATATCACTTCCTTCCCCAGAAGAACAAACCGAAATAGTCAACCGTGTCGAACAACTCTTCACCTACGCGGACCAAATCGAACAACGGGTCAAAGACGCCCAAGCCCGCGTCAACCACCTGACCCAAGCCATCCTCGCCAAAGCCTTTCGCGGCGAACTGACCGCCGACTGGCGCGCGCAAAATCCCGAGCTGATCAGCGGCGAAAACAGCGCCGAGGCCTTGTTGAAGCGCATCAAAGCCGAACGGGAGTCCGGCAAATCCGGCAAAAAGTCCAAGACATCTTTATAAATCCAGGACGGGCAAGCGCTTTCACATCATTCCAACGCTCTGCGTCACTTCCATTACCGTGAAAGCCCTTAATTCAGTTGTGGAAGCGATGCCAACGCGCGATTAGCGTCAAGTCGCGACGTGGGCGTCGCTCCCACGGATAGCTTTCATTTTCGGGTCGATGAAATCCTCTTCATGTCTACGTTTTTCCCTCATTCCTGGTGCCGTGCGGAAACGAGAGAAAAACATGTCCCAGTGTAACCATTGAAAAATCTGACACACAAAAGCATTGTTGCACCAAACGTCTGGGGCAAAGTCGTTAACATGCGGCATTAACCAAGGAAAGACGAAATACGACGGAGCCTAAATACTTGTCAATTCCAAAATCCGAACTACCTTATAAAGACCGGTTCCTTAATTTAATCTTAATAAGGTGGCACCATGTCTACGACCCAAATAGAACTCAACATCGATCCGTACTCCCTGGGAGTACAGCGTTGGTACAAGATTCGCCAGTTTTGGAACGACTGGAACCCTCTCGGCGTTGCCTGTGAAGACATTCAGAATGAATACGATGAGTTTGTCATGTCAACGCTAAAACTGTTGGAATATGACTATTCACGGGAAGATATCGAAGTCTTTCTCATCCACCTAGTCAGAGATTATATGGGGCTTGGAGACGAGGGCGTCAGGAAAAGCAATCCTGGCGCTTTCGTTCAGAAAATTATGGAATGGAA
>Ga0208625_100446_pt1 | contig 10917 bp, 9 predicted proteins | sample LakWasMeta8_HOW4_2_FD_183858 | JGI IMG/M metagenome (GOLD analysis project Ga0208625, IMG submission 183858) | Freshwater sediment methanotrophic microbial communities from Lake Washington under simulated oxygen tension - Sediment Metagenome... | ecosystem: Environmental > Aquatic > Freshwater >... | reverse complement strand
AGAAGATTTGGATTACGCCTCGGCGATTAGCAAATTCAATCTGCAAAATACCTCGCTGCAAGCAGCACAACAGTCGTTTGCTAAAGTGCAAAACCTGTCACTGTTTAAGTATCTGTAATATTCCGGATGCGTAAAACCAGGTTCATTTTAGCTCTGTTACTTAGCCTTTCTGTCAGCCAGGTACACGCCGGCGACGGCAAGCGTGAAGCCGATGTCGCCGATACCATCAATAAAACCTTGAGCTTCGGTAAACAAGTCTGGCTAGAGGCCGGGCCGACCAAGTTTTTATCCCTCTATGCGGAAACTGAAAAACCTGCCAGCAATGGCACGGTTATTTTGCTGCATGACTTGGGCGGTCATCCCGATCAGCAGGCCGTGATTTATCAGTTGCGACGTTTATTGCCGGCTTACAATTGGGCCACGTTATCGCTGCAACTGCCGTTGCGGGAATTAGGCGCCGGGCCGGAAGATTATTACCCGTTGTTTCCTGAAGCCTTGGCGCGACTGCAAGCCGGTGTTAAGTACGCCCAAGACAACGGCGCCAAAAACATTGCCGTGGTGGGTTACGGCTTAGGCGCTTTGCAAGCGGTGCATGCCCAAAGTGAACAACCGACTGATATTAAGGCCATTGTTGCGATCAGCTTGCCGGTGCCGGAAACCAACAACAAAACAGCCCAAACGATAGCCTTTATCAAAAATATCAAAATTCCGGTGCTGGATGTTTACGGTGCGTTGGATTTGCCGGATGTCACCGAAAGCGCGCGAGACCGGCGCTTGGCGACCAAAGAAAATACCGCTTATCGGCAATTAGCCATTAATGACGAAGGCCACCAATATCTGCATGACGAGGGTTTACTGGGTAAGCGTATTGTTAGCTGGTTGGCGAAGGTGAAGTAGGAGCGGGAAAAGTTATAAATTTACCGTTCGCCCTGAGCCTGTCGAAGGGTGATCGGTTAATCCGCTCATGGTTCGACAGGCTCACCACGAACGGATTAATTCACAGTTGCTCTATTGCCCCAACAACCCAGCCAACAACCTTTGTAACTGACATTTTTGTCGCCGGTGTATTAAACGATTGGCAATGAAAATGCTTTTAAGTTCTGTAAGTGCCTGATCAAAATCATCATTAACCACTAGATAGTCAAATTCTTCATGATGGCTGATCTCATTGACCGCATCGCGCATCCGCCGGGCAATAGTCGCTTCATCGTCCTGACCGCGGCCGCGCAAACGCTGCAATAAAATATCTGTTGATGGCGGTAAGATGAAAATAGACAGGCTGTCCGGCAACAACTTTTTGATTTGTTGCGCGCCTTGCCAGTCGATTTCAAGAATCACATCCAGCCCATATTTAAGATTTTTTTCGACAGTGTGCTGGGCTGTGCCGTAAAAATTATCAAACACCTGCGCGTGTTCCAGAAAAGCTCTATCCGCCAACATGGTTTTGAATTCAGCGACGCTAGTAAAATAATAATCTTGCCCATCCACTTCACCAGGCCGCATCGGGCGTGTGGTGTGGGATATGGAGACAGTCAGTCGATCAAGACTGGCGATTAGCTGTTTAACTAAGCTGGTTTTGCCCGCACCTGAAGGCGCTGAGATGATATAGAGTTTGCCGGTGTTCATAAGATAATTAGATGTTCCTATAAATAAAAAACGCGGAATATGTCCATTCCGCGTCATGTGGCCGCATTGTGGAGGGGCTGGACAGCGCCGCTCTCGCTGACACCACGGGTTCAATTATATAGTTGATAAACGATTATGCAATTTGTGAAGGTGTTGAAAGTCCATCATCTTGCCTGCTGATACAAATACTTCTGAAAACCTGCAAACACCTGACCAATTACTTCCGGCTTACCCAAATCAGTCACCGCGTCGGCTATTGAGTTGTGATATTTAAGCCGCAGCAACGGTGTCAGTTTGGCTTGATCCAATTCTTCCACGCCGACACTCACGTAATGCGACAACACAAAATCCAGGAAGGCTTGTTGCTTGTAATTGAAATGACGGCCAATTTCGATGCGGGCCGATTCAGCACGATTGTCACGGCTGATAGGTGTTAGCGCATAAGCAACATGGGCCAGCACATCGAATAAATCGCTGTTTTCAGCTTCAATCACCCGCTGCATTTCCGCCAACTGATCTTTTCCAAAACCATTTTCTGCCAGACCCTCCAACAATTTCCTGCGGGTAGTCGGCTCGCTCCATAAATTGCGCAGTTCTTGTTCATCCTTGAAAAATTCCGGCAGTTTTCCGAACAACGCTTCCAGAAATTGAGCCGCCGACATCGGCGTGCCGTCCGGATGCCATAAACTGGTCACTGTCATGTGTTGAATGTTGCGTTCTTTGCCATCGGCCAATTTGATTTTGGCTTTGACTTTTTTGCGGCAGGCACAGGGTTCTTGTCCACATTCAGGACAGGCTTCTCTCGGACATTGGCAAGGCTGCTCGCCGCAGACAGCACAAGGTTTAGGCGGCGTTTTTTCGCACCGACAAGGAAAACAGCCACATTGACTACAGACTTCTGGATCGACAGGTTCGCCATCCCAGTCGGGTTCGCTGAATCGGTGATGGGCTCTGACGAAATCGTAAATAGTGAAGTAATCCTTGCCGTCATAAAGCCGGGTGCCGCGGCCGATGATCTGCTTGAACTCGATCATCGAATTGACCGGCCTGAGCAAAACAATATTGCGCACATTGCGAGCATCGACGCCGGTTGAAAGTTTTTGCGAGGTCGTCAAAATGGTCGGGATGGCTTTTTCGTTATCCTGAAAATTGCGTAACCATTCATCGCCGAGCGCCCCATCATTTGCGGTCACCCGCTGACAATAATTGGGATCAGTGCTGGTTTTAACTTGGTTGACCAAATCACGAATCAGTAGCGCGTGGCTTTGGTTGGCGCAGAACACCAGGGTTTTTTCACGCTGATCGATTTGCGCCATGAAGATTTTCACGCGCTTAAACTCTCGCTCCCTGATTTCGATAATCTTGTTGAAGTCCTTTTCTTCGTAGCGTTTGCCGACTTTAATTTCTCCTTCGACCACCGTATCGTCGGAGGTAAATACATAATCATCCATGGTTGTCGCAATCTGCTTGACCCGGAACGGCGTCAGGAAGCCATCATTGATGCCGTCTTTTAGCGAATAGGTAAACACCGGTTCGCCGAAGTAAGCGTAAGTGTCGACGTTATCTTTTCGCTTGGGGGTAGCCGTTAAACCCAATTGCACGGCAGGTGAAAAATATTCCAGAATGCCGCGCCAGTTACTTTCATCATTGGCGCCGCCACGGTGACATTCATCGATGACGATGAAGTCGAAAAAATCGGGTGGGTACTCGCCGAAATAAAAATTCCTTTCAGTCTCAGGATGTGGTTCGACAAGCTCACCACGAACGGTAATCAAATTAGCTTGTCGAAGGGCAGGCCCGCTCATAAACGTCTGAAAGATGGTAAAGAACAAACTGCCATTCTTCGGCACCTTACCTTTCTTGCGAATGTCGGCGGGTTCAATTCGCACTAAAGCATCTTCCTGGAATGCAGAAAACGCATTAAATGCCTGATTCGCCAAAATGTTGCGGTCGGCCAGAAACAGGATGCGCGGTCTGCGGGTTGGCTCAACACCGTTCACGCTGAGTGCGTCGAAGCGCCAGTCGCTCAAATTCCAACGACTTTGAAACAATTTCCAAGCCAATTGAAATGCTATAAAGGTTTTACCGGTACCGGTTGCCAGGGTCAGCAAGATGCGGTCTTGTCCGTTAGCGATGGCCAGCAACACCCGTTCAACGGCAATGTCTTGATAATAACGGCCTTGAAAATAACCGCCGCGATCTTCAAACGGCACCGCGGCAAAGCGGTCACGCCAGGCGTTTTCCACCGCAAAGGTACGATTCCACAATTCATCAGGCGACGGAAAGCCAACTTGCTCGGCTTCGATACCGGTAGCCATATCAATACCGTAAACGCCCTGCCCGTTGCTGGCGTAAGTAAATCGAACCGCCAGTTTACCCGCGTAATCTTTGGCCTGACCGACGCCCTCGGTCAGCGGCTTATCCCACGCTTTGGCTTCGACCACCGCCAATTTGGTATTGCGATATTCCAGCACATAGTCGGCAGTTAACGCTTTACCCCGTTTGCCGTGGCCTTCGATACGGCCCAGGGTGATCGAATATTCCCGCCGAATCCGGCTGCCATCAACCACACCCCAGCCCGCCGCGGCTAAAGCAGGGTCAATATAGTCGGCGCGGGTTTCGGCTTCATTCATCGTCTAATGTAATCTGCGTTAAAAGGTTAAATAGCGGAACGTTTATATAATAGTTGTTACGGCCAATTTTCTTCTTTTGCACAAAGCCATTAGTAGCTAAGGTGTCTAAATGCTTTGCCGCAGTAATGCGTGAAACCCCTAAATCGTTTTCCACAAATTCAATTTTTGTATAGGGATGGCGGAATAAGTTATTTAACAGCTCCTGGCTATAAAGCTTTGGCAGCTCAGTGCGTAAACGTTGCTTGGTAGCTTGCATCAACTCGCGCAACTGTTTGACTAACTTAATTTCACTTTTAGCGGTGATGGCCACGCCTTTAACGATATAAACGCACCACGCCACCCAATCATGTGAGTCTCGCGTTGCTTGCAGTAATTGATAATATTGGCTTTTGGTTGATGTGATGTAACGGCTTAAGTACAGCACCGGCAAATCCAGCAAACCTTCACGTTGCATAATTAACAGATTCAATATCCGGCCCGTGCGGCCATTGCCGTCATAAAAAGGATGGATACTTTCAAACTGATGATGGGCGATCGCCATGCGCAACAAAGGATCCAGCTCATCATCGGCATGAATAAAAGCCACTAAATCAGCCATCAATTTTTCAATGACTTGCGCGTTTTGCGGCGGCTCATAAACCGTTGCGCCTGTGCTTTGATTTTTAAGTATCGTCCCCGGTAATTTTCTTAAACCGGCGTTATTTTGTTCAACGGCTTCTTGCACCCGTAAAATCGTATTCAGGCGGATCAAGCCGGATTCTTGCACATCAGAAAATCCTACCCTTAACGCCGCAATATAATTTTGTACCTCTTTAGCGGCAGGTGATGAAAGGTTGTTGGGTTCGTAAGCGTACAGCTCATCGTGTGTGGTGATGATGTTTTCTATTTCCGAACTATCTTTCGCTTCTTGAATAGAAAGCGTATCCAGCAGTATTGCCCGGTTAGGTAACGATTCGCATAAACCTTTTAGCTCAGCCAAATAACGATGTGCTTCGGCAAGGTTTTGCCAAACGGCTTTAACTTCCAAGCTGTCATTACTGGGAATTTCTAATTCAACCATACCCTTTACTCATAACATGATAAGAAAACGCAATTATCTTAACATGTTTGTATAACGTGTATAAAAAATGAAGTTTTCTTATCACGTTAAACTGACCTGACTAAAAAATAGGATTTTTTATACAGGTCATCATTCAAAGCTGACCGCTGAAGGCTTGGTGCAACAGGGATTTTTTCAATTCGTCGAGGGCGGCGAGTTTTTGTTGGTAGATGGATTGGAGGCGTTGGGTTTCTTCGCGCAGAGAATCGAAGGTATATACAGCTCTTTCTTGCTCCACCAAACCAGGCAAAGGCAGTTGTAGATTCTTAGAGTCAGGGACTCGCATGTGCTGAACTGTCGAACCGGAGGCTAATGAATGTATTTGACTTTGAAGGTTTCCTGACTGAAACGCATAAAGAAGAAATCGGTTATTCAACTTTGCCGGATTCGCTCGATATGAAACTAGACGCTGACCGAGGAAAACTTTGTCGTCGCTTAAAAGCATCCCTACCTCGCCCATTGGGGCTTCTCTCGTCAGGATGACGTCACCGCGTTGAGGAATTTGACGGCGAGTCCAAATTTTATACACTTCCTCTGTGACATAGTTTACCGAGTCGAGATTCACAACCCCATTCCTAATATTCGTTGTTCGGATCATCTTGAACGGTGTAGGTCCATCGACCTTTGAGGCGGTTTTATTTACGCAGTCAATGATTGACTCACATGCATCTTCGATTCTCACTCGTTTCCACCCTTCACCCCGCTGACTAAACACCGATTGCAGATGGCTTTCAAACAGGGCGCGGGCGTTTTTCAGGTTCTTTTCGGCGGTGGCTTTGGCGGTGGCGATGCCGTCAAACGCTTCGTCGAGAATGGCGACAATGCGGTGTTGTTCGGCAAGCGGAGCAATTGGAACAGGAATTTCCCTTAGACTACCCTGGTTAAGCTTTGGTACTGTCAATCCCGAGACATATTCCGAAAGATCAGAATGCACAAGAAAGTGAATCAACCAATTGTCAGTCAGCGATGTTCTGTGCGGACGTAAAACATGGGCGTGATTATTTACCCAACACTTTCCTTCAACTGCAAAAGCCGTGTTTTCACCAGAAAACCATTTCGCACCATCTTCACCAACAAGCACTAAAGGTTCATCAAAGATATAACCTTCAACAAAATCCAGTATCCCAGTAGCGCCAAAATAAGGGAATTCTCCCGGAATTCGATCTTTTTTTGTTATCGGTTTTCGCTGGTTATCAAGAATGTCACACAGACTACCCAGAGGCTCTGTTGTCCATCCTTGTTTCACAACAACTCCCGAATTTTTACCAGCACCTTGGCGCTCACCGCATCCAGTTCGGCAATTTCAGCCATGATGTCCTGTGGGCTGCGATGAACAATCTCTTCACCGCCGTTGGGATTCTTGACCGACAAATCGAAAGTTGCGGTGTCGATGGCGGCAGTATCAATGCTCCAGCTCTTGGGCGAGTCGGTAAAGGTCTTTTGCAACTCGATAAACTCAGCCAAATCCGCATCATTGAGCGGGTTGGTTTTGCCCATGTTGCGGCCTGGTTCGAGCTGGTAATACCAAACCTTCCTGGTCGGCGCGCCTTTCTCGAAAAACAGCACCACGGTTTTGACACCGGCGCCCTGAAAGGTGCCGCCGGGGCAATCCAGTACGGTGTGCAGGTTGCAGCTTTCCAGCAGCAGTTTGCGTAAAGATACCGAGGCGTTGTCGGTGTTGGACAGGAAGGTGTTTTTGATCACCACACCGGCCCGGCCACCGGCTTTGAGCATTTTGATGAAGTGCTGCAAGAACAGGAAAGCGGTTTCGCCGGTGCGGATCGCAAAGTTTTGCTGCACTTCCTTGCGTTCCTTGCCGCCGAACGGTGGATTGGCCAGGATCACATCGACGCGATCCTTGTCCTGAATGTCGGCCAGATTTTCCGCCAGGGTGTTGGTGTGGACGATGTTGGGTGCTTCGATGCCATGCAAAATCATGTTCATGATGGCGATGACGTAAGCCAGCGACTTCTTTTCCTTGCCGTAAAAACTGCGGGTTTGCAGGATTTCCAGATCGCTGGTGGTCAGATTGGGCTGGTTTTTCAGGTAATCAAAGGCTTCGCACAAGAAACCTGCCGAACCGACTGCGCCGTCATAAATGCGTTCGCCGATTTTGGGTTGGGTGACCTGGACAATGGCGCGAATCAAGGGCCGGGGCGTGTAATACTCGCCGCCGTTACGTCCGGCATTGCCCATGTTTTTGATCTTGGCTTCGTAGAGGTGCGACAGTTCGTGTTTTTCGGTTTGCGAGCGGAAGCGCAGTTCGTCGATGTGGTCGATGATTTCGCGCAGGTTATAACCGCTGTGAATGCGGTTTTTGATCTCGCCGAAAATTTCACCGATTTTGTATTCGATGGTGTTGGGGCCATCGGCACGCTGCTTAAAGCCATGCAGGTAGGGAAACAGTTTGCGGTCGACAAGGTCGCGCAAGTCGTCGCCGGTGAGGGCTTGATTGTGGTCGAGTTTGCCGTCGGCAGTTTTGGGTGCCGCCCAGCTTTCCCAGCGATAGGCTTCGTCGAGGATAAATCGGTATTGGCGGCCTTCCAGCGCCGCTTCCATGGCTTTGTCTTGTTCCAGACTATCCAGATATTTGAGGAACAACAGCCAGGAAGTTTGTTCGGTGTAATCCAATTCGCTGGCGCAACCGGCTTCTTTACGAAGTACGTCGTCGATATTTTTGAAGGCTTGTTCGAACATGGAGTCCTTTCTGGGATTGGTTTGGTTGTAGGTGCGGATTTATCCGCATATATCAATCCATTCGCAGATAATGCGGATAAATCCGCACCTACAAATCAGATCTATAAAGGTTTTACGTCAGTTGAGAGGGGCTACTTGCCGATACATAAGCTAAAGTAGCCTTATAAATCAATGTATTAACATGCTAAAGGGGTGATATAGGGGTAAAAAGTGAAAAATTATTCATTTTTTATGCTTTTGAGGCATTAATAAACCAATCATACCCAATCAAATCAAGCCATGCTCAGCAAACGAGTAAGGCTTGTCTTTGCCGATGATGAAATGGTCAAGCGTTCGAATATCAAACAAATTAAGCGCGGTTTTTAGTTTGTCCGTGATCCATTTATCAGCTTGGCTGGGTTCGGCTATGCCTGAAGGGTGATTGTGGGCAAACATGACAGCGGCGGCGTTAAGCTGCAAACAGCGTTTAGCCACTTCACGTGGATAGACGCTTGAGCCGTCAATTGTGCCCCTGAACATTTCTTCGTGTTTAATTACGATGTGCTGATTGTTCAAAAATATACAGATAAACACCTCATGCTCTAAACCCATTAAATTGATCCGCAACCAATCACGGGTTAATTCCGGGCTGGTGAGGGCTTGCCCTGGTTTAAAACGACGATTAAGCAGGCTCTTAGCTGCTTTAATAATTTGCGCCTCTGTCAATGGCTTGGCTGCGTGGTACTTGCCGGACTTCTCGCAAACGACAAAGTGTGGGATTTTGTTTGTAGTGGTTTGGCTTAAGCCTGGGTTGTGTGATTGCTTCATTGCGGGTACTCCATATCAGGGAATAAACCGCCTCCCATTGGTTCGAATCTTTGGGAGACGTGGTTAAGTGGGTTCGAACTACCGCGATATGGGGCGGCCAGCTGCAAAGCTGCCCAAGTAACCACGCCATAATAAACAAGCACGACAAAGCCGGGCTGACTAACAGGCATAAAAAAGCCACTGGTTAAGGTGGCGGCTTTCGCCATATCTAAGCGGGGTTCGAATCCCGGCCAGTCTGTTGACCGGCGCGGCCATTGTCTGCTTGGTGTGGGCTGGCTGTCAATGGTTTGCGTGGTGGGTTGCTGTGGTTGCGTGGGCAAAGCCAGCTTAATCACTCATCCTTACCACAAGCAATCACGCCATAGAGTAGCAGTGAGGCTCTATGGCTTCGCTTAGAGTTTTGACCCACCTTTTTTGGGTGGTTAAGATGCTCGTTAAATTGTTGCTGTGAAAAAAAACTTTAAGGGGGGGCTTGTTTTTTTATGTGGGGAGTTGGGGAGATAGGGCTTCAGGCCATACGTGGCGAGGCTTGCAAGCTCCCCACATGGCTTTTAAATGTGGGGATATATGCCTTAATTTGTGGGGACTTGGTTAAATTTTGCCTATTTTTCCAGTTTTTTCTAGTTGGCTTGGTTTTGTTTCAAAGTGCCCTCTGTCTCTATAAAACCCCGCGGTCTGAGTTTAAATTTAACGATTGCGTTTTTGCCTAAAATAACCAATTAGGTTAATATTGCTACATGGAAAAGCAAACTCCCCATTGCAAGCTATCGGTTATCAAAACCATGATCTCAGCCGGAAAAGTGAGAACGACCCGGACAGCCAGAGAAGGCGCAACGGCATTGGGGTTTGATTTTGACGGCATGCTTACCGTTGTAATGGCGCTCACTCAGGCTGACTTCTATAAAAGCATGACAACCCATGCAGACCATAGAGTTTGGCAGGATGTTTACCGTCCAATGACTTCAACAGGTGAAGTTTATTTAAAACTCACTGTCGTTGATGATGTTCTCATCGTATCGTTTAAGGAACTGTGATTATGAAATGCCCATCCTGTGCGACGGCCGAATTGATGCATGACACCCGCGACATGCCCTACGCCTACAAAGGTGAATCAACCATCATCCCGGATGTAACTGGCGATTTTTGCCCAGCCTGCGATGAAGTGATCACTAATGCGGAAGAATCAAAACGAACAATGGCGCTGATGCTTGAGTTTAACAAACAGGTCAACGCCTCGATTGTTGACCCCAGTTTTATAGCCAGCGTTCGCAAAAAACTGGCACTTGACCAGCGGGAAGCCTCTGAAATTTTCGGCGGCGGGATCAATGCGTTTTCGCGATATGAGAATGGCAAAACCAAACCGCCTTTGGCATTGGTGAAACTGCTTAAGGTTTTAGATCGTCATCCTGATTTGCTGGATGAAGTGAGAGCGGCCTAATCTCTCAAGATTAGGCTAGATATGTTAGGCAATAATAAACCCGCCGAAGCGGGTTTATTAGTTATAAGGCTTCTAAGCAACAGACTATCAAGCCACCAACGGCCCGCCAATTGTGCGATAACCTACGTTTTGCGAAGCTCGCACAGGCCCGCGCGTTTGTGCCGGCGCCACTCGCATACCTGCAGGCGAGTTGTCGAAGCTCACTTTTACATCAACACTGCCCCGATCGCGACTGAGTATATTGCTTTGCTTTTGGAAGCCGGGCGGTCTCATGCCGTTGGCTTGGGTTTTGTCGGCTTCATCAAAAAATCCACTCAAGCTGGGCGCAAGATTCTTTATCGACTCTAAGCTAGTTTTAAAAAAGTTGATAAAGGCATTAAATTTGTCAGTAATCCAGTTAATAGACGTCTCGAAGCTGGATTTTATGTAGCCGGTGATTTTATCCAAATTCTCATAGATAAGCGGGGCGGCAATAAGCAATCCCTGAATTATCAGCATCCAAGGATTTAATTTCATGGTGCCGTTAAGTATTTTCATCGCGGTACTGGCAAAGCCGACGGCCTTGGTTAAAGCCAACATGCCCACTTTCATCAATACCACGCCACCCGCAAGTAAAA
>Ga0208625_100445_pt1 | contig 10928 bp, 9 predicted proteins | sample LakWasMeta8_HOW4_2_FD_183858 | JGI IMG/M metagenome (GOLD analysis project Ga0208625, IMG submission 183858) | Freshwater sediment methanotrophic microbial communities from Lake Washington under simulated oxygen tension - Sediment Metagenome... | ecosystem: Environmental > Aquatic > Freshwater >... | reverse complement strand
CGGCCGACATAGGTATTGCCGGCGTCGTCATACCAGGCCGGAATCCGGTGTCCCCACCAGATTTGCCGGGAGATGCACCAGTCCTGGATGTTGCGCATCCATTCGAAATAGGTATTTTTCCAGTTGTCGGGCACGAACTTGATGTCGCCGTTCTCGACCGCTTCGATCGCGGGCCCTGCGAGCGGCGCCACCCGAACATACCACTGGTCGGTCAGGAACGGTTCGATCACCGCGCCGGTGCGGTCGCCGCGCGGCACCATCAGCTTGTGGTCGGCGATCTTTTCGAGCAAGCCTTGCGCTTCGAGATCGGCGACGATCTGCTTGCGCGCCTCGAAGCGGTCCAGGCCGCGGTATTTTTCCGGAATCAGCTCGTCATCCGTGACGCTCGCATCGCGGCTAAAGATGTTGATCAAACCGCCATTCGGCAGGTTCTGGATCACCGTGTTCGCCCGGTGCCGGTTCCAGACTTCGTAGTCGTTAAAATCGTGGGCCGGCGTGATCTTCACGCAGCCGGTGCCGAATTCCGGATCGACATAGTCGTCCGCAATCACCGGAATCTTGCGCCCGGTCAGCGGCAGTTCCAAAAATTCGCCGAGCAGATGTTTGTAACGCTCGTCGCCGGAATGAATCGCGACCGCCGCGTCGCCGAGCAGTGTCTCCGGCCGCGTGGTCGCGACGATCAGATGCCCCTGCCCGTTCGACAACGGATAGCGGATATGCCACATCGAGCCGTTTTCTTCTTCCGAAAGCACTTCGAGGTCCGAAACCGCGGTATGCAGCACCGGGTCCCAATTGACCAGGCGCTTGCCGCGGTAAATCAGGCCTTCCTCGTAGAGGCGGATGAAGACTTCCTGCACCGCATCGGACATGCCCTGGTCCATCGTAAACCGTTCCCGGCTCCAGTCGACCGACGAGCCCATCCGGCGCAATTGCCGGGTGATCATGCCGCCGGATTCTTCCTTCCATTGCCAGATGCGCTCGACGAATTTCTCGCGTCCGTAATCGTGGCGAGTCTTGCCCTCGGCGTTGCACAAACGTTCGACGACCATCTGCGTCGCGATACCGGCATGGTCGGTGCCGACCTGCCATAAGGTGCTGTTCCCCTGCATCCGATGGTAGCGAATCAAGGCATCCATGATCGTGTCCTGAAACGCATGCCCCATGTGCAGGCTGCCGGTCACATTCGGCGGCGGAATCATGATGCAGTAGGACTCGCCTTCGGGCTCGGCCGCGAAATAGCCGTTTTCTTCCCAGGTGTTATACCAGCGTTGTTCGATTGCGTGAGGGGCGTATGTTTTATCCATTAACGATTTATTGTTTTAAGAAGCAAAAATGGGATGGGTTGCCTGGCGGCGTCACACCTTGTGGGTGACGACCGCAATGCCGGACTGTTGATAGCGACGATAACGCATTCGGCCTTCCGCCTTGATCTCCGGATTGTCGTCGAGAATTTCCAGGATGCGTTCGGCCTGATCGATCTGTTGCGGGCCTTGACCGGACAGGTTCACGATCACCTTTTGCCAGCGCGCCGGCGGCTCCAGAGAACCGATCAAAATCACGTTGTCGACGGCAGGCAATTCCCCTTCGTAGCGTTGATGGGGAATGAAACTGCCCGCCCGGAAAGTCCACAGCAAATCGTCGAGCCGCTCAGCCTGGGCATCGTTAGCGGTCAGCACATAGCAGTAACTACCGCTCCGGTAAGCCTTTTCGATCAGTCTGCAGACGAACAGCAAGCGCTGCGACTCGGCATCGGAAGCCAGAACATAGAACGTAACGTCGGGCATCGATCCTGAAATAGTGAATTAGGCCTTTTGGCTGCGATTCAGCAGATACTGGCACAACAGCGGCACCGGACGGCCGGTCGCGCCTTTGTTCGAGCCGGTGCGCCAGGCCGTGCCGGCGATGTCCAGATGCGCCCAGCGGAAGCTTTCGGCGAAACGCGCCAGGAAACAGGCCGCGGTAATCGTGCCCGCATCCTTGCCGCCGACATTGGCCATGTCCGCAAACGGCGACTTCAGCAATTCCTGATATTCTTCCCACAACGGCAAGCGCCAGACGCTGTCGACCGCAGTTTCGCTCGCCGCGATAATATCGTTGCAAAGCTCATCGTCATTGCCGAGCAGACCGCTCGGCACGCGTCCGAGCGCGACCAGGCAGGCGCCGGTCAGGGTCGCCATGTCGATCACCACCTCCGGATTGAAACGTTCGGCATAGGTCAAGGTATCGCAAAGAATCAGCCGGCCTTCCGCATCGGTATTCAAAATCTCGATCGTTTTGCCGGATAGGCTGGTTACGATGTCGCCCGGCTTGTTCGCATCGCCGTCCGGCAGATTTTCGGAGGACGGCACCAGGCCGATCACATTCAACGGCAAATCCATTTCGGCAGCGGCCTGCAGCACGCCGAGCACGGTCGCGCCGCCGCACATGTCATATTTCATTTCATCCATGCCGAGGGCCGGCTTCAGCGAAATGCCGCCCGCATCGAAGGTCAGGCCTTTGCCGATCAACACGATCGGCTTGCTGTTGCGCTCGCCGCCCTGATAATCCAGCACGATCAATTTGGCCGGCTGGCGGCTGCCGCGCGAGACCGACAGCAAAGATCCCATGCCCAAAGACTCCATCTCGGCTTCTTCGAGGATATTCACGCTCAATTTGTCGAAGCGGCCGAGTTCCAGGGCCTGTTCGGCCAGATAGGACGGCGTGCAGACATTGCCGGGCAAATCGCCGAGCAACTTGGTCAAATCCATCGCCGCCGCGATCGCCTTACCCTGCGTCAAACCGGATTGCGCTTGAGCCTGCTCGCTCTCCGATGCGGTAATCGCGATGCGTTGCAATTTGGAATCGACTTCCTTTTCCGCCTTCAACTGGGTAAACTGATAGACCGCGTCATTGAAGACTTCGACGATCTGCCGGGTCTTCCAGGCCAAATCAACGCCTTTAACCTCCGCCTCGGCAAGACCGCAGACGGCCGATTTGACGATCGTCTTTTTGAGGGCGTTCACCGCGGACGACAAGGCTTTACGGTAGGTTTTGGCCGATAAGGCGTCTTTTTTGCCGAGGCCGACCAAGAGCAGCCGCTCGATGCCGCCCTCGGGCAGCGCATTGATCAGCACCGTTTCGCCGTTCTTGCCGCTCAGATCGCCGCGTCCGACGATTTTTTTGACCAGTCCATGCGTCAGGGCGTCGAGCGCCGCCGCGGCAGGCGTAAACTGGCCGTCCTGGTAGATGCCGACAATCATACAATCATATTGCAGTTTTTCTATGGGCGCACTTTCTATAAAATAATCCATGACTTTTTCTTTTGATCTGATCGCTTTGGGGTCGTCGTCCGCGCCGGAAAAAAGAGCCCGCGCGGGTGAAAATTTGCTGCGATTATACACCACTTATCACGAATATGATTGAGGAGACGCGCTTGGAAGCAAATTGGCCGCAAGGCAATAATGCGGTACGCCGGCCGCTGTTTGGCGTGCTGGACAGGATGATCGCAGCAGACCTGTTCAAAACGATGCTGTCGGTCTGGTCGGTGATCGTGGTGATCATCGTCAGCCGTAAATTCATCAAAGTGCTCGACCAGGCGATCGACGGGCAGATTTCGAATGACGCACTGCTCAAGATCCTCGGCCTCAAAACGATCGCCGCCGGCGTGGCGTTTTTACCGGCCGCCACCTTCATGGCGGTGTTGATGGTGCTGGGCCGCATGTACCGCGATCAGGAAATGTCGGCGATTCAATCCGCCGGCGCCGGCGCGGGCGCGATTTATCGCTCGGTCTTTCAATTCGTAATCCCGTTGAGCCTGGCCGCCGCCGGCCTGTCGTTTTATGCCGCGCCCTGGGCAGAAGCCACGACGGAACAACTGATCAGCAAGGACAAACAATCCGCCGACATCCGCGGCATCGCGCCCGGAAAATTCAGCGAATACAGCGGCGGCGATCTGGTGTTTTATGTCGAGGACATCGGCAAGGATAAAAAAATGCACAAGGTCTTTGTGCAGCACCGGCAGAAGCACGGCGGCACCCTGGCCATCGTGAACGCCGAATCCGGGCGCCTGGAAGATTTGCCCGACGGCCGCTACATGATATTGGAACAGGGCGAACGCATTCAGGGCAAACCCGGCGACCTGAATTATGTGATTGAAGAATTTGCCGAATACGCGGTCAGAATCGAGGGCAAGGAATCCCTGGCGCGCGAGGTACCGGAAGCCGCGTCCAGCTCCCTGTTGTGGTTATCGGACAAACTGCCCGACATCGCCGAACTGCAACGGCGCCTGGCGATTCCGCTCGGCGCCCTGCTCCTCAGCTTCATCGCCGTGCCGCTGGCGCAGCTATCGCCTCGCGGCGGCGTTTACGGCAACATCCTGACCGGCTTTCTGATCTTTTTTATTTACGGCAACCTCGAACGCGTCAGCCAGGGCTGGGTCACCAAGGCGGTCATTCCGCCCTGGCTCGGCCCGACCAGCGTGTATGGCTTGCTGGTGTTAATCGGCCTGGTCTATCTGGCCCGTTATTTCGGCTGGAAGTGGCTGATGCTCAAAATGAAGGAAGTGAGATCCCAATGAATGTACTGACCGGCTACATGGCCAAAGAAATCCTGAAAGGCGCGTTTCTCGCGATTCTGTTTTTGTTGACGCTGTTCAACCTGTTCACCTTTACCGACGAGATGAGGGATTTGGGCAAAGGCAGTTACGGGCTGAAGGAAATCGCCTTGTATCTGGCCCTGACCTCGCCGCGGGTGTTCTACGAACTGGTGCCCGCCTCGGCTCTGTTAGGCAGCCTCTTCATCCTCGGCGCGATGGCGAACAACCGGGAACTGATCGCGATGCAGGCGGCCGGTTTATCGGTGCCTGGCATCATTCGCGCGGTGATGACCGCAGGCGCGATCCTGGTGCTCATTTCGATAGGCGTCGGCGAATATGTCGCACCGATCGCCGAGCGCAAGGCGCAACTGATCAAGTCGACCGCGCAGCATGACCAGATTCCGACCCATTCGCTGTACGGCATCTGGCTGCGTGAAAACAACAAATTCATTAATGTGCGCAAGATCGAGGACAACGGCGATCTGGCCGACATCAGCATCTATGCGCTGAACGACAACCGGCGACTGCAAAGCGCGCTGCACGCCGACCATGCCAGCTTCCTGGGCGACAAACAATGGCAACTGAAACAGATTAGGCAGTCGGACATTTCTAACGAAAAAATGCAGGCTGCCGCCTTCCCCGAACAACGCCTGACCTCTTCGATCGCTCCCGACATTCTGAACATTACCGTGGTCAGCCCGGATAACCTGTCGATACTCGAACTGGCCCGGTATGTCGATTTTTTGAAGCAGAACCATCAAAAGTCGCAGGTGTTCGAACTGGCCTTGTGGGGCCGCCTGATCAATCCCTTCGTGACTTTTGTGATGCTGATGATTTCGGCGCCTTTCGTGATCGGCGTCAGGCGCGGCATCAGCGTCGGCGCCCGGATGATTATCGGCGTGATCATCGGTTTGGGATTCAACATCATCGACAAAATCGTCGGGCATTTGGGGCTGATCTATGAACTCAACGCCCCGCTGGTCGCGCTGCTGCCGAGTCTGCTGACCTTCATCGCGGCCTTCTGGACCTTGCGTCGCAGTTATATCTGATTCATCGGCTTAGCGCATGAATTTGATCGTGCTTGGCGACTTGCGGTTGTGCGGCAGGTCAAAAAAAAGACTTAGCGATGACACTAACAGAAGATAGTATCCGTTCATTTCCGAAAGCTCTTCATACAACTGATAAGATTTAAATACCGGGCCATCAAATAAACTGGCAACGCCCACCAGCACCCCTCCAGCAACCAAAAACACGCCGGAGCGGGTGGGTAACATGTGAACAGCCAGCGCCAGATAATGCTTATAGTCACGTATCAATAACACGCCGAGCAACAGCCATAAGCTGCCCAGCAGGATGTTCCGGCCATAGCCGTCATCTGGAAGTACAACGGCATACGGCAAATCAAATTCACGCAGAATCAATGAAAGACAAAGCAAGGCGCCAAAACAAGGGAGCAGTCTTTGGCCTTTTTGTACATAAAACGTTGTCTGCAAGAAAGCCATCCCAGAAGCAAATAGCAGGATGGCCTGGAGATTTTCCAGAAAATGATTTTCGTTAGCGATTTCAGCGTCGCCGCTTACGCAAACCTTAAAATAGACAATCGAATCGACTAAGATGGCGATAAATAAGGGCGAAATTTTCTGTTCGACTGCTAAAGCCAGCGAATTCGGTTTTGAGAGAATCATAAGGTTCTGAATGCTTTTTACGGTTAAAAACGCAAATTTCAGATCCCATAATACTGATGATTCAATGTCGCGGCTATTGGACTTTAGGCCAATAGGATTCCGCCTCGGCGTTTCGAAGCGGAATCCTCCTCGCCACATGCGGGGCTAATTCGGAAGGCCGAAATTGACTCCGAAATTGATGTTATCGAAAAAATTACGGCTGGTTCCGCCTTTGATCCCCTGGGAAAGCGAAAAGTCCACATTCAACGCTTCCGAGTCCGCATTGAGCACGCGAACGCCTAGCGAGCCTGACATGATGTGATTCCCCTCCACGTTAAGTTTATTCCCGCTCTGATCCTTCCCCTCCGCCCAGGCGCTTTCAAACAGGATATAGGGTTGAATGCCTTTGATGTTGTACAAAGGCAGGGAATAATTCAGCGGGATCAACGAATTGATCTCGAAGCTGGCGCCAACACCGGAGTCCCCGGCGATCTTGCCGGGCCGATACGCCCTGCCGAAGCTATAGCCGCCATAGATGATCCGTTCGGTAATCGGCAGCGTATCGCCGCTGTACTGGCCACCAACAGTAAACGAGGTACCGAGCAGACCGTAAAAAAAATAATCCTTCTGGTTGAAAATCGCATTCAGCTTAAAAAAATCAACATCATACGGATTCGTCCCTAGAATCGTTTTATTCTGTCCGCTTGCGGATAAAAACTGTTCAAACTTCTTGGAAGAACCCAAACCATCGATCCCTTTGGTCATCACCAGATTGACCGCGCGGCTCTGGGTCGCTATTCTCTCGGAATACGCCACGCCCCAGGAAAATGCGCGCACATCGGTTTCCATTTCCGATGTAAATGTAAACGGTGTCGGCTGTCCAATGCTATTTGTGCCAATACCATTTTGGCTCGTAAAATCCGTAAATTTACTCGAATAAAATGAAACATTGCCATTCAGCAGTTTATTCAGCGTCAAATAAAACGGATACGAAATATCTACACCGAAGCGATTCGAACTGATCTTGCGCCCAACTCCCGGCCCAAAAGCGGCAACCTGGTCACCGACATAGGAAGAACCGTCAAACTTTACCAGCAAGCCATCGGTGCCGATAGGCTGCGTATAGGTGCCGGCATAAAACTCTTCATCATTCTTCGACAGCAAGGATGAAAAAGTGATCTGCTCAGCTAACGGCGTCAAGGCAGTGGTTTTCGCGGTGAAATTGATCCGGGAAAAGCCATCGACCACTTCCGCGCGCCCATAAGCATCGATCGGCCGGCGCTTCACATTCAGGGTCAAATTGGTGCCCCCGTCGGCTTTTTGGGGCAGTTGAAGATCCGCCTGCACCCTCAAGCCGGGCAACTGCGACAGCAGCGAGACATAGCGCTCCATCGTTTTTTGCGTCAACGGCTTTTCAGCCAGCAAATGCTCGCCAATGCCGCGCATCTTGCTTTCCGCGCCGCCCGGATTACCTTCGATGTTGATATGTTCGATATAACCCTCGATCACCACGATTAACAGGTTACTCGCGGTAAAATCCTGCTTCGGCAGATAACAGAAAGAGAGCGGATATCCTTTTTCCCGATACAGCGCGGTGACTTTTTGCGTGATCTCGACCAGTTGGCCGATAGTGATTTCTTTCTGGACATAAGGCGTAAAGAACGCGCTAACCTGATCGAACGGGATGCTTTTGACCCCCTTGATACCGAATGCGGAAGGTTGGATGACCGTGTCGAGCATTTTTTTCAGTTCCTGGTCTTGCTCCCTGGCTTTTTCAATCGTCAACGAAATCTCGGACTTTTTATTGAATGAATCCACTTTGGGCAGGGTGTCGACAAGATTCTGGTTAGCCCAAACCTGGCTGGTCATCAGTACGCAGCCGATCAGTTGGGCAGTGATGTATTTTGCTTGCATCAAAATTTCCCTAATATAAAACTGCCTTTCCTAAAATAAAAAAACCCCGGCGCATGACTGCTGCCGGGGTTTAGTATAGACGACTATCAGGATTTGTTTATTGACCCAACAAGCCTGTCACAGGCGATAACACAGTGCCGCCAGTACTGGTTGCACCGGTCAAGGTACCTAATAATGGCGCCAGAGGCGCGAGCAAGCCGCCACCTAAAACCGAACCGCCCGCTGAAGCGCCGACGACTCCCTGAGCCGAGCCATTCGTCAGCGGTATCAGTCCTTTAGGGCCAATCAGCGGATCCAGGGCTGTCTGGGTGCCGGAGGCGCTGGTCAGCGCCAAGATGCCGTTAGGACCGACCACGCCATTCAGCAAGGCATTCGAACCGGTCGCAGAGCTTGTCACCGGCAGAAGTCCGTTTGGACCCACGACTGGATCCAGTAAAGTCTGAGCTCCGCCCGCGCTGGTCACCGGCAACAGGCCGCTGGCTCCGACTAAAGGATCAAGCAAAGTACCGACAGTTCCGGTCAGCGAAGACAAAAGACCGCCGTTGGGTCCGAGAACAGATCCCAGCAGGTCGCCTCCGGTCAATCCACCCAGCAGGTTGCCGCCAGTCAATCCGCCCAGCAGGTTGCCGTTGCCTCCAACCAATCCGCCCAGCAGGTTGCCCCCGGTCAATGCTCCCAAAAGGTTGTTGCCGGTCACTGAACCGAGCAGGTTACCCCCGAGCAACGGCCCCAGCAAACCGCTGGTTGTGCCGGTCAGTCCACCCGTAGAAACCAGAGAAGAAACCAGAATCCCGCTGAATGATGTATTCAACTGCGGCAAGATTCCGCCAGTCACGCCTTTTACTGTGGTCAACACCCCATCGACCGTATCGAGCACCGGATAAACGGCGTTGGCCACGGTTTGCACCACCGGCTTGGCGACGCCTTCGACGTTGGTGGTGACCGGAGTCAGGACATTATCGGCAACCTGCGTGACTTGGCCGACGAGGCCGCCCGCGGTCGCTGTGACCGGGGCCAACGTGCCGGCAACATTAGTCGTGACCGGGGTCAAAACGCCGCCCACTGTCGTTGTGACCGGAGCCAATACCCCTGCCGCGGTTTGCACGACCGGAGCGAGAACGCCGCCCGTCGTAACGAGAACCGGACTCAGAGCGGTGGCCGCGGTTTGTACGACCGGCGTCAGAATGCCTCCGGTTGTGCCGGTGAGCGGAGCCAAGGCATTGGTTAACGGCTCCAAGGTGCCAATGACGGGAGTGAGAGGACCGGCCAGAGGCGCCAGCGCGTTCGCCACCGGGGCCAAGGAGTTGGTCACCGGTTGCAATGCGCCGGTTACCGGCGTCAACGCATTCACCGCCGGCTGCAGTGCGTTAGTCACTGGAGCCAGGGCGCCGGTCGCCGGCGTCAAGGCATTGGTTATCGGAGCCAGAAGGCCCGTGACCGGCGCCAAGGTATTGAGGACCGGAGCGGCCCCGTCCGTTACCGGCTGAAGCAAACCCGTGACCGGAGACAACGTATTGTTTAACGGACCTAAGGCCGTAGTGACAGGAGCCAAGGCGCCAGTCAATCCACCGCCCGTATTGCCGCCTCCGGTGTTACCACCGCCTGTATTACCGCCTCCCGTATTACCGCTTCCCGGACCATCGGTTGGAGTTGGGCCGTTAGCTGCGGAAATCGGCTTTATCGCTCCACCGCCTGAGTCGCATCCGGTCAGCAAAACTGGCATCGCCAGCAACACCAGAGCAGCCAGTTTTTTAATTGTAAATGATTCGTTACTCATTTTCAGTTTCCTGCTATAACTTAATTCGATTGATTTCAAAAACTGCCATTGCGGCTAACCTACGCAGTCTCTGTGCCGCAAATTTAACTTAAAAAATATGCGGCTGCAAATAAATTCCTGAAAAGCACCCATCGAAACATATAAGCTATTAATATATAAAACAATAACCTATCTTAAATAACCCTGAAGAGGGAGGTATTTCCTCCCTAAATATTTAAAAAATTAGACGCAGTTCACAAAAAAATAATTTATATTTGCTTTTCCTTAAAAAACTAACACCTCTAGTCCAGCGATATTTTCAAGATACCGTTGCGGAATTTTACTTACCCGCCACACGGGCAATTCATTCTTGGTTTATTATAATAATAGCCCCTTTTGAACGACCCCATGGGTGACAGCATGAAAGAATATAAAGTCGTGATTTACCAGGAAGGCCTGCTCGGCTCCCTGCTGCTTGGCGCTTCGAAAGTCGACCCAGTCCGGTTCAGCGAGTTTTTGAACAGCAACGCTCAGCAAGGCTGGCGCGTGGTCACGATGGAAAAAGACATCCGCCGCATGTTGCTGCTTTGGCGGCGCGAGGCTTATCTGGTGATCATGGAGCGCGACCAATGAAAACCGGCGCGATCATCTGTCTGAGCATTTTCGTCGCCTGGGTCTTCGTCGCGCTACTGCAATTATGGTTCGATCTGTTGAGCGGGGAAATCTTCTGGAAACTGACGCTGACCGCCGGCGCGCTGTTTGTCGTGGTGTTGGGTGTTGCCCTGGTCAGGCGCGAGTATATTCAGGAGAAAAAAATGAAGGATGACGGTTATATCGATAGCTAACCACCGCTGAATGGCGGCACGGCAGGCGCCAGCGCGAAGCTATGAAATCTTTCGTGCCTTTCGTGTTTTTCGTGGACAATGCTTCACATCAGTTACTCAACCCAAGCCCTGGCTCTTGCGACCGCCTTCCGCCACTGTTTCTTGTGCGTTTCGACCGCTTCGGCCGGCATGGTACA
>Ga0208625_100444_pt1 | contig 10944 bp, 9 predicted proteins | sample LakWasMeta8_HOW4_2_FD_183858 | JGI IMG/M metagenome (GOLD analysis project Ga0208625, IMG submission 183858) | Freshwater sediment methanotrophic microbial communities from Lake Washington under simulated oxygen tension - Sediment Metagenome... | ecosystem: Environmental > Aquatic > Freshwater >... | reverse complement strand
GAAAACGATCTGGATGCCTTGCTGACCGATTTATTGCTGCACAAGCTCGATCTGGTCATTTCGGACAGCCCGATTTCCCCCGATCTCGATTTCCGGGGATCTTGCGATCCCTTGGGCGAATCGGGCCTGAGCATTTTTGCCTCCGCAACGCTGGCGGAGAGTCTGCTGGGCGAATTTCCATCTTGTCTCGATAATGCGCCGCTGTTGCTGCCCGCGTCGAACACCGGCATTCGTACGCATTTACAGCGCTGGTTCGACAAATGGCGCATTCATCCGGCGATCGTCGGCGAATTCGAGGACAGCGCGTTGATGAAGGAATTCGCGCAGGCGGGCGTCGGCGTGATCGCCGCGCCGACTGCGATCAACGCCGAGATCGAGAGAAAACATGAATTGATCGCAATCGGCGCAGTCGAAGAAGCCATCATCCGTTATTATGCGATTTCAGTGCAGCGCAAAACCCCGCATCCGGCCGTCACCGCGATTACCGAAAAAGCGGGGGAATGGTTGTTCAATGAAGGCGCATCAAGTGAATAAAGGTAAATTTAAAAAATTATGATATAGTATCGATTCGAAACTAGTTATGCTGGATTGCAAGGTGTCACTGCCTAATCCTTAAACGGAGCCAAACTCATGATACACAAACACCTCAAATATTATACCGACCATTTGAAGGGCGACGTGCCCGCCGGCATTGTCGTCTTTTTAGTCGCGCTGCCGCTCTGCCTGGGGATAGCAATGGCTTCGGGCGCGCCGCTGTTTTCCGGCCTGATCGCGGGACTGATCGGCGGCCTTGTGGTCGCCTGGCTGAGCGGCTCTCAGCTCAGCGTTTCGGGCCCCGCCGCCGGCTTGACCGTGATCGTGCTGAATGCAATCGAGCAGCTCGGCAGTTTTCAGGGCTTTTTGACCGCTCTTGTGATAGCGGGCTTCCTGCAGTTGGTCTTGGGATTTTTGCGGGCGGGCATCATTGCCGCCTTCTTTCCAGCCTCGGTGATCGAAGGCATGCTGGCGGCTATCGGCCTGATCCTGATCATGAAGCAGTTGCCGCATGCGGCCGGTTATGATGCGAATTATGTCGGCGACGAGAGTTATATGGCCGATACCGCCCTGTCGAGTCTGCATGCGATGGTCGATTCGTTGAAAGCGATCTCGCCCGGCGCGCTCGTGATCAGTTCTGTCGGTCTGCTGATCATGATCCTCTGGGAATTACCCTGGTTCAAGAAACGCAAGCTTTTCACCTTGATTCCCGGACCTTTGGTCGCGGTGGCATGGGGCGTCACCTATAATTTGATGGCGATCAAATTGGCGCCGGAATGGGCCGTCACCAACCCCAATCATATGGTGACACTGCCCGTTTTGGAGCATCCGACCGCGCTTTTCGATCAGTTTGTATCCCCTGATTGGAGTTTTCTCGCCAATTCCCAGATTTATACCGTCGCGGTAACCATGACCATCATCGCGAGTCTGGAAACCTTGTTGAGCCTGGAAGCGGTCGACAAACTCGATCCGTTGAAACGCATCGCACCGACCAATCGTGAGCTGAGGGCGCAGGGCATCGGCAACATGATCAGCGGCATGATCGGCGGTCTGCCGATCACCGCCGTAATCGTGCGCAGTTCCGCGAACATCAACGCGGGCGGCAGAACCCGTATCGCCTGTTTCGTGCATGGCGCGTGCCTATTGATCAGTCTGTTGTTCTTCGCGCGCTATCTGAACTACATCCCTTTGGCCTGTCTGGCGGCGATTTTGCTGCAAACCGGTTATAAACTGGCTAAGCCGAAGGTGTTCATGCACTTTTACAAGAAAGGCTGGAGTCAGTTTCTGCCTTTCGTGATTACGGTCGGCGCGATTCTCGCTACCGACTTGTTGGAAGGCATGGCGATCGGCATGGCGGTCGGATTGATTTTCGTGATCATGGCGAATTACCATGCCGCGATCACCCTGACGCAGGACGGTTCGCATTATGTGCTTTCTCTGAACAAGGATGTTTCATTCTTGAACAAGGCGTTGCTGCGCAAATTTATTTTGCGTATCGAGGCGGACAGCACGGTCGTGATCGACGCCAGCAAGGCGGGGTTCATCGATCCTGATATCGTCGAAACGATCGAAGATTTCTTGGCCACCGCGCCGGACGACAATATTTCGGTGCAGGTAGTCGATTTACACGGCAAGGACAAGATGAAAAAACATGAGGGCCACGTCGTGCTGAATGGACGCCAACAAAAGCCTCAGGCCGCCTGATCTACTGACTTCCCCGTCCCGGCAGGATGAAATCGGTTTTCGAATCCTCCGGGGCGTGGAGCCCGCCGTTGCGGTCGGCCGCTGTCCGCCGGATGATTTCGGATAATCCGGTCACCAAAGGATAGTCGCCGATCTTTTCCAGATCAATCCAGCGCGCCTCCGAGACGTCGCTTGCCGCAACCGGGATGTTGTTTTTCTCGTCCACTAATTCGACCAGAAAGTCGACAATCACATAATGAAAGTTTTCGATGCGCCGTTCGACCACCGCGGCGATCGAAAGCACGTTCACCTCCAGACCGGTTTCCTCCTTGACTTCCCGCCGGCAGCATTCGATCAGCGCTTCGCCGGCTTCGAGCTTGCCGCCCGGCACCGACCAAAGGCCTTGCGCGGGCGGTTTGTTGCGCTTGATCAACAACACCTGGTTTTGCCTGTTAATCAAGAGGCCGCCGACGCCGATCATCGGTTCCGGAAAAGAGGGATGCGTGTTGTGCTGCATTAGGCTGAACCCGTTGAACTTTTTATGCTGCGAGAGGGACGGATAGTGGTTGTCTGTGAATGCTCAAAATGGTATGTTGCAGGATCACTCAGAGCGTTCCAAAGACTGGTGAAAAGGGTATTGAAAAGGCCTTTCCGGCGCTCAATACCCCGCCAGAGTTAATTCATATAATAACCATTATGAGGTAGATTATGTTTTCACTGAAGCATTCCCTGTCTGCGTGTCTTGTCCTGGCTTATTCCTATGCGGTTCCGGCGCTGGCGGCCGATGCGGCGGCAGGCGCCGAGAAAGCGGCGATGTGCGTCGGCTGCCATGGCCCGAACGGCAAAAGCAGCAATGCGCAATGGCCGAATCTGGCGGCGCAGCAACCGGCTTATCTGGCCGCTCAACTGAAGGCCTTCAAATCCGGCAGCCGCGCCAATCCGATGATGCAAAGCATGGCCGCTAATTTGAACGATCAGGATATCGAAAATGTCGCCGCTTATTTTGCAGCCCAGCCCGCCGCGAAAGCCGGCGGCGATGCGGCGTTGGCGAAAACGGGCGGGGACAAGGCCGGCATGTGCCTCGGCTGCCATGGTGCAGAAGCGAAAGGCAATGCGCAAATTCCGCGGCTGGCGGGACAGCATCCCGGCTATTTGGTGACTCAGCTGAAGAATTTCAAAGAGGGCATCCGAATCAACGGCCATATGCAGGCGATCGCGGGCACGCTTTCCGAGGACGACATGAAAGCACTGGCGGCTTATTTCGGCTCGCTTTGACCGGCAACGATGTTATGAACTGGCAGGCGATTTCCGAGCAGATCAGTCTCGCAACGGGTCAATCCTTCCACCTCGCCGCCGCGCAACCCTTGGGCGGCGGCGACATCAACTCGGCCTACCGGCTGCAAGGCCGGGAGCGGTCTTATTTCGTCAAGCTGAACCGCCGCGAACTGGCGGACATGTTCGCGGCCGAATTCGCCGGCCTGGAAGAAATCGCCGGCACCGGCGCGGTGCGCACGCCCGCTCCGATCGTGCATGGCGAAGCCGGTTCACACTCTTTTTTGGTGCTCGAATATCTGGAGTTCGGCCGCCCCGATCAGCAGGCGCAGCGCCTGCTCGGACGACAGCTTGCAGAAATGCACCGGTATCAGCAGCCTTATTTCGGCTGGCACCGGGACAATACGATCGGCAGCACGCCGCAGGTCAATACGCGCGACGGCGACTGGATCGCCTTCTGGCGTGAAAATCGCCTCGGTTTTCAGTTGCAATTGGCCGCTCGGAACGGCTACGGCGGGCTCCTGCAAACCCAAGGTGAAAAGTTATGCGGCGCCCTGGACGGCCTGTTCGACGGCTACCGGCCGCAGCCGTCGCTCCTGCATGGCGACCTTTGGGCCGGCAACAGCGCGGCGGACAGGCAAGGAAATCCGGTGATTTTCGATCCGGCCTGTTATTACGGCGACCGCGAGGCCGACATCGCGATGACCGAATTGTTCGGCGGCTACGGCAGGGAATTCTATCAGGCCTACAACGACACCTGGCCGCTCGACGCCGGCTATCCGGTCCGCAAGACGCTTTACAATCTCTATCACATCCTGAATCATCTGAATCTGTTCGGCGGCGGCTACCAGCGCCAGGCCGAAAACATGACGCTGCAACTGCTGGCCGAACTCGACGTTTAACCCCTACCTCCGCCCGCTCAAGATTCGGGTTATCGCTACGCACAAGCACAATCGGTATAATGTCAAATTTTTCCGACCCCAAATAACCATTATTTTTGTGCGGCATTTAGATCATGAGTCTGTTAATCAAATACCTGGCGCTCTGCTGGTTTCGCAATAATCCCCTCGATTTAACGCCTTCCAAATCGTTCATGTGGAAGACGGTGATTTTTTATCTGATCTCAGGCATGATCGTTGAAGGCCTGATTGCGGATCCCGCGGACGGTTCACTGGAAGTGTTATTGCGGACCATCATGGCATTTTCGTCGATCGGCGTAATGTTGCTGCTACTCAAGAAACGGCAGTATTTTTATCAATTGTTCACGGCGATTTTCATCTGCGAAAACTTCATCATGACGCTGGCCACGTTCACCGAAGGGCTGTATTTCTGGATGGTGATGACCCATCGGGAAAAAGCCGAAGAAATTTCAATCGGCATCGGCGTTTTTCTAGTGCTGTGGTACCTCGCGATCGTCGCGTATATTTTGCGGCAGGTTTTTGTCTACGATCGCGCGGCGAGCCTGGTCCTGGCGTTCGGCTATTTTGTCTTGACCTATGGCTTGCCGATGTTGTTTATGGATATATAAATTCAAGAACGCCAGGGAGGACTTCATCAAAGGATCATGGACAGTCGAGGTTTAGGTCTTTGCTGATTTTTTCCGTTGGCTGAGCGAAGCCGAAGCCACCGATGTAGGCGTATCTTTTTGATTTTTATAGCAATCTATTTTTTCGCCAAAGTAATACACACCCTCTAATCATAATAAAATGAAAAATATTTAAAACTTTATTATTACTATTAGCTTGGAAAATGTTGTGGATAAGGCAAAATAAACCATAACGATTAATGACTTATCCTACATGGAAAGCTGTCGCTAGCATGGCCGTCAATTTGTGGATGGGTTGTGGATAAGTTCAAGCTTAATGTTTTACACAGCCCTATCCACAACCCTCCCAGCATTTGCCCACAGAGTTACTCGCTGAGGGCTTTCAGGTTCGCGAGGCCTTCCTCGTATTTTTGCCCCACCATCTTGTCCATGCTGAAAAATATGCCCATTAGCTTCGAAATATAAGAGCAGGGTCCGTACATGGCCTGGGTAACGATCGTGGCGTCGCCATGGGTTACGAGCGTGAATTCGATGGTATTGTGGGCTTCGAAAGGCTTGATGAAATCGATTTTGATGATGACTTTGGCGGTCGGCGATGACTCGATGATTTCCATTCGACCCTGGCCGATGTCTTTGTTGCCGTTCCATTCATAGATTGCGCCCTCGCCGTTGACGGCTCCGCTATAGCTGCGCTTTATCGCGGGGTCGATTTTTTCCCAGGGCGACCAGGGCTCCCACCCGCGAAAATCGTTGATCAGGGGAAAGATTTTTTCTGGAAGGGCTTTGATGCTTATCGAGCGTTCAACACGGAAAGTATCGGGCCGGGTTGCCGCATAAATCAGCAGGGCGGCGAAAAGAACGACAACTGTGATTACAATGGATTCGATCATTTCTTTTCTCCCAGGTGACGAAGCTTAATGTTAGAGTTGGACAATTTTATAGTATGGGCTTCCTTCGTCAGCCCATACTATGGTCCTTGTACACTCATCCAGTTTCAATCAGCAAGCCCGAATTTTCTTTCCAGTTCAATGTGTTTGTCGATATGAATCACATCCTTAAACTGTTCAAATGACAGATCTTTATTAATATTTTCGGTCGAACCATCCTGTTTCAATCTTCCAAAGCAATCCTGCAGCGCCTGGGTTACCGAAAACAAGCCGGACAAGGCGAAAGCTGCCAGCTTGTAGCCCATCTCTTCAAGCTCCTGCGCCGACAAGTTCGGGGTCTTGCCGCCTTCGATGATGTTCGCGAACAAGGGGACGCCGGCAAAATGGCGGGCGATCTCTTTCAGCTCCTCCCGGGACTGCGGCGCTTCGATGAATAACACATCGGCTCCGGCTTCGAGATAGCGTTCGCCTCTGGCGATCGCCCCCTGCAACCCCTCGATCGCGCGGGCGTCGGTCCGGCCGATGATGACCAGGTTCGAATCGCCGCGCGCATAGACCGCCGCCTTGATTTTTTCGACTTGCTCCGCTACCGGAATCACGCCTTTGCCTTCGAAATGGCCGCATTTTTTCGGCCATTCCTGATCTTCCAGGATGATGCCGGCGACTTTCGAGCTCGCGATTTCCTGCACCGTGCGGATCACGTTCAGCGGATTGCCGTAGCCGGTATCCATGTCCGCGATCACTGGAATCGAAACGCTGTTCGCGATTCGGCAGGCGGCGCCTATCATCTCGCTGGCGGTCAGATAACCCATGTCCGGTTTGCCGAGTAAAGCAGCCGATAGGCCGAAGCCGCTGGTAAAGAGAAATTCGAATCCCGCCTGCTCGGCGACCATTGCGCCTAAGCAGTCATATACGGCGGGAGCAGCTTTGATGCCGGGCTTTTCGATCAGGGTTCTGAGTGCGTTTTTCATGGATTTTGGGGGGCGTGGTAAAGGGGGATGCCGTTCATGCCACTCTAATTGGCAATCTCAGCCCGCGGTGCGCTATGATAGCAGGCTAAATTTTTTTCGTAGAGCTTTCCTTGACTTATGAAACTTGCACGGACCCTTTTCTTTATCGCGTTGGTGGTGGTCGGCAATGCCTTGATCACCTGGCTGAACAATCTGCCGCAGGACGCCGGCGTCGATGTGCCGGACGGCAAGGTCAACAGTGTCTCTTTTGCGCCGTTTCGGGAAGGGCAGAGTCCGTTGACTCAGGTTTTTCCGAGTACCGAGCAAATCGACGAGGATTTGCGCCTGTTGGCCGGTCAATCGCACACGATCCGGACCTACGCGAGTTCGAAAGGGCTGACCGATGTGCCGGCGCTGGCGCGTAAATACGGCCTGAAAATGATTCAGGGCGCCTGGATCGGCGGCCCGACGATCGCGAAGGAAAACGAGGAAGAGATTGCCGCGTTGATCAAGGCGGCGAACACCTATCCGGACGTGATCACCCGGGTCATCGTCGGCAACGAAGTGCTGCTGCGCGGCGAGCTCGAACCCGAGCAATTGTTGAGCTATATCCGAAGGGTCAAGCAGGCGGTCAAGCAGCCGGTGTCTTATGCGGATGTCTGGTCGTTCTACATGCGCTATCCCGAAATCGCGAAGGAAGTCGATTTCTTTACGGTCCACATCCTGCCGTATTGGGAAGACGAGCCGTTGACGGTCGATAAAACCGCCGAGCATATCGTGAAGAATTATCAGCGGATCCGCGATGCGTACCCCGGCAAGCCGATCCTGATCGGCGAATCGGGCTGGCCGAGCGCCGGACGTCAGCGCGGCCCTGCTGTGCCAAGCGTGGTCAACGAAGCCAAATTCATCCGCTCGCTGGTGCAGGTCGCGAATAAAAACGGCTTCGACATCAACGTTGTCGAGGCGTTCAACCAGCCCTGGAAGAGCAAGCTGGAAGGCGTGGTCGGCGCGAGCTGGGGGCTTTATTCTGTAGACCGTGAGCCGGTGTTTCCGTTGACCGGCAAGGTCGTCGAAAATCCGAATTGGCCGCTGCGAGTGTGGGTTGCAGGTTTGCTGACTGTGCTGGCGGTCGGCTTTTACGCCAAACGCTTGCAGACGCTTTCGGCTTTGCCATTATTCGCATTCGTCGGCTTCGCGCAGTTGCTTAGCGCCTTGCAGGTCAATCAGACCGCCGATCTTTGGTACACCAGCTACAACAACCTGGAGCGTTTCCATGCGCTGTCGATCGCGGCGCTCGGCATCGCCCTGGCTGCGCTGCTGATCCAGCGCGGCGCGGAATTGTTACGGGTTGCGGGCGGCTGCGCCTGTTTGCCGGTCTGGAGCCGCTATCTGTTTCTGATCTTCGTCGCCCTGGCCTTTTATAAGTCGCAGGCGCTGGGCTTGAACGGGCGTTATCTGAACATTCCGTATCCTCTGACCTTGATCCCGGTGGCCGGAACGTTGGGCTTGCTGGTGCTCGGTTTTATCGGCGGCGAGCGCAACTGGCGGCAAGTCTTGGCCGGCATCGTCGGCGGGACTGCAAAGACGGGCGGCGTCTGTAAATTGAGCGCGCTATTGGCGGTTGCCGGCGTGGCGCTCGTGGCTTTCGAAACCTATCAGATCATGATCGGCACCAATTTCCCGACCGCTTACCCGGTCTTCGCGGACAGGCTTCATGCCGGTTTCATGACCACGCTGACCTATAGCCAGCTGCAAGGCTGGGTATTGTTGATTGCGGCGCTGATTGTTTTTTTACCGCTGAGGCTGTTGGCCTGGGTTTTGATCCTGGCGGTGCCGGCCTTGATCGTCGGGGAAACCTATGCCTTCATGATCGGCCACGATTTCATCGAAGCGCATCCCGATTTCGGCGAGCGGCTGCAAACAGCCGTGATTTATAGCGTGACCAATTGCCAGATGGTGTATTGGCTCGTAAGCTTGCTGGTGCTGGCGCTGCCTTTGTGGGTCGGTGGGCAGAGAAAACGGGAAATTGCGTAGGGTATGCCGCGCATACCGTTTGGGAGGATTCCATTGACCATCGGAACATCGAATAGGTGCGCATAGCGCGCCCTACGGCAAGCCGTTTATGCTTCAGCATGAACGGCTTAATTTAATCGTCGTCAAACCCTTCAAAAACCTCGCTCAAATCGATAGCCAATTCCGGAAACAAATGCGGCACCGCCGTGCCGCTATTCGGATACATCGCCTTCAATTGGTAACGCCCGCTATCATCCAATATGAACTGATAGATCGCCTGTTCGTAGGGATAAACCAGCCAATATTCGCCGACGCCGCTTTCCGCATACAGATCGTATTTGATCTGCATTTCTTTTTTGGAGTTGCCTTTCGAAAGGATTTCGATGATCCATTCGGGGGCGCCGTTGCAGCCTTGGGCGTCCAGCTTGCTGGTGTCGCAGATCACGCATAAATCGGGCTGCACGACCGTATGGATGTCCTTGCTGGCGAGAATGGATTTTTTGCGGGCGTATAAACGCACGTCAAATGGTGCGGCATACACGCGGCAATGTTTGTGTTTGAAAAAATTATGCAACAGTGCCGTTAGGCGGGTGGAAATGTCTTGGTGTCTGACATTGGGCGCAGGCGACATCAGCATGATTTTGCCTTTGATCAGTTCGACCGTTTCCTCAAATTTCCAGGTCACATAATCGGCGTAGCTGTAAGTCTGGTTCAGGTCCAGTTGCGACAGATGGGTAATTTTGGGCATGGCGGTTAAGTCCAGATCAACTAAGAAGATGGAGACATCACTTCCTCGCCGAAAACCTGGCAGGCCTATGATGGCTATACATAAATCATTTTTGACCGAATTCCTTAAAACGCGTTTCAAAATGATAACACGACATGGCAGGCCACCCATCGAGACTGCGGTCAGCAGGTTGCGAAGCTGACCGCAATGAGGGCTATGCCAACAGCTTGATCAAGAGCTGCTCATAGATCGAGGACAAGGTCTCCAGATCCTCAAGGCCGACATTCTCGTTGACCTTGTGGATGCTTTCGTTCAAGGGGCCAAGCTCGATCACCTCCGCGCCGGTCGGCGCGATGAAGCGCCCGTCCGAGGTGCCGCCGCCGGTGTCGTCGTGCGTGTCATAGCCGGTTACCGCTTCGATCGCCGCGTGTGCCGCATCGATCAGTCTGCCTTTCGAAGTCAGAAACGGATTGCCGGACAGGCGCCACTGAATGTCGTAGTTCAGCCCGTGGCGGTCGAAGATCGCATGGGTGCGCTGCTTGATCGTCTCTTCGTCGAGCTCGGTGCAGAAGCGCAGGTTGAACAGCACTTCGACCGATCCGGGGATGATGTTCTCGGCCCCGGTCCCGGAATGAATATTCGAGACTTGCAGGCTGGTCGGCGGGAAAAACGCGTTGCCTCTGTCCCAGACTTCCTCGGTCAGCTCCTTCAGTGCCGGCGCGAAGGCATGGATCGGGTTTTCGGCCAGTTCGGGGTAGGCGACATGGCCCTGAATGCCCGCGATGGTCAGTTTCGCGCACAAGGAGCCGCGCCGTCCGACCCGGATCACGTCGCCGATCTTCTTGTCGCTGGACGGTTCGCCGACCAGGCACCAGTCGATCTTTTCGCCGCGCGCCTCAAGCACCTCGACGACCTTCACGACGCCGTGCGTCGCGATGCCTTCTTCATCGCTGGTCATCATGATGGCGATCGAGCCTTCATGCTCCGGATGCTGGGTAAGGAAACGCTCTAAAGCGGTCGTGAACGCCGCGATGCTGCCTTTCATGTCCGCCGCGCCGCGTCCGTACAGTCTGCCGCCCCGGATCGTCGGTTCGAACGGCGGCGACTGCCAGGCCTCCAAGGGACCTGTCGGCACCACGTCGGTATGGCCGAGGAACACGAACAACGGTTTCGCATCGCCTCGTCTCAGCCAGATGTTCTGGGTGTCCGCGAAATTCAGCCTTTCCTCGTTAAAACCCAGGGGCGCGAGCCTTGCGGCCAGCACGTCCTGGCAGCCTTCGTCCTTCGGCGTGACCGACTCGCGGCTGATCAAATCCTTCAATAATTCCAGCG
>Ga0208625_100439_pt1 | contig 10996 bp, 10 predicted proteins | sample LakWasMeta8_HOW4_2_FD_183858 | JGI IMG/M metagenome (GOLD analysis project Ga0208625, IMG submission 183858) | Freshwater sediment methanotrophic microbial communities from Lake Washington under simulated oxygen tension - Sediment Metagenome... | ecosystem: Environmental > Aquatic > Freshwater >... | reverse complement strand
GTTGGCGAAGGCGTATCGGAGATGCGCATCGACTATGGCCCCGGTTATCGGGTGTATTTCACCAGACGCGGCAACGAAATCATCATTTTGTTGGCCGGTGGCGATAAAAGCACTCAGGATGCCGATATTAAAACCGCCCAAGGTCTTGCCCGTAACCTGTAGGATAACGCAATGACAAAAACTATCATCAGCCGCTACGATGTAGCGGAGCACTTGAGAACCACCGAAGAAATGGCGGCCTATCTGGATGCCTGCATCGAGGAAGCCGACGGCGATGCGGCCTTCATAGCCAAAGCGCTTGGCGATATTGCCCGTGCGCGTGGCATGTCGCAGATTGCCAAAGAGACCGGACTTTCCCGCGAAAGCCTGTATCGAGCTCTGGACGGAGAGCACATCCCCAGTTTCGATACGATCCTCAAGGTAACCAAGGCACTAGGTATTCATCTGCATGCCGATCCGGCTTGATAAATCCAACGGGACGAAAACGTACTTTAGCAGCTAATATAATTCGCTTACGGGCTTTCTTAAGCAACCTGACTGACAACACCCGGCCAATTCCAGACAATCAGTTATACGGTTCTGATAATAAGCAGTAGCTAATAGCGGTCGATCGAAGACAATAATTATCTACAAGTCCACTTAAGTGACTTGATACGGTTGAAATGCCTGCAACATTTTTTCTGTTCGTTTTAGGCTTGTGGCTTACTTGATTAAGAATCAAAAGCTAGACCAAATCTCTTTGGTTCCGACAAGTATAAATGTTATGACTTGTACCAATAAAAAAAGCAGTCCAAGCGCTATCAAGTGTTTTTTCATCTCATTCATTAAGAGCCACCTCAGATACAGGCCTGCCTCGCCGTAAATTACCCTATTTAGATTAAGAAGTTGAGAAAAGCCGGTTCATTCAGAACAAAATAGTTGGTTTTTATGGTGCTTACGATAGGTTTGTCATATAGCTATTAAAATGGCACATCTTTATTTTTTTGGCTTTAGGAAGGTGAACTAATGAGCGCAAGCCTTTCTTGATGTGTCTGAACGAATCTTATAATTAATCAGGCTCGTTTGTAAAATACTAACTTCCCATGAAAACATAGGGTTTACCCATGGATTAAAATTGCAAGCAAGTTCTTAATTTCAGTGTTTTTCTGGTTCTGCGGATAATAAATTGCATATATCTGGCGGCTGATTTCGGGATTGCTCAAATAACGGCAACGTACGTCATCGGCGTTTGCAGGCAGGCTGTACTCAGGCATCAGCGCAACACCCATGCCAGCGCGCACCAAGTTGACGATCCAATCCTCGCTGTTGCTGCGGTACGCGGCATAGAGGTTGACTTCCTGGTCTTGGCAGATTGCCCGCAGGGTATCCCTAAGTTCGCAGTTCAAGCGATCCAAATAAGGCTCGGACTGGATTTCCTTGAGGTCGATTTTGTCCAAGTGATTGAAGCGGTGCTGGTTATTAAACGCAACCACGTACTTTTCGGTATACAGCAAGGTCGATTGGTAGGGCGAACCCAGCAATTGCAAAGGGGCGCTAATCACCAAATCAAGCAATCCCGATTCCAGTTGCTGCAATAATACCGTTTCACAGTCGATAATCAATTCAAATTCAATATGTGGAAACTCATGCTGGTAATGGGCAAATATCGGGCTTAAGCGTTGTGCACCTATCGTTGCCATCAGGCCTATTCGCACCGGGATATTGTTCAGCTGGGTAAAACGAATGGCATCAGCCTTGATCGCTACTGTTTCCTTATATATCTTACGAAAGTTAGGCTCCACCAAGCGGCCGAGCGACGTCAACAAACATCCGGAACGGTCACGGGTGAACAATTCCCCACCCAATTCATCTTCCAATTTTTTGATGGATTGCGTTAAAGACGGCTGGGAAATATAGCTGAATTGCGCGGCACGGGTAAAACTGCCGTGATCGCAAACCGCCAAAAAATAACGCATTTGGTGCATTTCCATAATACCTTCCTCGAACTAATATAGCTAATGCCTATTCTTTCATAGGCAATTAGTATTTTACAAGCCTTATAATTAAAGAATATGATCGTCTCATCATAATTAAAACCTATTAAAAGAAAATGCCATGAAAGCAGCAAAACTCATTGTTATGTACCCAACACCCACCGATATCGCCGTCTTTGAACGCCGTTACGAACATGAACATGTGCCAATGGCAGTAGATAAGTTGGCGGGCAAAACCCGCTTTGATGCCAACTTGGTTATTTCAGCGCCAGGAAAAGACCAAGCTCCGTATCATCGTATTGCGGAAGTTTATTTTCCGTCCATGAAGGATTTGGAAGACTGCCTGAGTTCACTTGGCGGACAGGAAACGGCCGCCCATGCTGTTGAAATTTCCAGCGGTGGCGATCCCTTGTTTTTAATCGCGGAAGTCGAAACTTTCGAGTTTTAGGATTTCCCGACAGTTTGGTCCATCCCCTCTTCATTTGCCCAGAGGTTAAAATGTCTTACCTGCCTTCAAGCCCTGATTTGGATAATATCGCCGGATTACTGGCAAAATACCCACGCCTTGGCATCCTGTTATTTAAATTATTGGAAGATATTAAAGGTAGTTTTTCACCTTTGGGCAAAGGGACGCGTGAACTGATTATCGCTTATACTTCCGATCTCAACCAATCAGAATCCTGCTTTAAAGCACACAAGTCGCTGTTTAAGGAGTTGGGTATTGATGAGTCCGTTTACGGTCAATTAAAACTGGACAGTGAAAGCGCAAAAGTTGCTGAAAAGCTAAAGCCTATCTTGCGCTTTGTAAAAAAGCTTACCTTGACACCTGACCAAATTACACAAGCTGATGTCAACCTCATCTATGAAGTGGGCTGGGATGAACGTGCCTTGCTCGAAACGGTACGTTTGTGTGCGGTTGTGAATTGCATGAACCGATTTACGATGGGGGTAGGCATCGGCAAGAAAGCGGTTCACGGTAAACGAACGCAGCCTGCCATCAAACCGACAGCCGTGTATCATTCTTGAAAACAAAACTGTTTAACAAAAAAATTAAGGTTAAGCCATGAGTACGTTACTGTTGTATTTTTTCAGGTTATTGATTATTGGCTCTATTGCAATCTTGCTTATTGGCCTATTCAAGCCGGAATGGCTGCGCTATCGCGGCAAACAACCTGATCTCCTGATGACATTTGCAATGGCATTTGGCCTGTTTATCGCTGGATTTACCGGTGCCAGCAAAACGTACTACACACCGGATACCAATATCACCGAAGCGACCAAGGCGGGAGTTAACATTAATAAAGCCGCTTATACCAATGATATGTCATCGACAGGTTGCCAACCGGGATCAAAACCGGGTGAAGCCGGTTCCAGTGACGATGAAAAAACCAATGACGGCATCCGTTTTTCAGTCAGGACGCCTTCAAACTATAAAGCTACCATCGCTCACCCATTATTAATGGTCTATGCCGCCGCCGGACGAGATCGGGAAGAAACAGAAGAACAGGTCTATTTAACTAGCGAGGCAACCGCAGCAGGATTTGTTATTGCATATGCTGATCACAGGCCATTATCGCCGGAATCCGTCGTCCAATTGGCCGAAATACCTAGGCTTATTCAGAAAAAATGGTGTATCGACAAAAAACGTATTTTTTTGACCGGACATTCCGATGGCGGCACAGTGACAATCGGTACCGCCATATTCAACGGTACTAAACACATTCCAAACGCAATTGCACCCAGCGCAGCCGGTATTCGGGGTGCAGATTTAGAAGACCGAAATTGTGTAAAACCTACACCAGTAATGCTAATGCATAGCAGTCGCGACAAACTGTTTCCCAACTATGGCAAAGAAGTTATTGAATGGTGGGCAAAATGCAATAAATGCACGACCAAAACCTACAAGACCAGTGACAGAAAAGTACCAGAATCCAGTAAATTCTTAGGCTGGGAAAACTATTACAAAGAAGAACTTAAACAGAAAGCTCTAGATCTCAAAACAGGGCAACCTTTGCCATTTACCACTCCAGTTCCAGGTGTTGAAGGCTGTATGGCTTATAGTGGTTGCCAAAACGACGTACAGACTTGGTATTGCGAAGGCAATGGTCCACATCCAGAATGGCCTGGACGGAATAAGGAAATCATCAGTTTCTTCAAGGCAGTTAAAACGGATTGAAAAAAAGTATTTTGTCTTTCTTAAATATTGACATATTAATTGTTCCAAAAATTATCGCATGATTTTATGCATAGTTGTTGGCATATAGACTAGGTGTAGTTTCTTGATTACATAAACGCCATTTATTGCACTTACCCAAAATTCACTCCATATTTACGTTTTGGTTTGTGTAGAATGGCTCAATTAAAATTTTAAATTAACCTTCGATTCTGACGGTCCGTTTTCGTTTTTTGACAGACTGATTTTTATGACCGGCCAATGGAGTTCAGAAAGCTTATCTAATCCATTTCATTTTCTTGAACTGAGTAAAGTATATTTTACTGAATGTCTGTTAAGTCAAACCTGAATGGCCGCTTCCGATAAAATTATCGGCGGACTTCTCCAAAAATTTTAGATTGCTACTTTAGCGGATAGTAAAACCTCATTTTTATAAATTGGATAGAATCAATTAAAGTGAGAAATTCCAAAAGATAAAATCACTTAATGTGAGGAGCCTAAAAGCTAGGTGCAATTAATGTGAGAAAAAGTGAACTTATAAAATCAAGTAAGCTGAGATGATAATGCCGGATAAGTGCAAGAAATGGAGTTTATGTAATCAAGAAACTACACATAGGCTGTAATAATAGCTATCCATCACTACAGTACGTTAACGAGGTAAGACATGGGTAAAGGTCGGCTGGAGGCATTCAGTGATGGGGTACTGGCTATCATTATCACCATCATGGTATTGGAATTGAAAGTACCCCATACTGCGGACATCAATGCGCTCATTCCTTTGATTCCTGTGCTTTTAAGCTATGTGTTGAGCTTCGTCTATGTAGGCATCTACTGGAATAACCATCACCATTTACTGCAAACATGCCAAAAAGTCACTGGTTCGATATTGTGGGCAAACCTGCATTTATTGTTCTGGTTATCGTTATTTCCGTTCACGACTGCCTGGATGGGGGAAAATCACTTCGCGGCTATACCAACGATGGCTTACGGCGTGGTTCTATTGATGGCAGCAATCGCTTACATATTATTACAATACCTCATCATCGATTCACAAGGGACAAATTCGCTATTAAAAAGAGCTGTCGGTAGCGACTGGAAGGGTAAATCCTCACCATTGATTTACTTAATAGCGACACTAAGCACGTTTTGGTCGCCATCGTTAGCTCAAGTGCTTTATGTACTGGTCGCATTGCTATGGTTAGTGCCAGATCGACGTATTGAGAACGTGATGTCTGAATATTAAAAGGATTTTGATTAGCCAAGCAAATGACCAAATAAAACTGGGCTTTTCATTGTAACCTTCAACAATAAATTGAGTTGGTGAAGGTCTGCTCAAGCCTATTTGAAGGTCAGCTATTGAGAAACATGTATGACGGGTTTTGGCCGGTGGGTGATGTTGCCAGCGGCTGCTTTGTAGCCCTCCAGTTCATAGAATCTAGCTTCGGCTGACTGGCCATGAAGGTGTCATTACCAGTATTTCAAATACATAATAATGGTGAGGGCAAGGCATTGAATATAAAAGCGTGTATAAGTCTCAATACAAGCCTAAATGATGGTTAGACCACCAGATGACAACGACCTTGGCCTGCCAGGTTGATTATCGTGTTTAGGTTTTAGCATTTCACCGCGGCCAAAGGTTCTTCCGTTGTCCGGCACCAACATTCTCGCAGCTAGATCAGGCTTAATTAGATATGCTGCGGCATTAGAAAGTCCTTGCCTTAAATTCGCATCATAGTGATTGATCATGCCAATGCCCAAGGTTGTGTATTGGTGTTTATTGGCATTGCAGTTGTAATAAACGCCTCTACCTTGGGTAATCTTCTCCCAGTATTTGCCGAACAACATTGCAATATTTATGTCCTCACGGACTTTTGAGCCATCCAAGAAAAACAGCACATGGTAATGCCAGCTTTTATCAAAGCCATATTCTAGCTTCCAAGCATAACCGACTTGGTGCTCAAACAGATTGTTTGAATCCCTATTATCAAGGAAACGCCTAAAATCACTTTTCGCTTCTTGGTATCTCAGTTGCACATGCTGCCGTGTCACAGTGGCATTATCTTCGTGATAGCCAAAATCAACCCTTAAAACAAGCAGTCGGGCGTAAACAGAAAATAACGAGTTGATGTAGTCCTCTAAGCGATCATGGTTGGTTTTTGACACTCGTTGAGCATTATTAATGATGCTTCTAAAAGAAGGGCTTTGCATCTCCAACCTAGTGTTGTTGATAAACGCTGTAATACTGTCAGCCATAGCCTTGAAGACACGGTAATCCATGTCGTTATTGTAGCTGCCATACTGATTATTTAACGCTTCATGACAGAGTATTGTTTCCAATAAGCCACCATTACCTGCATTTTTAATAAACACATCCAGATAAGGGTTAAAGTTGCATGCAGGATAGTATTTACCAATCTGTCCCATGCAATGAGCTATTGTTAATATAACTGCTTTTGCAAGAGGTGCTTGAGTAACTTGTTTTGTACCGTTGTCATAATCAGTGACCACGAATGAGTCATCAACACCGTTCTGGCAAATAATATGCATTAAAAGTTCTGTGTTATATAAGGCTTGAATAGGATTTAGGTCATGTTCTCTCTGCAATATACTTTTGATAATATTATTTAATTGATTGCTCATAACTGCCTCACTGAATGCATTGAATGAAAAATAATGATGGAGTTATTGCTCACGACTAGCTTATTGGTTGCCAATATGATGAGGGTATTTAAAGACAGCTAAAGGGTCTATTGGTATAACTAGCAGTGGTGTGGATAGATGTGTCTGCTAGTGATTGATGTCTATGCGTTAAGTAATTGGTATGTGTTAAATTAATTAATATTAAATAACATAAACTCCAGAATTAACTGTTTTTAAAACATCCTTAAAATACTTATAAAATTACTTTTTTTATCAATGCTTTCAAGTAAAAATATAATTGACTTAATATACCTAGTTAGTGTAACTCCATACTATTAGTAGTATTGTTTAAAGTCACATAAGCCGTAGTTTTATAACTGTCGATGTAATACGAACCGGCAAAGATAATTGACGCCGGACAGGTGAGGATTGATCCAGTCCAATTCCATGTTTAACTGCCCAATCTTGGCGTACAACCGATCGGGGTTGCTATGGACATCAATTGGTTTCGGTCTACGCTTGCCTTCGAACAAGCTACCTGCATTATCCAGCAAGTCCTTTTTCCATTGATTAACTTAGGCCGATGCACACCGAACTCTTGGACAATCTTATTGACCGTTTTAGTGCCTTTCACCGCTTCCAAAGCCACCTAGGCTTTTTGTGTGCCCGTGAAAATGCTACGCTTTTTCTCACTCACAACCCGCTCCTATTTATCTCAGGCTCCCATCTCAAATTATTGTCCGATTTTCTGGGTCCACTTTTCGAAGCGATACTTATAATGAAGTATCTGAATTAATCTCAAGCATTGATTTTAATTACATCCAGCCAGGGTAATTGGCGCCAGATAGTATGTTAAACAATCCTCATTAACGGATTGTTTAACATATGATTTGCAAGAAATGGGCTGCTAATCCTGCTAAATTAGCGAAATTAGCAGGATTTTCTTAGTGATTTGATCAAATTTAACTATAAATTATAGGCTATGCTGGGTTAAGAAATTGCGGCATATAATTGTTAGGTACTGGAAAGAATCTTGGATTTAAGATGATCCATAGCGTTTTTCCATGTAACTGTATAATGATTTTATTTTGCATAAAGAGTTGATTAATTGCAGCCTCACGCCTTTGTATGTTTTTACGAAGTTGACTGGGGCCATATTGTGCAACTTGGCTCTTTTTAATACATGCAATACCACGGTGATTTCCGCACCAATTAACTAACGACTGTTCTAATTCATAGGCATCTGAAACCTCAATTGGAATCTCCGGATTTTTTCCAAACAGACGTTTAGATTGATTCATGAACCAGCTACATATTCTTATTGCAGCGGATATGGTTTGATCAGAAATATCTCCTTGTCGCCCTTCATAAAAGTGAAATATGGCAGCCATTCGTGCAACATTGGTAGCAATTTTTGAAGCGCAATCACCCACGTCAGCTAAATATCCCCCTTCTTTAAGATCCGATTCAATATTGTTACGAAAAAATCGCCAATGGTCTTTTGCCTCTTGTGAAAACTTCAGGACAGGTCTCTTTTTTCTTCCTTGATCGACGTCTAATTTATCCTGAGTTAATATTTCAGTAACGCGATCTTGAAATGTCGTAAGATCCTTCCAACTCTTGGTTTGAGAATCCAAATATCTTGAACCCTTTGTAGAAATAGGACACGCAACCAAACAACGCGCAATAAAGCCAATGTCACGTGCGTCTCTGCCGCGTCCTAATAGATAATTATCAAATATCGATTTCTGAACCATCAAGGAGATAGTCAACCTGGCATCGTTTACTTTAAAGCTGGGGGAACTGACCCGATCAACACTAAGTGATGCCCCGTCCCACAACTGATTAAGCATACCTAAATCCTTCAACGCCCCCCCCCTAAAGAGACTGCCTGCTTCATCTGAAAACAGACCAACAGATGGGAAATTTTCGTATAAGTCCAAAGCAATCTTTGCAGGCGTAGTATTGCTTAATAAGAATTTCACATTTCGCCGCTGTTGGGGTTCTTTCGATAAATGAATGAGTAATTTTTGTTTTAGATTCTCGTATTCCAGGTTTAAAAGATCGGTATGTTCGGGTTTATTATCAATGGTTAAGCATTTCTTTCTGTTTCTTCTTATAGCCTCTTCAATTTCCTTATGCTCAATCTTCCAAGTACTAAGATTAGCCTTCTGTTGAAACGATGCTTCCTCTGATTTCCTAGCTTCATTTTCCTCAAAGTCACTAATTGGCTTTGTAAAATAATGATCAACGGGCGTTTTACCTTCACCCGAATCCGCGACTAACACAATGAATAAAGAAATCGACGACACTGATCCCACCGGCAGTTCGACATTGATTGAGTTTTGACAAGTGAGAGACATTGCTCCCAGCATAGAGGAAACAATGAGTGGTATCGGAAACTGAGTATTGCTCTGCATCTCCAGCACAACCTTTTTTATCTGCTCAGGAAGTTGTTCGACTGGAAAGTAATCTGGATTAGGATTAGGTAAATGCATTTTTATTTTTTCCCATATTTATTAGTTGATAAGTGGCCTTTGATTTATCTGGCAGTATTTGCCATTAAAAAAATGGTCTGTAGGCATCAAAAAGCAAACTATGCTCTTGATACTAATGTCGGATAACAACTGGGTAAATTCTGGGTAAATCAGATAAGCACGGATGCGCGCAAATAGACAAAGCAACGTAAGGGCTATTTTATTTATATAATTAAATCAATAGCTTAATAATCTATATAGCACTTTTAATGCGATGGTCATGCGTTCGAATCGCATGCGACCCACCATAAATACCATATAAATCAACCAGTTAGGGATTTTTCTCAACTGGTTTTTTTGTGTCTTTCGTAAAGCTTTCCGCTTTTTTTATTTTCATTATTAACGCCAGCCAGGGGATTAAGTTCTACTACCTGGTTCATGTAACTTGGTGAAAGGTGTGAATACCTCATTGTCATTTGCAAAGATGAATAACCAAGAAGCTGTTGAAGGGCTCGAATGTTACCCCCCACCCATGACAAAATGGCTAGCGAAGGTGCGCCTAAGAATGCGCGACAACTGAAAAAAAAAAAGGGGGGGGGAAATCTGAAATATCTTGTATATTGCTAACTATGACACGAAATTGTCTGTCCCGAGTGCGCCACCAAAAGCTTCATGCTGGGGAATACCGTTATCGTGCCTATGCACCGGGTATCAAGGCACAATTGATAGGCATGGCATCAATCCGTGACGCGGCGAACTGAGCGTTAGACTGGAAGTGGAGGCTAATGAGCTGTGGTCGCATGCGGGAACCAAGCCCAACCAACGCTGGCGTTGGTATACCCAAGGGCACAAGTGCCGTTGACCACGCCACCAATACGATCTTGGCTTATGTGACAGATGACGTTTTTAAGCAACTCAAAGCGCTGCTTGATCCTTTATATTATTTATGCCTTTGGGTACACCGACGATTGGGGCGCTTATTCACGCCATTTAGATGCTGACCAACATGAAATTGGCAAACGTAACACTCAGAAAATTGAGCGCCAAAATTTGAACCTGGGAACCTGAGAACCTGAGAACCTGGGAACCTGGATCAAACGGCTGACACATAAGGCAATTTGCTCCTCCAAACTCGAAGTCATGCATGATACGGTCATTGATTTACTCATCAATAAGGCTGAATTCGGGAGAAATATTTATTTATGATTCAGATTTTACCCACTACCGCCGACCGCAACAAGGCGGGCGACAGCTGCGTTTCTTCGGCGAGTAATTGCTGGAATTTTTTGATCGTGGATTCCACGTCGATATTATCGACTGTCAAACTTAAAACCCGTAACGTGCTGATTGACAGTTATTATAAGGCAGCTTCAAAACCCAAAGGCCTTCAAGGTGCCGTTCTTGCGCAGCTTGTTGCTTGCGGCAACTGGCAAAAACTATAACAAGAAAATTAACCTAGCCATGCAAGCATAGCTATTCGCGTCTATAGAGACAATTAACGGTCTTTTCGGTAAAGGTATTTTGAATGTGGATTTTAGCGAAATCCCATTATAAAGCTTTATTTTTGAAAATTATGCCGAATAATTACAATTTAACTAACTTTATAGTCGGCATAGAAAAACCTAGATTCTATGTATTAAATATTTAATACATACCAGAATAGTATTGATTCACTGATATATGGCGTCCCCAGGGGGGTTCGAACCCCCGTTACCGCCGTGAAAGGGCGGTGT
>Ga0208625_100430_pt1 | contig 11101 bp, 8 predicted proteins | sample LakWasMeta8_HOW4_2_FD_183858 | JGI IMG/M metagenome (GOLD analysis project Ga0208625, IMG submission 183858) | Freshwater sediment methanotrophic microbial communities from Lake Washington under simulated oxygen tension - Sediment Metagenome... | ecosystem: Environmental > Aquatic > Freshwater >... | reverse complement strand
AGCCGTTTTTGATACTCACGTTTTTCCCGCAAGTTATGTGCTGGGCCGGAAACAATGGCAGCAGCAGGTTGCCAGGCTGGCCGGCGCCACAAGTATTGCATCTTATCCTTGTTCCGGTGTGACGCCCGAAGGCGAGGCCTTATCGACCGACACGGTGTGGATAGGCGGTAAAGATGCGCCAAAGGTGCTGGTGTTAATCAGCGGTACTCACGGTATTGAAGGTTTTGCCGGGAGTGCCATAGAAATCGATTTTCTAAACCTGCTCAGGGCTGGGCAGTTTATTATTCCGAGCAATACGGCAGTGCTGGTAATACATGCCTTAACGCCATGGGGTTATGCCTGGCACCGGCGTTGCGATGCGGATGGCGTTGATTTAAACCGCAATGTGGTCGATTTTTCTCAGCCGTTGCCGGAAAACCGGGGCTATGATTTACTTCGTCCGGCGTTTTTTTTGCCGGGCGTTCAACAAAGAAAACAAGCTTATGCCGAGTTCGCTCATCAGTATGGCCGGGAAGCCTTGGAAACAGCCATCAGCGGCGGTCAATATAATGATCCTGCCGGTCCTTTTTATGGCGGCAAGGCGCCTACTCACGGCAGGTTGGTTGCAGAACAGCTAATCCGCGAACATAGTTTGCAACAACGGGATTTAGCGGTCATTGATTTGCATACCGGACTGGGTTCGTACGGTTATGGCGAGATAATTTGCGATCATCAACCGGACAGTGCCGGAACGAGAATGGCGCATGCCTGGTACGGGGATTCGGTGACTTTGCCTTTACTGGGGACTTCCAGTTCTGTTCCCAAGACCGGGCTGCTCGATTATGCCTGGCACGCGATTATGAACGAGCGCAGTTGTTACATTACTCTGGAATTCGGCACCTTCAGCACTGAGCAATTATTTGAAGTCTTGTTACGCGATCATCAACTCTGGGCGCAAGCAACTGACCTGCATGTCAGGTTTGCCCAAGCAAAAGCCATGCGGCATCATTTCTGTCCGCATGAGCAGGCCTGGCAGGAAATGGTGTTGTTCCGTGCTCGGCAAGTGATCAGTCAAGCATTACGGGGCGTATCATCTTGAATATATCTACTCGCGATGCCCGGTTATCCGATCTTGATGCGTTGGTAGGGCTGGAAAACGCCTGTTTTGATACCGACCGTTTAAGCCGACGTAGTTTCAAACACTGGATTAGCACTGAGCACCGGGCGTTATTGGTTGCCGAAGTTGCAGGCGCCATTGCGGGTTATATTCTTATCATTTATCACCCCGGTACGCGCTTGGCACGTATTTATTCTCTCGCTGTTAGCCAACAGTCACGTGGTTTGGGCGTGGCCAAAGCACTGATGACAGCGGGTGAGCAAGCCGCACGCGAAGATGGCCGCTTATATTTGCGACTTGAAGTAAGCGTTGATAACACCCCCGCAATTAAATTATATGAAACCCTGGGGTTTCAAAAATTCGGTATCTATCGTGATTATTACGAAGATCACCGGGATGCTTTGCGTTACCAAAAACGCATCCGGCGTTACCCGGATACCCTGCAACATCGCTCGGTGTATTGGCTGAGGCAAACAACCCCTTTCACCTGCGGCCCGGCCTCGTTAATGATGGCTATGCACGGACTCAACCGAGCCTATCAACCCTCGCAGGAAGAAGAAATTAATCTGTGGCGTGAAGCTACCACAATTTTTATGACATCCGGGCATGGTGGTTGCCATCCGATAGGGTTGGCGTTGGCTGCCAAGCGTCGGCATTTTTCTGTCGAGGTGTGGATTAATCACACAAGCACATTATTTATTGATGGCGTTCGCAATGAAGAAAAAAAACACATCGTCGAGCTAGTTGATGGCAGCTTCAAGCGCCAGGCAAACGAGCAGGGCATTGCTGTTCATTACGCGAACATTTCTCAGGACGACTTAATTGCTGCGTTTAAAGCAGGCGCTATTCCATTAGTGTTAATCAGCACCTTCAGAATGGATCGCAAAAAAGCCCCGCATTGGGTGGTGATGAGCGGTTTTGATGACGATTGCTTGTATATGCACGATCCCGATCCGGAAGAGGGACGCCAAAGCGAACTTGATTGCCAGTTTATCCCTATCGCCCGGGAAGATTTCGACAGAATGTCCTGCTTTGGCAAAAATCGACTGCGAACTGCAGTGATTCTTCGGTTTGGAATTTAGCTATAAAGTTTAGCCAAGCAACATACCCATGCTGCTTGGCGAGCTGCAATTTATGTTTATTCCCGCGAACAAGCCAGAGGTTCTCAAAAAATAGAATAAATATGACAACAGATGTATGTCTATAAGGTTGCCGGTTGAGATAATGTCATTTAAGAACCATTTGCTCGAAATGTTGATACTTGTGTTATCAAAATGCAGATACTAAAGAAGTACGAAAAGTACTGGTCATGATAATTTAGTCGTGTATAATACCCGGACATTCGCTGGTGTAGCTCAGTTGGTAGAGCAGCTGATTTGTAATCAGCCGGTCGGTGGTTCGAATCCTCTCACCAGCTCCATGTAAAACAAGGCCTTAGATAAAATCTAGGGCCTTTTTTTTGCCCGCTATTTTTTAATAAGTAGTCTGAACAAAACACCCGCGACATTTGCCAGTATTTCAGGCACAAAAAAAGCCGGTATTAGGCGGCTATACCCTTGTATCTTGCCGTATAAGATTTTTCTTATATTCCACAAACAAAAAAGCCGCATGGTTAGCGGCTCCGTCGTTTATTCTACGTATGATGGGGCTGGACAAAATCCATGACATCCGTCGCCTCAATGTCCAGGCATAGCTCTTGGCTGCCAACGCTCAGGTCAACTGGATTTTTTGTGAGGTTAAAGTCGGTGTTTTTATCCGACACCTACTCTGGCTTGTTAGTTTTTCTAAACCAGGTGTAACAACCGATCAGCATTGTGGTTAACAGTAAAAGAGGGAACAGGACCAGAGGATCATTGACTTTAACGGTAGAGTTTTCATCCTTGAATTTAAACTTGGTCAAAATGCCTAAATTGGGATCGGTAATATCGATGGCAATTGAGTTGGCGGCAAGATTACTTAGCTGAACTTCGCTGCCGTCAAAAGGCTTGTTGTTTTTATCATAAAAGCTGACAAAGCTAGATACTAAGGCGGTTTGGCTTAATTGAGACGACGCTAACTGTTTAGCTATTTCTTCTTCAAGCGCGCGAGTGGTCTTACCGTCAGTTTTTATAATAATAGGCTGTTGATTATCTACGGTAATGACAATCTCACCTTCAGACGCGGTTGATGATTTCTTGGTGGTAAATCCTTCTATGTATTCAACATCAGCCGCCAACACCAAATCCAGGGCAATTTGCACGCCGGAAGCGCTGAAGTTTTTATCGGCTAAATCATATTTTAGCGATTGGTTGGTATAGTCTCTGACGGTGACGGAGGTTAAAGAGTACCCGTCTTTATTGGCAATGCTTAATAGCGTTTGGTTTTCAGGATTATTGATAGTGATGCCGCGCCAAATCGGTTCGAGGTGCATCAAACCGTCTTTTAAAGCGTTGAATAGTTTTTTGGTAATCAATGTGCCATCACTTGAGGCATCTATTTTGGCGGCATTAAAAAAACCAATGCCGGTAGCGCGATACAGATCACCACTATCCACTCGCCATTCAGTCGTGTAAGAAAACAAAGAATCACTGGCTTTTTTGGGGAGGCTGGTATGAATGCGTAATTGGTCCTGACCAGCGACCGATGTAACGGCCAATGCGGGTTGACACAACATGCCGGATAAAAGCAGAGGAGCCGTTACTGATAGATGCAATGGATTAAATAGTTTCATGTCTGTGGGATTTAAATAAATAAAAAATTTCAACTTATCATGATGTCGCGGAACGGCAATAGTGATGTCCGCGCAATTCCCAGGTAATTAATGCCCTAACTGCTAACGCAGAATCACGCAGTTGTACTGGCAATCGCTTTATGAATGCGCCTGAAACCTAAGGCGATGATGACAAGTATAAAAGGGATGGCAACGCCTTCTGCGATGGCAGGATTCACCGGCAAGCCCTCTTCATGTAAGGCATGGGCGATAGCGCCGACCAGGCTGGCGGCGTAATAAGTAATTGCAACTATGGAGATACTTTCAACGGTTTGCTGCATTCTAAATTGCATTTTGGCGCGCAACGCCATTGAAGTCAGCAAACCTTGATTTTGGCGCTCGATAATAATATCGACGCGGGTGCGCAACAGTTGGCTGGCATTACCGACGCGCTCCGACAGCAACGTAAAACGTGTCGACGTCGCCCGGCAAGTGTTCATGGCCGGTTCCAGACGACGCTTGATAAACTCTCCCAAAGTTTGAATGCCTTGAATTCTTACTTCCCGCAAATCGGCGACACGCTGCTCGACTAAGTGGTAATAAGCATCTGCAGCAGCAAAGCGGAAATGATTGCTGGAGATGTGGTTTTCTATTTCGGCGGCTAAGGTGGTCAATTCGTCGAGGAGCTGACCGTCGTTACTATCGGGCAGAGTCATCGCGCTGGTGATGGTGTAGAGCTGACGGTCCGCTTTTTTTAATTCCGGATTCAATTTTCGTGCGATCGGGAAGGCCAGTAAAGCCATGATTCGATACACTTCAATTTCAAACAATCGGTGTAATAAACGCCCGGATTGTTCCGGTCTTAAATCGCGATTGACGATTAAAAATCGACTGAAGCCGTCGTTGTGAATGCGAAAATCGGTAAACACCCTGGCCGCGCCGCCGGTGACTTGTGAGCCGACGACCGGGTTATTCCTAAAATAACTTTTGGCGATGTTAGATATTTCAGGATCGGATTCGGCATCATTGCTAATGTCTGCATCCGGGCTGGCGGCAATAATGACTGCGTGCGTCGCGACCATGATCTGACCGGGCATCATCGCCAACCAATCTACCGGCACACACTTCAATGCTGGTTTTGTAAACGGGCCTTCGGGATTACCTTGGGCGTAAAACGTGTAAGTGCTGAATTCGCCATGTTGTTCCCAGCGAACCTGAAAACCATCAAACTGTGCGCTGTAGTGATCAGCGTCTTTACCCGGCGCTTGTGTGCCAAAACGCTGACAAAGTTGCGCGAGGTGTTCGCGTTCCTGCAGTTTTTCTTCGCTGGTCAGCATCAGTGCCAGATGACTGGCGCGTATCGGCAGCTCCAGCATCAACGATGCTCGGGCATGCACCTCGTTATGCAGCAAAAAGCGTTGCGGATGATTTTCTGGGATGGGGAACAAGTTAGTCACGGGCTTATAATGTGCTCGAGCAGATAACGGTTTTTAGGCGGGTAGACCGATCACTGATTGGCGGTCATAATGTGGTTACTTAAAGCAACCTGTTAACAGCCACATCCTTGTGGCGTGTTGGTATTATTGGCTAGATGCGTCGTTGCTGGGTACAAAGGTACTTTTGTTCAGTCCAGAATACACTGGGCACCAGCCTGAATAACCGGTAGCAACCAGAACCAAGCCAATCAAGAGTAAAGCAATTTTTGCTGTAAAAACTGAAATGGCCAGTAAGGCAATACCCGCATACAAGCGGTATTTTTTTTCCTTTTCGCCGACGTTATGTTCAAACTTAACCATGCGTTTATAATCAAAACTCATCTTATATTCCTTCTGTGTTGTTTGTAATTTTTATCAATAGCCCAAGCTATTGTAACGCAAAGCAATATACAGAGCTCCCCAAAATCTGCAAGTGATAATACCCCATGGATGTAACCTCAATAATTGATTCTTTAAACGATGCGCAGCGCGCGGCAGTTACTGCTCCGTCTCAGCCTATGCTGGTGTTGGCCGGTGCCGGTAGTGGCAAAACCCGGGTTTTGGTGCATCGGATTGCCTGGCAGATTCAGGTTGAAGGCGTACCTGCGCACAGCATTTTAGCGGTGACATTTACCAACAAAGCCGCCAAAGAGATGCGCGGCCGGATTGAAGAATTACTCAATATTTCTGCACAGCCGTTATGGATCGGCACCTTCCACGGCATTGCGCATCGCTTGTTACGTCGTCATGCCAAACAAGCCAAACTGCCGGAAACCTTTCAGGTGATGGATTCCAGCGATCAGTTGCGCCTCATCAAACGTTTGCTGGCATCGTTGAATCTTGACGAGGCCCAATGGCCCGCCAAACAAATGCAGTGGTACATCAATGCGCAAAAGGATGAGGGTATTCGTGCCCGGCACATGGCCGATTCCGGCGATATGCTGCAGCGGCAGATGGTTACTATTTACCGTGCGTATGAAGAGTTGTGCGATCGTTCCGGCTTGGTCGATTTTGCCGAATTATTGCTCAGAGCGCATGAGCTGTTGCGTGACAATGAAGACGTGCTGGAGTTTTATCAGCAGCGTTTCCGGCAAGTGCATGTGGATGAGTTTCAGGATACCAATACCATTCAGTACGCCTGGCTGCGGCTGTTGACGCAGGGCAAAGACAATATTTTCGTGGTTGGTGATGATGATCAGTCTATCTACGGCTGGCGCGGCGCGAAAATTGAGAACATCTACAGTTTTCAAAAACATTATCCCAATCATCAAGTTATCAAGCTGGAACAAAATTACCGCTCGACCGGCAATATTCTTAAAGCCGCCAATAAAGTCATCGCCAATAACGACGGGCGTATGGGCAAAGAGTTATGGACTGAGTCCGGGGATGGCGAACCGATTGCGCTTTACGCCGCCTTTAATGAGCAGGACGAAGCGCATTTTGTTGTCGAGCGCATTCGCTCTTGGGTGAATGACGGCGGTTTACGATCCGATGTGGCGATACTGTATCGCTCTAACGCCCAATCCCGACAATTTGAAGAAAAACTGATGACCACCGGCACGCCATATCGCGTCTACGGCGGTTTACGCTTTTTTGAACGTGCGGAAATCAAAAACGCGCTGGCGTATTTACGGCTGACTTCCAATCGCCACGATGATGCTTCATTTGAGCGAGTGATTAATACGCCGACTCGCGGCATCGGCGCGAAAACCTTGGACGAAATTCGCAATATCGCCCGTGACCGGGCTGTTTCATTGTGGACCGCTGCCATTGCGTTACTCACGCAAGGCGGCATGAGTGCCAGAGCCGGTAATGCACTGGATGCTTTTTTAATATTGATCAAACAACTGGATACAGACACAGTCGGCTTGGAACTGTTTGAAAAAGTCCAGTTGGTGGTCGAAAAAAGCCGTCTGATCGAACTTTATCAAAAAGACAAAGCCGATAAAGGCGAAGAAAAAGTCGAAAACCTGGAAGAGTTGGTTAATGCCGCGCGCCTGTTTGATAAGGCCAGCGTGCAAATGGTTGACGACAATGATGTCAATCTTAGCGAACTGGATATGTTTTTAGCCAATGCCGCGCTGGAAGCAGGTGATATGCAAGGCGATGATTTTGACGACTGCGTGCAATTAATGACCTTGCATTCCGCCAAAGGCTTAGAGTTTAAACTGGTGTTTTTGGTCGGAGTGGAAGAAGGCCTGTTTCCATCGCAGCAATCAGTTGACGATGTCGGTCGCTTGGAAGAAGAGCGTCGCTTATGCTACGTCGGCATGACCCGCGCCATGCAACATTTGTATATTACCTATGCCGAGTCCAGACGCTTGTATGGCCGGGAAAGCTACCCGCGCCCGTCACGGTTTTTACGCGAAATTCCTGCAGAGCACATGCAAGAAGTGCGCTTGCGCGCCAGCGTCAGCCGTCCTGCCTCTGTAGTTAAGCCGAGGAGCGGGGCTATACAAATGCCGAGCCGTTACAAACTCGGCCAACGCGTCAGTCACGTCAAATTCGGGGAAGGCGTGGTGTTACAGCTGGAAGGCGAGGGCGCCCAAGAGCGCGTACAAATCAACTTCAAACAAGTCGGCATCAAATGGCTGATTGTTTCTATGGCGCAGTTGGATGTGTTGTAGGTTGATGTTCATTCTGTAGGGTACGCATTGCGTACCTTTTCAGAGTATCCGGTAATTAAACCCTCAAAAGGTACGCGGTGCGTACCCTACATGGCTCAGTCCAAGTGTCCGCGATGTCCAAATCCAATTTAATCGGGTATCGATGGCCCAAGGACGGCTAACCCAGCAGTCAAGAGGGACTGCGCAAAAGATCGCAGCCCTTACTTTTACGTTAAGTGTTTCCATGAGAGAGGAAACCCGATAAGACCTTTTGGACTTAACTATGCACAGTTTTACCGAACTAGCAGATAGATGTGCAACCTTTACCCTTGATACCTTGAGGGAGGCAAACGAGCGGAGCCACTTCCCTAGTAAAAACGCTTCAGATGATACAGCTTCAAAAAACGATCTTAGCTGTCGGTATGTTCTCCATTTTTGAAGCCAGCTTGCAAGAAGGTCTGAGCTGTAGCAATGGATTTTGTGAGGCCAAGAAAATTATGGATAACGAAGGAGAGCTAGATATGAAAGAGCGTTTTGAGGTTCTTTTTCTAGCTATTAATGTACTTAAACATGGGCGCGGCCGCAGTTACGATACTCTTGTTGCGAAAGCAGAAACCCTACCTTTCAAAATTAAACTACCCGACGAATCTTTCTTCTTCGAGGGTGACGTGTCAGAAGTATCGACATTGATCGAAGTGGACGATGCGTTCGTACAGCGTTGTGGCGACGTGATTAGCGATGTGTCAGGTGTGATACGCCGATTACGCCCAGAGTTCGCTTAGATGTTAACTTCACCGCCTACGGATAATGCAAATCATGTAGGCAGTCTTTTTTGCCCACCGTATTAAAATTGTTGGAAATCAACCCACCCAATTCTCCAATTTCAACCCTTTAACCCGTTCAAATTCACGGGTGTTGTTGGTTAACAATGATAAGGCAACCGCATTTGAATATCATACGCGCTAATCGGTGTCCCTAATTTTTGCAAGTTACTACGGATCTTTGCTGCTTTTTTAGTATGGCTGATCCGATAAGTGGCCTAGCGGGCATTTCAAAAATCCGTGTTTTAATGACCCCTCAATCTGACAAGAGAGCTATTAATGACGGCATCCGCCCACCCTGTTGCGCATCCTAATCGCCAAACGCTTTATGTTGCCATAGCATTAGTGTTGGGCATTTTGGTCGGCGAATTACTCAATTTAAGCTTTGCTAACACGCCGCTGTTAAAGCAGTTGATAGAAATATTTGCGGTGTTGACGGATATTTTTCTGCGTCTAGTCAAAATGATTATTGCGCCGCTGGTGTTTTCCACATTGGTGGTGGGCATGGCCAAAATGGGCGATATTCAGACCGTGGGGCGCATCGGCACTAAAGCTATTTTGTGGTTTTTTTCGGCATCGCTGTTTAGCTTGTTGTTAGGCATGTTGCTGGTAAATACCTTTCAGCCCGGCAGTTCGTTGCATATGGCATTACCGGCAATTGGCACAGACATTGGCTTGCCTCAGGTTAAGCCGACCTTGGCCAGTTTTGCCGCGCACATGTTTCCTAAGAGCATTGTCGAGGCGATGGCGAATAATGAGATTTTGCAAATCGTGGTGTTTGCCATGTTCTTTGGTGTCGCTTGTGCGTCATTAGGCGATCTGGCGCGGCCAACAGTTAAATTACTCGGTTCGCTCAGCCACATCATGCTTAAAGTCACCAGCTATGTCATGCACTACGCGCCGGTGGCGGTGTTTTCTGCGATGGCGTCGGTGATTGCCCAAAACGGCATTAGCGTGTTGTTGTCTTACGGCAAATTTATCGGGCAGTTTTATTTCGGGCTGGTACTGCTGTGTTTGGCGCTTGGCTGTTTTGCCTGTTTGTTTATTGGGCGACAGATATTTTCATTGTTGCGGCATATCCGCGAACCGATGCTGTTGGCGTTCGGCACGGCCAGCAGCGAAAGTGCTTACCCAAAGCTGTTGCAGCAGCTGGAACGTTTCGGTTGCGATGAGAAAGTCTGCGGCTTGGTGTTGCCGCTGGGATATTCGTTTAATCTCGATGGCAGCATGATGTATATGACTTTTGCGGTATTGTTTATCGCCCAAGCTTACGGAATTGATATGCCTTTGATGGATCAACTTATCATGCTGTTGGTGCTGCTGTTTACCAGCAAAGGCGTAGCAGGCGTGCCGCGCGCTTCGTTAATCGTCATCGCCGCTACCTTGTCGATGTTTCATATTCCTGAGGCTGGCCTGCTTCTATTATTGGGCATCGACCAGATTTTGGACATGGGGCGCAGTGCAACCAATGTGTTTGGCAACAGCATTGCCGCTACGTTGGTTAGCCGGTGGGAAAAAGCCTTGCGGTAAATTCATCCTATAAAAATGTAAAAATACTCATGCAAGCTAAAAAACCTCATCAACATCTCTACGTTCAAGTTTTAACCGCCATCAGCCTCGGCATTTTGCTGGGTTACTTTTATCCAGAAACGGCTGTGAGTATGAAGCCGCTGGGCGATGGTTTTATCAAGCTGATCAAAATGATCATTGCGCCGATTATTTTTTGCACGGTGGTGACGGGCATTGCCGGGATGCAGGAGTTGGATAAAGTCGGCCGTGTCGGCGTTAAAGCGCTGCTGTATTTTGAAGTGGTCAGCACGTTGGCGCTGATTATCGGTTTGCTGGTGGTGCATATCATTCAACCTGGCGCGGGTATGAATATCGACGTCGGCACCTTAGATACTAAAGGGCTGGCGGCTTATACCGAGGTGGCAAAAAATCATAGTACGGTCGATTTCCTGCTCAATATTATCCCTGCCACGGTCATCGATGCGTTTGCCAAGGGCGATATATTGCAGGTACTGCTGTTTTCATTATTGTTCGGATTTTCACTCGCTGCGATGAAAGAGACTGGCGCCGAAGTGGTTATCTTCATCAACAAGATTTCCCATGTCTTGTTTGGTATCGTCGAAACGATCATGAAGCTGGCGCCTGTCGGTGCGTTCGGTGCGATGGCGTTTACGATTGGCAAATACGGGCTGGGTTCGCTGGCGCCGCTGGCGAAATTGATGGGCAGTTTTTATCTCACCTGCCTGCTGTTTATTTTTATTGTGCTGGGATTGATTGCCCGAATGACGGGTTTTAGCATCGTTAAGTTCATTGTTTATATTAAAGACGAACTGTTTATCGTGTTGGGAACATCATCGTCAGAATCGGTATTGCCGCGGATAATGTTGAAGCTGGAAAAGCTGGGT
>Ga0208625_100428_pt1 | contig 11151 bp, 8 predicted proteins | sample LakWasMeta8_HOW4_2_FD_183858 | JGI IMG/M metagenome (GOLD analysis project Ga0208625, IMG submission 183858) | Freshwater sediment methanotrophic microbial communities from Lake Washington under simulated oxygen tension - Sediment Metagenome... | ecosystem: Environmental > Aquatic > Freshwater >... | reverse complement strand
AATGGCACCAACGTACCCAAGCCGAACATTAGCAGGATCATCGCGCCTTGTTTGGGATCGCCGCTACCGGCGGCCATCACATACATGGCTTGTAACGGACCGCACCCCAGCAATAGTCCGGTCAATAAACCGGTACGCAACGGGCTGCGACGGCGGCGTAATTCCCCCGCAACTTGTTGATTAACGGAGGGCGGTAAACGCAGAGTGAAGCGGCGTAGCCAGGAAAAAACGTTGAGCATCTTTAAGCCGTACAACAACAAAAATACACTCGCCGCCAATGCCGCAATGCCACGTATTTGAGGAGTAATAGCAATGGTGGCGCCCAGTAAACCAAAGCCTGCGCCCAGCGTCGTGTACGATAAAGTTTTGCCGAATGCGTAACTCATATGCGCCAACAGTTGGCGGGTTTTGGAGAGGGTGGCATCGGTATAACCCACTACAAAGCCGCCACACATGCCGATGCAGTGAAACCCCGTCAAAAAGCCGATAGTGAATAACAGCGCATAACCCATCTGCGGTTTGATTTGCTGCATCACGCCCGGCATCAGGCTTTTACCCCAAAACGCGACCCCACCAACCACCGCCAGTAACAGCACGAACAGTAATATGTGTTTGGCTTTACCGGCTTTTGCCGGTAAAGCCTCGACAATGCCATAACCTTTGGTTTCGATAGTTCGACGGATAGCCGCTTCATCCACCAAGCTATCGTCATAGCCGACATCAACTGTTTGCAGGCGGTAACTGGCTTCGGCTTTATGAATGCCCGGTAGTGTTTTAACGGCTTCGTTGATGGTTTCTTCGCAACCGAGGCAGTGCATGCCGGTCACTTTTAGCTGTGTTTGGATGATCGCCATAAACTGCCTCTTAATCTCTGCGTTTAACTAGCCATTATTCAATCAAAAAATCGCGCATCATGCCCATGTCTTCATGCTCGAGATTGTGGCAGTGATACATGAACAAGCCTTTGAAATCCTGGAATGGTTTGATGACCTTCACGCTTTCACCAGGCATTACCAACACGGTATCTTTTAAACCACCTTCGATAAAACCGTCTTTTACGCTAGCGTAATCTTCGCCCCCGCCCATTTCCATGGTGCGACTGATGATTTGGAAAGACTGACCGTGCATATGGATGGGATGCGCCATCGACATCATCATACCCATGCCACCACCCATGCCTCCCATCATTCCCATACCGCCCATTTGCTGGCTGCCGCCTTGCTCTTTATTGTCACCGCCATGCTTCATCCCGTCCATCATGCCCATGCCCCCCATTTTGTGACCGGCACTGCCGCCATGGGCGTGGAAAATTTCCATCAGTTGCAGCGTGTTAAACGGGATGCGTTCGCTGGGCAGCACATCGTTATAGGCATACGGGCGATCATTCAACCGCATCGCCATCGGGCCTTCGGAAATGGCTATCGGCACCGGTTTGTTGGGATTAGCAGTATCGCTGATCTGATAATGCTTATAAGTTGACAGCTTACCCGGCAATGCCGGACTGTCGCTGACTTGCCGAGTCACTTTAACGCTGAAGATTGGATAATCGCTGCCCACCGGCAACGTCTTACTGTGCATACCACCCATCATGCGTTCGGCCATTTTCGGCAATACGCCGGAAAAAGAACGGCTACGCATTACTAACTGAGAGCCGACATTTCGCCCGCTGAAATCCGCCCACACATCCAAACGCTCGCCGGGGGCCAGCATTACGTATGGTTTGTTGACAGGTGTTTCCAGCAACCCGCCGTCGGTGCCGATGACGGTAATGGGTGAATTGTCGTCCCAAGCCAGTTTGTAAATACGTGCCGTTGAGCCGTTGAGGATCCGGAATCGGTAAGCTCGACTAGCAACGTCGAGATGAAAATCGGGGCGGCCGTTGACCAATACCCGGTCGCCGTAAAAGCCCGTCATACGGTCGCGCATATGACCCGCGTAGATAAGCTGGTTTTGTGCATCGAACAATTTGTCTTGAATGACAATGGGAATTTCGTACTCGCCACCCGGTAATTCCAAGCGGCGCTCTTCCTCGTCATTGAGCAATATTGCCCCCGCCAAACCATGGTACACCTGGCTGGCAGTAGCATTGTGCGGATGCGGGTGATAAATATTCATGCCGGCGCGATTGAGCATTTCGAACTCGTAAACAAAGGTTTGGCCTTTGTCGATTGCGTACAGCGGATGGCCATCCATCAGTGCCGGTACATGCAAACCATGCCAGTGGGTGATGGTAGGTTCATCAAGTTGATTACTGAGATTAATACGGATTTTTTGGCCTTTTTCAAAGCGCAACACCGGCCCGAGGTAGGAGCCAGGGATTTCTGTCAAGGTATTGGCAGGGCCTTTGACCAGTTTGGCAAAATACTGCTGAACCCGAGTAGGTTGACCGGGCAGTATCGACACCGTCGACGGCTTGCACAGCAAGTCGATTTCCACATCGGCATGGAAATTAGCCGATGCTTTATTAGGCGTCATTTTCGGCATTTCACCCATACCTTCCATCGCCTGTAACCAGCTTGGCAATGCTGCATAAGCTAATAATCCGGCACCAGTTTGTGCAAAAAAGCGACGACGTGATGGGTTGATTATGTGTTTCATACCTTCTCCTCGACCTTGATAGGTTCTTTATAATAATGAGCAATTGTTTGAAGGAGATTTACGGATCATCCGCAACTTTTGCCCCAAAACCGCCGACACTCATCGCGATCAATTATTTTTTCGCGGTTAAAACGGCAGTATCGGTTTTATGTATCCAACTGCCAATCCGTAGCACTACCCATAACAGCACCAAACTTGCAACCGCCCAACCGGGATTTTGCGGATCTAACAACCATTGCTTGGCGTTAATCAGTAATTCCATCGTCACGGCCTGATACAACACATAGCCTGCTACCAGCACAACTAAAGCCCCAAAGCTTCGACGCAGCAGTTCCGGTTTTACATAGCCCGACAGTAAACCGCCAATGGCGCTGCCGACAATTGCACCGGCAGTAACAGTAACGGTCAGATTTAAATCTAACCCGACATGCTGGCTGTAGCCAGTCAAACCAGCGAGTGCGTTCATGGCAATCACTAGCAGCGATGTACCGACTGCACCTTGCATAGGTAACCCCACTAACAAGGTAAGGGCTGGCACAATCAAAAATCCGCCGCCGATACCGACCATGCCAGTCAGCGCACCAACGAAAAAGCCATCAAACAGCACTCGTAAATATGGCACTCGTAATGGGCAAACTCTTAGCGGCTCGGTTGCTAAGGCATATGTTGTCTGGGGTTTACTGCCGAGCAGCATTAGCAACCCGGTCGACAGACTAATCAAGCCAAACAGCGCCATCAACAGATCAGCTGGGAAATGCGATGCCAACCGTCCGCCGCCAAATGCTCCAAGCATTCCCGCCAAACCGAAAAACATCCCGCTTTTCCAGCATACTGAGCTGCGTCGGGCATGCGGAATCAATGCCATCAAGCTGGAAATGCCGACTACCACAAACGAGGTCACAATCGCCATTTTCGGCTCAACATGCAGCACATAGACCAGCATCGGTACGGTTAAAATCGAACCGCCGCCGCCGAGCAATCCCAGCATTAAGCCGATAACTATCGACAAGGCCAGGGCTAAGATCATGGCTACTGCTCTCCCGTCATGCCGCAGGACTGATTAGCAGGCAAGGCTTGGTCGATAAACTTGGGATAAGCCAGCTTCAAATCCTGCATGATGGCGATAAACTCAGCGCGCGAACGTCCGCCGCCCAGCCGTGTATTCTTGGCAATTTCCTGCTTGATAGTGGAAACGGTGTTGCCGTGGTAATCGTGTCCTGGATAGACCAGCATATCCGGCGGCAATGTGAACAATTTGCCGGTGACACTGTCGTAAAGTTGACCGGCATCGCCTTCTTGAAAATCGGAGCGGCCGCTACCGCCGATTAATAACGCATCGCCGGTAAATACGCGGTCAGCCATCACATAACTGACGCAACCGCAGGTATGGCCGGGGGTGTGCCGCACTTCAAACTCCAAATCGCCGATTTGCAACAACACGCCGTCGGTAACCATTAAATCCGCGCACTGCGCGCCGGCATCCCGATGTACCACGCTTTTGCTGCCCAATTTCTCGCGCAGCAAGCCGGCGCCGGTAATATGATCGGCATGAACATGGGTTTCCATGGTGTAAATCAACTTAAGGTTTAAGGTGTGCAACAATTCAACGTAGTCGTTAATTTCTGAAGCCACCGGATCGATTAAGCAAGCGCGATGCGTGCGCTCGCAACCTAATAAATAGCTGTAAGTAGACGTTTCTGTTTCAAAAAGCTGTCTGAAAATCATGATTTTTCCCTGCTTAATTAGAGGTATTTAGTAATAGTTAATAAACTTACATCACAATCTGTGCCAAGCACTCATAGTTGATAACAAACTGTTTTTTAACGATTTTATATTTTTAGAAATTAAGTCATGCGTTTCATAATGAAACGATGAAACGCATGTGTTACATTTGCAACATCTTTGAAACTTACCTCCAACAATGCTATGAGCCAATCATCACCGTTTTTTAACCGCTGGCTGAGCCAGATCGGTCCTGATCAAGTTGTCGCTGTACTCACCGACTTAGTGGATGCCGGTGCGGTATTCGCTGTGGATGCCTCAGGTAAAGTTCTGTTCTGGAGTAAAGGCGCAGAGAAGCTGTTTAATCTGTCTGCAGAATCGGTGCTTGGCCAAGGTTGCGCGCAAGCGCTGGGTTGCACCGATCGCGATCCGTGCGGGCTGGCTGAACAAGGTGAGATTAAGGCGCAGATGGTGCAATTGCAAAGGCCGGGCGGTGCGATTACGTGCTATCGCACCGCTCGTGCATTCTTCGATGGTGACGGCCAATTCGCAGGCGCATTGGAGTTTCTCCAGCCGCAAGCGGCCACTGCGCCAGTCATTAGTAAACGCAATGACAGTGAAACGTTTCATGGCATTTTGTCGCGCGATCCGGCGATGAAAGAAGCGATTAAAATTATTCGTAATGTCTCGGAAACCGAAGCGACGGTGTTGATCCGTGGTGAATCCGGCACCGGTAAAGAGCTGGTTGCTCATGCATTACATATGGAAAGCCAACGCCGTGAACGGCCGTTTCTAGCGATCAATTGCGCAGCGCTGACACCCAGTTTGCTGGAAAGTGAACTGTTCGGTCACGTCAAAGGGGCTTTTACCGGCGCCATTCGGGAACATGCCGGTCTGTTTAAACGTGCGAGCGGCGGCACTTTGTTCCTTGATGAAGTTGCCGAATTACCGCTGGAACTACAAGCCAAGCTACTACGAGTGCTCCAGGAACAAACTTTTATCCCGGTCGGCGGCGATACGCCGATCTCTGTCGACGTACGTATCATTGCTGCTACCCATCGCTCATTACGTGAAGAAGTTAAAGCCGGACGCTTTCGTGAAGATTTGATGTATAGACTCAGAGTAGTGCCGGTGTTTCTGCCGCCACTGCGCGAACGGCGTCTGGATGTGAGTTTGCTGCTCTGGCACAGTATCAAACAACACAATCTCCAAGGTCCGCGGCGCATCGACAGCATCGCGCCGGAAGCGATGCGGCGTTTGCTCGATTATGGTTGGCCGGGCAATATCAGGGAATTGAAAAATGTCGTTGAGTACGCCTTCGCGGTTGGGCGCGGCAACGAGTTAAGTCTGGACGATTTACCGCCGGAATTCCGCGAAACAGCCGCGTCAGATCTCTTGCAAACGCCGCTACGCAATCGCGCAAGGCATGCAGATGAAGCAGAATTGATCCGCGAAGCTCTTCGGCTGGCAGATGGTCATATGGACACAGCCGCCCGCCATGCCGGCATGAGCCGCGCTACGTTTTGGCGCAAGCGGAAGAAGTATCTGATTGATTAACTGTGCTTATTAAGAATTAAAGTATCATCAAAAAAGCTGACTTCCCCCGTCGTAATATCATGATTGCCGCCAACAATTCCGATTGCGCCTGTTTCAATCATTTCTTTTAAAATCGGGCTGCGTTCCATAATGGCATGTACGGTTCTTTTTACATTAATGGCGGCTACTTTTTCGACAAATCCAGCGTTGTCTGAATTACGGTTTTCTGTCACGGTTTTTTCATCATAAACCGCAGGCTGTATTTTGCTTAACAGTGCTGTCAGGTTACCCATTTCCATATGGTCGCAAGCGCCTTTTATCGCGCCACATTTGCTATGGCCTAAAACCACTATGATTTTGGAGCCCGCCACTTTGCAGGCAAATTCCATACTGCCCAGAATATCTTCGTTAATAATATTCCCGGCAATACGCACACTAAACACATCGCCCAAACCTTGATCAAAAATCAACTCTACTGAAGTTCGGGAATCTATACAGCTTAAAATAACTGCAAACGGATGTTGCCCGTCGGAGGTTTCATTGGCCTGTTGCAACAGGTTGCGGTTGACTTTCAGGTTATTGACAAAGCGTTTATTGCCTTCTTTTAATAAGTCCAACGCCATAGCAGGGGTAATGGCGGCTTGCATTTCTTTGGTTAAAGTTTTCATTTTTTATGTCTTAGACGAGAGGTTATCGTTCATGCCGATTCATTTCATTGATTATGTTTACGGTTGATCATTACTCTCACCGTCTGTAAGGCTACAACTGAGTTGCGGCTGTGCCAGCAAGGCCAGACAATGAAGTTTTATGCTCTCGCAAATAGTGTGCAAAGGTAAGTGGCTTAAACTTGTTGTGTTGAATGGGTTTTGTAGCTCAATACCAATTCTGTCCAAAGACAACAATGGATAAGCCACTAGAAAATAGATAAACACTGCACTGAATCCCAAATTTTCTATTAATGAAAACGGCAGTAATAACAAGAAAATCAAAATAAACCGTCTGGCTTTAACGGCATAAACCAATGGCATAGGTGTTTTAAGGATTCTTTCACAGGCACCAATGTGGTCAATCAGCAAAATACGTTGTTCTTCCAGCGTCTTAAAAACAAAGCCATCGATATAATGACTACGCCGTGCCTGTTGTAATAATACCGCTATTTTGCTGGCGACAAACAGCGGCATGTGGTCTGCAGCCTTTAGTGCCTCAAGCTCCTGTTGGCTGAGCAAATCAGTTAAATCATCTAAGTTCTTACCATTGCGTAAGGATTCTCTAGCGGCAAAAGAAAATGCAATCGTCCACTTGACGATTTCTTTACGCCATGGACTCTCTTGAGGGTCAGTATTCAAAACCTCACCGTAATTTAAAGCCCCAATGACTAGGTTTCTGCTTTGATTAACAATGCCGCCCCATAATTTTCGGGCCTCCCACCAGCGTTCGTGACCGGTATTGGTTCGAAACACCAAAACCAATCCCAGTACCACGCCGGTATATTCAAACGGAGTTACAGCAAGATGCGGTAAGGGCAGCCAGTATTGATCTAAAGCAACTATTAACAAACAGTAGCAAGTTATTAACAGCAGGCTGGGGAAAATGTGTGGTGTAACTGAACCTCGCCACATCAAGGCGCCACGCAAAAAACCGGGTAATTCATCCTTATTGCTAAGTAACTGTGCAGAATCTTTCATATTTCTATCTCTTAAGAGCAAAATTTTAGAATTCATCGCTAGCGCACTGCGGCCTATAACGAGAAGAAGCAATGCTATTTTATAAAGATAGTAACACTATCTTTACAGGTTGCAATACTCTCTGTTATTGTTTTAATGCCTTAAATTAAGAGAAAAACGCTAAATCAGTCAGCTATGGACATACATTTACAAATTAAAATGAATGAGAAATTATTTCTCAGGGATCCGGAACAATCCGAACTGGGCAAAAAAATCATTCAGGACAGCATTCAGTTAATTTATAAAAATGGCTTTGAGGCCTTTACGTTTAAAAAACTGGCCGTAGATATTGGCTCGACTGAAGCCGGGATTTACCGGTATTTTGAAAACAAGCACAGGTTACTGATCTATCTAACTGCCTGGTATTGGAGTTGGCTTGAGTACCAAGTTACTTTCCATACCAATAATATTCAAGACCCAGTGGTTAAGCTGAAAATGGTGATTAAATTGTTGGCGACCACGTTAGAAGACGATATGAGCACACCACATGTGGATAAAAGCATTCTTCATCAAATCATTATTACCGAAAGCTCAAAAGCCTATCTGACCAAACGGGTATCTGAAGATAATAAGGACCAGCTTTTTAAACCCTACAAAGACCTTTGCGCCAGAGTTGGAAATATGATTTTGGAGTGCAGCCCAAACTATCCTTACCCAAAATCATTAGCATCAACGATTATTGAAATGGCGCATTTCCAGAATTTTTTTATGAATAATCTTCCGTCACTCACTGACTTTGCTGACAATAAGGATGAAGCAGAAATTGTCAGGTTTCTGGAAGATTTAGTTTTTTCCAGTCTAAAAAAGACGTAGCTGTTTTCAACGCAAAAGAACGCATAGCTATACCGACAACATTTTTAGGGGAGATAAAACCCATATGTTACGAAAAATTTTAATAGCTAATCGTGGTGAGATCGCAGTACGGATTATTCGAGCATGCGCCGAAATGGGCATACGGTCTGTTGCTATTTATTCGGATGCCGACCGATTTGGCCTGCATGTAAAAAAAGCCGATGAAGCTTATTGCATCGGCAATGAACCTGTCGCCAGTTATCTTAATATTCATGCCTTGGTCGATTTGGCGGCGGCAACAGGCTGTGATGGCATTCACCCTGGTTATGGTTTTCTCTCAGAAAATGCGCAATTTGCCAGAGTCTGTACAGAACGTGGCATTACATTTATTGGCCCTGATGCTTATGTCATCCATCGCATGGGCGATAAAACCGAAGCCAGAAAAGCCATGATTGCTGCGGGAATTCCGGTAACGCCGGGCTCAGATGGCAACCTGGATAGTGTCGAGCAAGCCCTTGCAGTCGCCGAAAAAATTGGTTATCCGGTGATGCTTAAGGCCACCTCCGGTGGTGGAGGGCGCGGGATCCGCCGTTGCGATAACGCTGATGAACTGCAGAATAATTATCAGCGGGTTATTTCTGAAGCCACCAAAGCATTTGGCAGTGCGGATGTATTTTTGGAAAAATGCGTGGTTAACCCTAAGCATATTGAAGTTCAAGTGTTGGCTGATCATCATGGCAATACCATCCATCTTTACGAACGCGACTGCTCCATTCAACGACGCAACCAAAAGCTAATCGAAATAGCACCATCGCCCCAGCTGGATGAAGCGCAACGCCAATATATTGGTGGGCTTGCCGTATTAGCCGCCAAAGCGGTGGGTTATACCAATGCGGGCACTGTCGAATTTCTGCTTGATGATAACGATCGTTTTTATTTCATGGAAATGAATACTCGTGTCCAGGTCGAACATACCATTACCGAAACGGTAACAGGTGTAGACATCGTCGAAGAACAGATACGTGTAGCGGCTGGTTTAACCTTGCGTTTTAAACAACATGAAATTGTCCGGCGTGGTTATGCCATGCAGTTCCGGATCAATGCCGAAGACCCAAAAAACAGCTTCTTGCCCAGCTTTGGCCGGATTTCCCGTTACTATGCCCCCGGTGGGCCGGGTGTGCGTACCGATACTGCAATTTATACCGGTTATGAAATTCCGCCTTTTTACGATTCCATGCTGGCTAAAGTGATTGTCAGCGCACTGACCTGGGAAGACGTTATCAAACGCGGCGAACGGGCGTTGAAAGATATGGGCTTGTTCGGTATTAAAACTACCATCCCTTATTATCTGGAAATTCTTCGTCATCCTGATTTTCAGGCCGCAACCTTTAATACCGGCTTTGTCGAGAAATATCCAGAGCTTGTTAATTATTCCAATAAACCCCGCCCCGAAGAGCTGGCTAGTGTTATCGCCGCTGTGATGGCAGCCCATACCGGCTTGTAACTACAGGAAAAAACACATGCAAAAAGTTTATATTACTGACGTTATTCTTCGCGATGCTCACCAGTCTTTAATCGCCACCCGCTTGCGTACTGAAGACATGTTACCGGGCTGCGCCATGCTTGATGATATTGGCTATTGGTCGCTGGAGTGCTGGGGCGGCGCCACCTTTGATGCCTGTTTACGCTTCTTAAAAGAAGATCCCTGGGAACGTTTAACAAAACTGAAAGCTGCGCTGCCGAAAACACGTCTACAAATGTTGTTGCGCGGGCAAAATTTACTAGGCTATCGGCATTATTCCGACGATGTGGTGCGGGCGTTTGTTGCTAAAGCCGCCGAAAATGGCATGGACGTGTTTCGTATTTTTGATGCGCTTAACGACATCCGCAATCTTAAAACCGCCATTGAAGCCACTAAAGCCACCGGCAAACATGCCCAAGGCACTATTTGTTATACCACCAGCCCAGTGCATGATTTGGCCAGCTTTGTCACACTTGCTAAAGGCTTGGCTGAAATGGGTTGTGATTCCATTGCTATTAAAGATATGGCTGGTTTATTAACACCTTATGTGACCAGTGAGCTGGTAAAAGCACTGAAAGATGCCGTCGATCTGCCGTTGCATTTGCATACTCATGCCACATCAGGATTAGCGGAGATGTGCCAAATCAAAGCCATCGAAGCCGGCTGTCAGCATGTCGATACCGCGTTGTCTTCTTGGGCAGGCGGTACCAGTCACCCGCCGACAGAAAGTTTGGTGACGGCATTGCGCGGCACGGTCTACGACACGGGTTTGGATTTGGATAAGCTCCAGGCCGTCAACAGCTATTTTGCCGAGGTCAGGAAAAAATATCGCCGTTACGAGAGTGAATTTACCGGCATCGACACTCAAGTGCATGTGTTTCAAGTGCCCGGCGGCATGATTTCCAACTTAGCCAATCAATTGAAAGAACGAAATGCTCTGGATCGCATTGCTGAAGTCTATAAAGAAATTCCGCTTGTTAGAAAAGATCTTGGCTATCCACCGCTGGTGACGCCGACATCGCAAATTGTCGGTACGCAAGCCGTGCTGAATGTGTTAACCGGTAAACGTTATGACACCATCACCAATGAAGTAAAACGTTACTTACAAGGCGGCTACGGTAAAGCACCTGCAGCCGTTGACAGTGATTTACAAAAACGCGCGATTGGCAAAGAAGACGTCATCGACTGCCGCCCTGCCGATTTACTTAAGCCGGAATTTGAAAAACTTCGTCATGAAATCGGTGAGTTAGCACTTAA